>Ga0209538_1001971_pt1 | contig 10595 bp, 6 predicted proteins | sample BarGraNGADG00211_2_FD_184492 | JGI IMG/M metagenome (GOLD analysis project Ga0209538, IMG submission 184492) | Arctic peat soil microbial communities from Barrow, Alaska - Barrow Graham LP Ref core NGADG0004-211 (SPAdes) (version 2) | ecosystem: Environmental > Terrestrial > Soil > Wetlands >... | reverse complement strand
ATCGCACACGAGCCGTTTTTTTACCCCATGGGATACTGATGACCTGTAGTGTATCTTTCAATCCGGTAACTTCCAATCCCTGGGCAAACAGTTTAAAGGCAGGATCTGCTTTGATCATGTCGTATATATTTGTTTTAAGCGGTGCAATGACATGATCAATTTCATGAACATATCCATTTGCACAAACGATATCACGATTGATGATCTTGGAGTGCTTATTCAGCATGATATCCGATCCGACAAACTCAGTTGCTATAAAGTCGCCAACGCAATTGGTATCCCGAAGAGCGCCCAGACCAATATCTCCTGAATGTATTTCACTGTTATTGATCAGATGGTTGAATGCCAACTCCTTTTTTTGCTTAACGGTTAATTCTTCCTGAGAGCTAATGCCAATTTCCTTGTAGTAGGCTATCATGGCATCATTGTTCGGAATGAAAAGCGTAAAAGGTCCGCGTACACTCAAAAGAGCGGTCAGGTTCGCACTTTCCAACAGCTTATTAAACTCTGAATATTTATCAGGATTAGCAGCAACATAATCAGAAATAACCTGTTGCTCTGATTTTGGATTCCTTAACACCGGATCCTCAGTACAGCTATACAGGAATAGAAAGAGCATCATTATGGTGCAAATTCCACTGATTTTATGTATTTGAATATTTTTCATAGTATTAACGGTTATAAAATGGATTTTGCACCAGATTCTGGTTGTAAATGATTTCATGCTCCGGTATCGGAAGGTAGTAGCTCAAAGTATCGTAAACTTTGGTTCTCAGAACTGCCTGTTTTTTAATGTCGGCCCCTGAAAGGATCATGTCAATAATCAGTTGTTTGTTTTCAAAGTGATTCCGTTTGGCTCCGCGTAAAAGATCGAACCAGCGTTTTCCTTCAACAACAAATTCACGGCCACGTTCATCAAGCAATGCCTTTCTAAGGTCTTTCTTCACCGTAATATCCACATACGAAATTCCGGCCCGGTCAGCCGTTTCATGAATCAAAGCATTTGCTTCCGGGAAATGATCCAATTCGATCTCGGCTTCAGCTTTCATCAGTATAACGTCGGCATAGCGGTAATAAATAAAATTGGCAGATCTTTGATTAATTCCCCTGGCAACAGCAGTATTCGCGTCGGTACCCCGCCATTTCCACATTGGTGTGTTGGCATCACACATGCGCAAATCATCCTTCATGAATAAGGTTGTGATATTCTTGGTGTTCAACTTCATATCACCACCCGTTGGAAGTGAAATAAAACCACCATAAATCGGGTTTTCCTGACCTTCCAGATTATCATCATACTGTATCTCAAATATTGATTCTACCGGTGAATTGCCGGGGTAGTACAAATTAAACCATGTTGAATTATCTTCAAGAGCAAAAAGGCCGGTATTGGTCAACTCATCGCAATAGTTGATGCAATTCTGATATTGCTCATCCCATAAATAAACGTCGGCAAGTAATGCCATAATCGCATATTTGTTTGCCCTTCCGTTAAAATATCCTTCCGGTGAACCATCGGTTCTAAATTCGGTTGTGTAGGCTTTATCTTTGGCAATCAGCAAATCTTTGATGATTTGATTGATAATTACCTTCTCTGGACTCTTTTTGACATATAAATTGACCGTATCCGAAATGGATGGTTCAATAACCAAAGGCACATCTTTCCATACGCGAACCAAATAAAAGTAGCTCAGGGAACGGATAAAGAGCGCTTCAGCATCGACCCCATCTTTCATCTTCTGAGTGAAGGTTTTATCCTTGGCCAAAACATCCTTGTCGTAATACATCAGTGTATTGGCCAGATTGATTGCCTTATAATACTGACCCCAATCAATTTCAGAATTCGAAGGATTAATATCGCTTCCTGCAATCAGTCCATAGGCGTTGGGTGTAGTGGTGCTGGAGAAAGTAACCAAATCGGCCCTTAACTCGCCCCAGACAAAAGATTTGAGCGATGCTCCACGAAAAGCGTTATAAGTTGCCGCGAGCGAACTGTACACGTCGTCGGTCTTGGTCCAGAATTTATCCTTGATCAGGCTGTTTTCCGGAGCGATAGTCAAATAATTCTTACAGGCTGACAAGCTCAGTACGATCAGCAGGATTGCAAAATTTATCGGATGGTATATGTTATATTTTTTCATTGATTTTATTTTTAGAGATTAGAAGGTAACATTTACACCAATCATAAATTTCTGACTTGGCGGTGTTCTGCTTTCATCTTTTGGCAAAGTGTCAGGTTTGTTTGGCTGCGAAACGTCAGGATCCTGACCTGAATATTTAGTCCAGGTATACAGGTTGTAAGCAGTGCAATACACTTTCAGATCTTTCACACGCAACGTTCTGCATACTTTTGGATCAAACAGGTAGCTCAGCGACAGTGATTTTAACCTGATGTATGAACCGTCCTCAACAAAACGGTCAGATCCCAACCAGTTGTAACCTCTGTTATACAATGCCCTTGGCATATCGGTGATATCTCCATCCCTTCTCCAGCGCCAGTTTGTGGCCGTACTTTGATTGTCATAGCCATACATCTTCTCAGTATCCATTCGTGTTTGGTTGATGATCTTCTGCCCGACTTTGGCATAGAAGAATGTATTCAGGATAAATCCTTTATATTGAACCCGGAATCCGGTACCGCCCATGAATTTAGGATTCAAATCGCCCAGATAGACCAGATCAAGTTCATCGATCTTACCATCGTGGTTGATGTCGTCGTACCTGGCATCACCGCCTTCAAATACATATCCGCTGGTACCGCCCATAGTCATCCTCAACGGAACATCCTTGTTGAGCCCGTAAATCGGATTACCTTTCACATCGCGCACTACAGCGTCATCGCTTGTTGTATAAGTACCCAGATATCGGTACCCGAAGAATCCTCCCATGGATTGACCTGGCTGAATACTGATTTTGTATTGACCATTGGTAAGCATGTCGCCATATTCGGTAGAATAGTTATCAGGGAGGGCTAATACCACATTCTTATTGGTAGAAAGGTTCAGGTTAAAATTCAGGGACCAGTCCTTTTTCCTGACAATAGTATAATCCATCGTGAATTCAGCGCCGCGGTTTTCAAGCGAGCCATTGTTCCGACTTAAACTACCAAAACCGGTTGAAGTTGGAATTCCGGAATCCTTCAGATAAAGATCCAGGGTAGTCTTCTTATAATAATCAATTTCAATGTTCAAACGGTTATCCAAAGCTAAGAATGAAAGACCGGGGTTGATCTGCCGAATGGTTTCCCATTTCAGGCTGGTCTTTTCAAGCCCACCGGGTTCAACTCCCTGCATATCCATGTATGATAAACCTGATCCGGCGTTATAGGAATTCCAATACAGGTAATTCTGGTCAGGAGCGTTTCCACTCTCACCCCAACTTGCACGCAGTTTAAGATCGTTGATCCATTTGACGTCTTTCAGGAAATTTTCCTTGTTGATACGCCATGCACCGGAAACGGTTGGAAACAATCCCCAGCGACTTTCCGGAGCAAACTTGGAGTTCCCTTCGTATTTAGCGCCTACCATGAAAATGTATTTATCCATGTATTTGTAACTGGCTGACCCAAAAAAGCCCATCGAACGGTATTGCGAAATACTGGATCCAAACGTGTTTAAATGCTTGTCGCCAACAGGCTGTTGCATGTCAGGAGAAGCTGACTGACTGGTCTCAGTTTTAAACCAACGCTCAGTAGTTTCTTCAGTATCAAATTGCCCCTGAAATGACAAATCGTGATTTGGTCCTGTTTTCGGATTATAGATAACCTGATTGACGGTATAGATTGTACTTTTTTTGGTAAACTCATTTGTAGCCCGGTTGGAAATACCATCGGCATAATTGTATCCAATGGCTTCATAAGGTAAAAATTTCTCGCGCTTGTTATCGAAAATATCCAACGTAACTGTGGCGTTCCAGATCAGATTCGGCATAATGGAGTACCGTGTAGTGAACAACGCACGGGTATTGTCTTTCAATTGGTGGTTAACGCCTAAATTTGCGAAAGCTACCGGATTGTAATTACCTGTGCCCGCGTTACCCTGTAAGGTCGAGGTCGGAATAAAATAATCTCCGGGAGTAAAGATATTCAGGGTATCCCGGTTGTAAACTGACAGGTTGGGCATTCTGCGGTAGGCTACCGAGCGCACCAGATTTCCCGGCCAAAAAGCATTATCTTCAGCATCGTAGGTATTGTTCTGGTCGTAACGTGTAAACATGATGTCAGACTTAAACTGAAGTTTGGAAGAAAGATCGTAGTCCAGTGAACTTCGCAGGTTCAACTTCTTCAATTCGTTACCAATTGTTGTACCTCCTTCATCGAAAAATCCAACCGACATGTTGTATTTGGTTTTATCACCACCGCCCCGAACCGAGAAATCGTGCTGCTTAGTATTAGAAACATGTGTGATTTCCTTAACCCAGTTGGTATTTTGCGAATAGTTGTAGTATTGATCCCATTCCGGATCATAGGCAATCTGCTGATAATCCTTGGCATAGAGCGGGTTAGTCGCAAAATCGTTACGCTGCCAGTTATATTGCTCTTCAGTGATCAAACGGGCATATCCGGCGCCATCCAACATAGGGATCGGAGCAGGTTCCCATCCTGTGGTATTCTTAAAGGTATATTCAAAGATCGGTTTTGATTTGATACCACGCTTTGTTTTAATCATCAAAACTCCGTTCGAAGCTTTGGAACCCCAGGCTGCAGTCGAAGCGGCATCTTTCAAAACTTCAATGGATTCTATATCTTCCGGAGAAACGTCAATCAGGTTACCGAATTTTTCAACGTCGGCGCTACCGAAATCGAAATCAGGGTCAATTGTGGCGTCATAAGGAATACCATTAATAACAATCAAAGGACTATTCCTTGCGTTCAGTGTAGCAGTACCACGAATACGGATGTTCAAACCGGCGCCCGGGTCACCGGACATCGATGAAATATCAACATTACCAAAACGACCCTGAAGCATATCTTCAACGGTGGTCGTCATTAATGATTTCATATCCTTAAAGTCAATACGTGCAACAGAAGTAGCTCTGTCGCGCACCTTAGTATATCCGTCATTGCCTAATTTTGTGCCTTCAATTCTGACTTCACCCAAGGATTTATCATCCGGATCAAGTTGGATGTCGACCTTGGACCGGCCATTGATTTGAATGGACTGTTTGATGTAACCAATGAAAGAAGCCTGCAATGGATTTTTATCGTTTGACACTTTAAAAACATAGTTTCCATTGATATCAGAAACTGTTCCCGAAACGAACCTGCCGTTTTTGTCGATTTCAACAATATTCACATACATCATAGAACTCTGCGTACGGGAATCGATTATATGTCCCTTAATAATAGCAGGTTTTTGTGCGTACAAATTGCAGAATCCCGATAATAATGATATTATTAGTAATCCTGAAAATTGAATGATTTTTTTCATATTGGATCTGGTTAGATTTATTATCATTTTATTTTCAATACTGAATTGATTTTATGGCCAACGCCCTTTCTGGTCAGAATGTTTGCAACCGCATGGTCAACCTTCACTATCTGGCCTGAGGCATCCTCCACCGAAAGGTTATTTTCCTCATTGACGATTTTTAATGGTACATAGGTTGTTCCAAGGATCGGATCAACCAACAATATTTGCTCAGAATCATAGGTACCCGTAACACCCATTCCATTTTCCTTGTTACCACCATCATCAAAAATCACATTTTTCCTTACAAAATGATACAATAGGAAATTCTTCATTGCATCAGTTTTGTCTTTTGGTAAAATACCAGCTGCCTGTGCCGCAGCCATAGCTGCATTTGTAGGAGCAAATGCGGTCCAGTAACTGGTTTCAGCCAAAAATGACAATGCAGCAATCGTATCAGACTTAGAAAATGGGTCCGCTTTTACTGTAAGCAATTTGTTGCTTTTCAACAGTTTTGTAAATGCAGAAAGATCCGGATCTTTGGTAAAGAAATTTCCCAATAAGAATTTAGATTTAATCGGTTTATCTATATAATATAGAATACCATTTAAGTCATTAGGCTTGCTGCCTGTTATTGCAGAATGCTCCTTTTTGTATTGATTCTCAGGGCCAACAATTGAATTATTATCATAGGAAACGAAATTGCCGGAGGCCATTTCGAGATATCCTTTACCTGAAAAGTCCATTATACCATTGTAGATATGGTCTTCGCAAAACGCAGTTAATTCTTCGGTCTTCATTGTATTCCATGTGCCGTCAGCTCCCCTCCACTCTATGGTGGGAGTGGCCTTGGTGTCGTTAAATCGTACGCCATAGTTATAAAGCTCATCATTTGTGGCTGCAAGCAAGGTAACTTTCTGGGCAGGGTTAGACAAACTTGCAAGAATACCTGCGGTATTCATCGCATAAAGCAAGGTTGAATAATTACTGTTGAAAAAGAGCTCGCCCGGAACAGTTTTAAATACATTGGGTTCGAGGACTTTATTCATCTCATAAATCATCCCGTTACTACACATGTGAGAGGAGATAATATCACTCTTTTGAATAGTCATCGGGTCACCAAATGAGTTGAAATAACTCTGGGATATTTTTGATAACAAACCGATAGACCGACCCAACTGGGTTTGGAGAATGTAATATATTGTTACATCCGGGACACTGTCTATCGATGGATAGGTTTTTAGAACGGTTCTGTTCAGATAATCGGTTAGAACCTGATTATTAGGAATATAACCGCTAAACATATCTTTCTGACGTGTCTCATTACCTGGAAATGCACCTTGTTCTTCTGCAATATTTGAAACCATATCATAACTTTTCTGATATCCCATTTCATTATTCCGTTCCGGAAATCTTTTCGGGCTACCATATTTTGCAAACCGCTGCATCATACCATAATATAAACCGTACTTATCCTGATTTTCGTGCAAATATTCCTCCATATTTTTTTGAGGAGGCACTACCCGGTCGAGCAAATAGATAAATCCGTTGGCTGTCCGGATTGCCGCAGCATTGCGTCTTTCCACCGCAGTTTCATTGGGTTTCTTGTCCCTGAGCGGATCATCCAAAATCAAAGCAGGTCCCCAGTTCATATTATCTTCCCATTTGCTGTCCGGATACATAAAGGTATAATCCGAACCATCGAGGGCTCCAAAAAAATCTTCGAAGTAGTCGATCGTGAAAAGTGGAATCAATTTATTACCTGTGTACATCAAGATCGTTTTACCCTTATCCGTACCACCCGTTGCGGTTTCATAATAAGGTAAAGAAGTACTGTTGGTTGGCTTCCTGAAAAACAGTGCGGCATACTCGCCATGAGGACCTTGTTCTTCCGCCCAAAGGTACTCATAAATTAACTGATACCTCGATCTTGGATTGGCTAAGACATGTAGCGTGAAAAGCTGTACTGCCTGATCTTTGGTTAACTTATCAACCGATTCGATTCCAGCCTGGGCAAAATAGGCTTTGAAAGCATCATCGTTCGGCACAAACAAAGTGTTTAACTGCTTCGAGATCCGATCGGTGTAATTCGCCATTTCCATTAACTTGAGGTAAATTGTATAATTACCTCTATCTTCAAGGGTTTCGATGCTCGATCCTCCAAGCCATGGTGGAGGACTATAAATCATCTTGTTGTCCTTTTGACAACCGAAAACCCCCAACAACAATGCTACCATAACCGCAGCTACCGGTAGAAGGTGAACTCTTTTTTTCATGTCAGGATATTTAATAATTCGATTTGGATTTAAATAGTTTCAGGAAACAAAAATAGAATTAAAAGTTAATTAATGTTATTTTATCATGTTTTTTCTGCCCAATTTAGTTGAAAAACCCTAAAGGACTGGACTGTTTACAGATAAAACCACTATTGTGAGTTGGCCATTTTTCGCTCCGGCAACTTATGTGCTTATTCAACCATTTATATGTTTATTCAACCATTTCCGGCAAAATATTTTTATTTCAATCTTCTTTCTATAAGAAAAAAAAAGAACAAAAACCGATTTCCCTCTCATTGAAATGAACCTAAAATTACGGGCAAATAAGGTTCTCTGTCAGACCTGCGTTTAGCTCAATCTCGATACCGTTCTGTTCTGGTATGCCAGCAAAACTAATTTATTCAAATTCTCTGTCAAAATTTTCCTCTCTGTTTTAAAACATTACTCAATGAGAAAGATCAGTATATTATCACAAATAATAATTCTCCAATGACTGATTGCATAAGGATTAACATTAATTTCGTCACCGAAGATGAGTCGCTCAAACAGCATTTCAATATTTTAGTTTTAAAACAAGTAACCTTAAACAAAAACCTAAATTGACATGAAAAAATTATTCGCGTTATCTATTATTGTGTGTTCATCCTTTCTTTGGATATCAGCCAAAGACATTCAATCAAATCCAATCCTTAATAATCCCGAAGCAGTTACCACAAACGCAAAGTATGAATTGGTGTGGAGCGATGAATTTAATAACAATGGTTTGCCTGACAGCAAAAAATGGAGTTACGACACTGAAGGAAATTCCTCTGGTTGGGGAAACAACGAAGCTCAGTATTATACCAACGCCAGACTTCAGAATTCAGAAGTTAAAGACGGGTACCTATATATTAATGTATTAAAAGAAAAAATAAATATAAACTTAAAAAAATAGATTCACATTCTTTTTTTTGCAAAAAACATAGGAATAAATGGTGGTTGCTCCAAATTTTATAAAGATTATATGAGGTGTGGAATACATTTTCGCAAAAGCGAGAGTTAAAATAAATTAATCTTTGAACATTAAAACAAATTACAGGAAAGAAAGAGAATTTAATAAAAATTAAACTTAATAATGGATCTGTTTTCAATGCCATATTGAGGAGATCTTCGAGACTCTGAGTTCATGAATCAGGTAGTCTCCGTCACGGGATTGGAGAGACACTGAGCGCTTCTGAATTTGTGGTTCGACATATGAGGTCATTGAAAGAAAACCATTGTTGCCAAAAAGTTCCAGGGAGGCAATGTCTGCAAGGATTCGTAACCGCAGGTGACCATCGGTCATCAATGGCAATGTCGCCTTTTTGTCCAGGAAACTTATCTCGGATTTTTGAAGGTTATAATCGATGACGGTGCCTCGAACTATAATCGAAAAGTTACCCAACGATTTTGGTTCAATGTCGAGGGCAATATCGAAAGTGTAGTTCTCGACAGGTGAGGTGAGGAACTCTCCGGTGTGAAGAAGCTTGTCTTTGACAAGGTTGGTTTCAGTCCGGAGCCTTGATATTTCCGGGATAGGATAGCGAAAGAGCCTGATTCCATCGGGCTGATGCTTGAGGCTGAGCAAGCAGGGAAAGGTGAGCTGTTGATCGAATGGCATACCCTCCATCTGTTTGTCGCTTTGAAGCCAGGCAATCTGGATGCGGCGGAATTCCTTAGCCGAACCAGCCCACCAGGTTTGATTCGCGGAAAAGGCATTGCCCTCATCAAGCTTGCGTTTTTCCCCACGCATTTCAAGGCGGTGGCCGTCAAAGGTTCCGATGCCATAATCCGCCCAGTCCATGATGCCCCAGAGCTGATCGCTGCCGCCTTCACCTTCCACCGGAAGCTGGAAGAAATCCGGACAGACATAGAAACCAGGAAGATGACTCTCGAAAGTCCATTTTTTCAAGTCAGTGGAACTAAAGAAACCGAAGCCACCTTTACCTTCCACTTTCTGATAGAGAACGGCTATCCACCGCTTTGTTCCTTCATGCCAGATGATCCTTGGATCGCGGGCGGGATCAGTCCAGGTTGTTTTTTCATCATTGGGCAGGAAGATGACAGGATTGCCACTATAATCATTCCAAGTCCGGCCACGATCATTGCTGAAGGCCAGATACTGACCCTTTCCCCAACGGGTGTAGAGTGCAACCAGTGTCTTTTCTGCCCCCTTCTGAAATCCAGCTGTATTGTCGATGTCCACAACCGCACTTCCGGAAAAAGCCGGATAGTTGGTGCCACCAGCCACCAGCACAGGGAGCGCCACAGGCAGTTGCTTCCAGTGCAGCAAATCTTTACTAACGGCATGCCCCCAACATCCTCCCTGACCCTGGTTGAGTTGGTAGTAGAGGTGGTACTCATCTTTGTAAACGAGTAGTCCATTAGGGTCGTTGATCCGTCCTTTCAGAGCTGTGAAGTGAAACTTGGGACGTAATGCTTCGTCATATGTCAGTCTGAGACTTAGCTGCGATGGACAAGAAAGCCAGGGAAAATGCAAGGATCAGAATTCTGTTCATGGTTCGAGTTTTTTTGATGTCTTGGTTAATTGCGCTGTTTTCCAAATGGACGCGGGTTCATGGAATTTGAAATCGACAAGCTAAGCTTTGCCGCTGACAGCTTAGGTCGAGATCCCGCAGCTCCCCGGGTTCGGATAGAGCTGATAGAACAGATGATACTTTTCCTCGAAATAGACCAGGCCATTGGGATCAGCCAGGAAATCCTGCTCTGAAGAAAAGTGGATTTGTGGCCGATACGGTTCTTCGTAACAATGTGGAGGGACGGTTCTGGGTGCAACACGAGGTTGGGTCCAGAGGAGAGCTGCTGTGTAGTCTGCGAGTGAAGTGCTACCGGCCAGATAAGAGTATGGGTGGTTATTATCAGATTTATAAAT
>Ga0209538_1001968_pt1 | contig 10599 bp, 12 predicted proteins | sample BarGraNGADG00211_2_FD_184492 | JGI IMG/M metagenome (GOLD analysis project Ga0209538, IMG submission 184492) | Arctic peat soil microbial communities from Barrow, Alaska - Barrow Graham LP Ref core NGADG0004-211 (SPAdes) (version 2) | ecosystem: Environmental > Terrestrial > Soil > Wetlands >... | reverse complement strand
GTTTAAATAATGGCGTGGGCAAAGGTTCCGGCAGAAGTATTGCTGATTTTAACATTTATAAGGGCCTTCAGCAATGCGCCCCACTGCTTCTTGCCTATGGAGGACATTATCGCGCCGCGGGAATTTCTATAAAAGAAGATGATATCGCTGAGTTCGCCCGTCTTTTAGATGAAATCATTCAAAATACAGGACAACTTTCCGAACATTTATCCCAAACCATTATTGATTCGGAATGCCAGCTTCAGGATATTAATTTAAGTTTGATCAACCAAATTGATATGCTTGCGCCCTTTGGCAGTAAAAATCCGGAGCCGGTGTTTTGCGCCCGCAACATCAAAGTTTCATCACCGACAGTTGTCGGCAATAATCATCTGAAAATGCGCCTTACCAGCAATGGCATGGCTTGCGATTCCATCTGGTTTAGCATGGGTAACCAGTTGAGCGCTCTAAATGGCGCCAGCCTTGACGTTGTCTTTACACCGCAGATTAACCATTGGAATGGTGCGTCCGATATACAATTAAAAATGAAAGATGTAGCGATTCTTCCTTAAGCAATTAAATATTATGCAGGAAGGTAATCCATGAATCCAGCTATTAAAGCAGCATTGTTCAGCGCTCTTCTTTTCCCCGGTTGGGGACAGATTTATTTAAAAAAGTATAAACGTGGAATTATGATAATACTTCCCGTTGCTGCCGGCATGTTATCTATAACGTGGGCAATTGTTCAAGTAGCTATCACGGTTTTAAAAGCAGCACCATTTAAGAAAGGAACGGTTGATTTGAGTGCCGTTGTCAATCTGACAATCAGCTCTATAAAAGCGCTGGATTTCTTTTATTTCTTATTCATCTTCCTTTTAATCTTTTTTTTCTGGGTGTTTTCCATCATTGACGCTTATCTGTTAGGAAAAAAGGCTAGTATAAAAGTTACCACTGGCGCTGATCAACAATCAGTTTCTCCTCCGGCTTAATCATCCCCGCGCTCAGATATTCCATTTGATCAATTTTTACTGTACAAATCTCGCGGAATATTTTTTTAAAATTATCTTCCCAGGCAGGAGAGCCAATCTCCGGAGAAATCTTTTCAACTCTTACTTTCAGGACATCTTCATGACCAATGCGGCTGACATTTGCCTGCAGCGGCAGATTGTTGAATTTTGCCTGAATCATTTTAAGCTGGCTGGGCGCTATAAATAGCCCCCTGACCTTTACAGCATCGCCTATCCTTCCGGAAATTCCGGCAATCCGGCTGGAGGTTCTTCCACAAGGACACGCATCTGTAATTATGCGCGATAAATCCCCCGTACCAAAACGCAGCAAAAAGAATATTTCATTGAGTCTCGTAACTACAATTTCACCTAATTCTCCCGGAGCAACATTTTTCCCCGTTGCCGGATCGACAATTTCTACGATAGTTTCTTCGCAAATGTGCCAGCCATTCTTTTGTGAACATTCATAAGCCACATCTCCAACTTCAGTAGCCCCATACATCTGATAAGTATCGATGCCATATTCATTTTCAAAAGAGCGGCGCATGTCAGGCAGCAAAGGTTCCGCCGCGAAGCAGGCTTTTTTCAAGCGAAAGTCCTTCTTGAAATCAAAACCCATCTCCCCTGCTTTGGAAATGATGGACGATAAAAAGCTGGGAGTGCCGACATAGGCGGTAACTTTGAGATCCTTGATTAATTGCACTTGAATTTGTGAAGAAGAAGTTCCGGAGGGAACAACCGTCGCGCCTACTTTTCGCAGTCCACTATGGAAAGTTAATCCTGCCGCCACCAGGTGATAAGAAAATGCGTTAAGAGCTATGTCTCCTGCGCCGATTCCCGCGGCAAAAAAAGCGCGCGCCCATAAATTATCATTTTCCGAAAGATGCGGTTCATAAACCGGTCCGGGTGAAGTAAAGATTCGATCAATTGGTATCGTGGGGTTTTCCAGTCCGGCATAAGGAGGCTCCTGCATTTCCATATCCACCAGTTTTTCGCGTGAAGTGACCGGCAGCGATTCGAGATCCTCTCTTGTTTTGATGCTCTTGGGATTGATCTTGTTTTGATCCAGTATTGCTTTCAAGCGGGCTGACTTTTCATAGCCCAGCTTTACCATGCCGGACAGACTTTCATCTTGTCTTGTTTTTCTTTCTTCATTAGTCCACGATTCTTTTTTATCAAATAAGCGCTTCATGTATTTCCTTTTTAGTTATAATCAATAATTTTTATCTTTTCAGAATATCATCTACGCGGCCATCACAGGCGGCTATGGAGCGCAACGTAATAGTCATACGGTTCAGCACTTTGTTATATTTTCTCATGCCGCAGCCTGCTGCTGATATAGATATTTCTGGAATCCAGCGGATACCTTGCTGATCTCTTCCGGCTTGCCTAAATCCGCCACAGCGTCAGAGATCGAGTCGTGGTATTTGAGCTTCAGCAACGGGGCCAGTTTAGTCTGGTCGAGTTCCTCAACGCCAATGCTTATGTAATGCGTAAGCACAAAGTCGAGGAAGATTTGTTGCTTCGTATTGAAATGCGTGCTGATGACCACCTTTGCCCTGGCGGCGCGTTCTTCGCGGGTAAGCGGCGGCAGGGCGTAAGCCACATAGGCCAGCACGTCAAACCAATCGCTCTTTTCCGCATCGATAATTTTTTGCATCTCAGCCATCTGTTCCCGGCCAAAGCCTTTTTCAGCAAGTCCCTGCAATAATCCGGCGCGGGTGCCGGGATCGCTCCAGAGGGCGCGCAATTCTTCTTCATCTTTGAAAAATTCCGGCAGCTTGCCAAAGAGCATTTCCATAAACTGCTGTGCCGACAGCGGCGTGCCGTCGGGATGCCAGAAACTTGTCACCATCATATGCTGGATGGTTCGGGCCTTGCCGTCGGCCAGTTTGACCTTTGCCTTTTTCTTGCATACGCATGGGCGTTGTCCGCAAACAAGGCAAGGCTCTTTCGGACACACACACGATCGCTGACCGCAAACAGGGCAAGGTTGCGGCGGTTGCTTCTCACATTCGCAAGGATAGCAGCCACACTTCGCGCACGGCTCCGGCTCCAACGGCTCCCCGTCCCATTCGGGATCACGGAAGTGATGGTAGGCCTTCACAAAGTCGTAGATAGTGAAGTAATCCTTCCCGTCATAAAGGCGCGTCCCCCGTCCGATGATCTGCTTGAACTCAATCATGGTGTTAATCGGGCGCATGAGCACAATGTTGCGGATGTTCCGGGCATCCACACCGGTAGATAGCTTTTGCGACGTGGTGAGAATAGTGGGAACTGTTTTCTCGTTATCCTGAAAGTCGCGCAGGTGCTGCTCACCCAGCACGCCGTCGTTAGCGGTAACCCGCTGGCAGTAATTCGGTTCGCGGCTTGTTTTCATCTGGTTGATCAGGTCACGCACGGCCAGCGCGTGAATCTGGCTGGCGCAGAAAACCAGCGTCTTCTCCCGCTGGTCGATCATATCCATGAAGAGCTTCACCCGGTGCACTTCGCGTTCTTTGATTTCGATGATCTTGTTGAAATCCGTTTCCTGATAAATCTTTCCGTATTGAACCTCGCCCTCCATCACAGTGTCATCGGGCGTGTAAACGTATTCATCCAGCGTGGTCGAGATTTGCCGCACTTTGAAAGGTGTGAGGAAACCGTCGTTGATGCCGTCCTTCAGCGAATAGATATACACCGGCTCGCCGAAATAGGCGTAGGTATCCACGTTGTCTTTGCGCTTGGGCGTAGCAGTCATGCCCATCTGCACGGCAGGAGCGAAATAGTCGAGAATGCCGCGCCAGTTGCTCTCATCGTTGGCGCCGCCGCGATGGCATTCATCGATGACGATGAAGTCGAAGAAGTCCGGCGGATACTCGCCGAAATAGGGGCTCTGTTGCCCGTCTTTCGGCGGCCCACTCATAAATGTCTGGAAGATGGTAAAGAACAGGCTGCCGTTTGTTGGCACGCGTCCCCTCTGTCGAATACTGTCCGGTGCGATTCTCACCATTGCGTCTTCGGGAAAGGCGGAGAACTCGTTATAGGCCTGATTGGCAAGAATGTTGCGGTCAGCCAGAAACAGAATGCGTGGGCGGCGCAACGGCTCGTGGCTCAGGTTCCAGCGGCTATGGAAAAGTTTCCAAGCGATCTGAAATGCGATGAAAGTCTTGCCTGTACCAGTGGCGAGCGTCAGCAAAATGCGCTGCCTATTCTCTGCAATAGCTTCCATCACTCGCGTGACGGCGATGTCCTGATAGTAGCGGCTGGGGTGTGAGCCGCCCCTGTCCTCGAACGGCACGGCGGCGAAGCGGTCGCGCCAAGCATTCGTTTCGGCAAAAGTCAAATTCCAGAGCTCTTCCGGACTGGGGTAAGCTGCAATCTCGCTTTCCTTACCCGTCTGCATATCGACGGCGTAAATCCCCTGTCCATTGGTGGAATAGGCAAAGCGAATGGCCATCATCCTTGCGTAGTTTTTCGCCTGTGCAACGCCTTCTGTTAGCTCTTCATCCCAAGCTTTTGCCTCAATGACGGCCAGCTTGGTGTTGCGATACTCCAAAACATAGTCGGCTTTCAGTGCCTTGCCACGCCGTCCGAGACCTTCTATTCGTCCAGGTGTGATGGGATATTCTCGCCGGATGCGGCTACCCTCGACAACTCCCCAGCCCGCAGCTTTTAGTGCAGGATCAATATGTTCTGTTATGGTTTCAGCTTCGTTCATGGAATTATCCTATAGCTTTCCGGTGAATGCTTGATGAAGCAGTGATTTTTTCAATGCCTCCAGCGCGGTGAGTTTCTGCTTGTAGATGGATTCGAGGTGTTGGGTTTCAGCGCGAAGTAGATCGAGCATTTTCGCGATTCGCTGCTGTTCGGCAAGTGGGGCAACGGGCATTGTGACTTCCTTTAGTTTGCTACCAGACAATTCTCTGAAGGTTGCTCCTGTTCCAAGCGAGTTCAGCATATCGACAATGCTGCTCAGGTAGTAAAACAGAAACCTGTGCTCGAGCTGGCCGCCGGGAATCAGCCCTTTGCAGCCTTGGTTCGTCGCCATTGGTTGAGTGTTGATGACCAAATGTCCTATTGGGGCACGTGACGAAAGAATCACCGAGTTGGGTGGCAACATCCGCGCCGAGCTGTCACGAAGACCCAAGTCCGTAATCTTGCGTTCGGTGTCACTGACGTAAGGATTGGGACGTTTACCCATCTCGGCCGGCGTGATCCAGAGATGGCTTCCGTCCCAGTATTCAGGCACGCCCGTCTTTGGTGTCCCACCATTAATGACCTCGCACACCTCGCCCATCTTTTTCTCCACCCACCCCGGGCCGCGTTGGGTGAAGACGGATTGGAGGTGGCTTTCGAAGAGGGCGCGGGCGTTTTGGAGGTTCTTTTCGGCGTTGGCTTTAGCGGTGGCGATGCCGTCAAACGCTTCATCGAGGATGCCTACGATTCGCTGCTGTTCGGGGAGCGGTGGGACTAAAACGCGAATTCCTGCAATGATGGGTAAATTGAGTGACGGATAGGCGTGATCTTGGATCATGTCTTGAGCGGAGATCGTGGTCAGGAAGTATAGGAGGAACCTATTATCAATCTTGTTTTTATCGGCGACAATAGTCGCCAGGTGACTCGATACGAATCCCTCGACTCCGAGCATCACACGGTGATTGAGGAATGTTGAAGCTCCGCTCTTCGGGAAAAGAATCGTGCCTTTAGGAAATCGCCGGAGTCCCTTGATACCTTGATCGTTCAGGTGATCAGCAGCCTCGTGAATGTCACCAAATCGGATGCGACCTGCGTCGGATGTTCGGAAAAACGGATGGGTTCCATTGGCGAAGAATTCGTCCCCTTGCGGCGCTGAGTTACCTGCTCCGATTTGCGCCACATCGCCAAGAGACTTTGTCTGCCACCCATTCTTCATAGCAGCTCCCGGATATTCGCCAGCACTTCCGTGCTCTCTGTATCCAACGATGCGATTTCGTCCATTATTGCCTGTGGGCTGCGGTGGGTCACTTCCTCGCCGCCGTTGGGATTTTTAACGGACAGGTCATAAATTGTCTTGTCTATGTCGGCAATGTTTATACTCCAGCTCTTGGGCGAGTCGGCCTTTGTTTTTTGCAGCTTAACGAATTCAGCCAAGTCGTCATCATTGAGCGGGTTGGTTTTGCCGAGGTTGCGGCCGGGATCGAGCTGATAGCACCAGATTTTTCGCGTGGGTGCTCCTTTCTCAAAGAAAAGCACGACGGTTTTGACGCCCGAGCCTTGAAACGTGCCGCTGGGGCAGTCGAGCACGGTATGGAGGTTGCAGCTTTCCAGCAGGTGCTTGCGGAGGCTGACGGAGGCGTTATCGGTGTTGGAGAGGAAGGTGTTCTTGATGACGATGCCGGCGCGGCCACCAGCTTTGAGAATTTTGATGTAATGCTGGAGGAAGAGGTAGGCGGTCTCACCGGTGCGGATGGGGAAGTTCTGCTGCACTTCCTTGCGTTCCTTACCGCCGAAGGGCGGATTGGTCTCGACGATGTCGTACCGGTCTTTTTCCTGAATGTCGGCGAGGTTTTCGGTGAGCGTGTTGGTGTGGATGATGTTCGGCGCTTCGATGCCATGCAGGATCATGTTCATGATGCCGATGACGTAGGCCAGCGACTTCTTTTCCTTGCCGTAGAACGTGCGGGTCTGGAGGAAGCGATCCTGCGCGACGGTGCGATTGGGATAGGTTTTCTTCAGGTAGTCGAACGTCTCGCAGTGGAAGCCCGCCGAGCCCTCCGCGCCATCGTAGATGCTTTCGCCGAGTTTCGGTTGCACGACCTGAACAATGGCGCGGACGAGCGGACGAACAGTGTAATACTCGCCGCCGTTCCTACCTGCATTTCCCATGTTTTTGATTTTGGCTTCGTAAAGGTGGGACAGTTCGTATTTCTCGGTCTGCGAACGGAAGCGCAGTTCGTCGATGTGGTCAATGACCTCGCGCAGGTTATAGCCGCTCTGGATTTTGTTCTTAATTTCCCCGAAGATTTCGCCGATCTTGTATTCGATGGTGTTTGGGCCGGTGGCCTTGGCCTTGAAGCCGTGCAGATAGGGGAAGAGCTTCTGATTGACAAAGACCAGCAGGTCATCGCCGGTCATGGCGGCATTGTGATCGAGCTTGTTGTCTTTGCCCTTAGGCGCGGCCCAAGTATCCCAACGATAGGGCTTTTCGAGGATGAAGGTGTATTTCTTTCCATCGAGCTGGGCTTCCGTGACCTTGTCGTGCTCCAGATCATCAATATATTTCAGAAACAGTAGCCAGGATGTCTGCTCGGTGTAATCCAGCTCGCTTGTGCAACCGGCATCTTTCCAGAGGATGTCGTCAATATTTTTAAAGGCTTGTTCAAACATCAATACCCTTTCTTATAGAGCTTTTGTCGTTATGGTTGTTTGTTCGTGTCTAGGCGGTCAAACAAAAAATCACCAACATAAGGAACTAGCGCACGGCTGGATGGATTTGTTCGCTCAGAGAATATTCTTTAGTTCATCCGCTGATCGCCACACGTTGAACACCGATGAATTCGGTTACTACATGGTCTTCTACTTCCAGGCAGAGTTCAATGGCTTCCTTTACTCTTTTCATGAGCACATCAAGGGATTTGGCCTGCGTATGGCAGCCCTTCAATGTTGGTACTGATGCCACAAAATACCCGTCTTCATCTTTTTCTATAACAACGCTAAACTCTCTAGTCATTTTGTGAATCCTCCTGCTTTTATAATACCATAGAGTAATTATTGCTTCCTATTCTTTTTAAGAGAAGAATTAATAAACCTGATACAGAATCCGCTGTTTTTCCAACATCGCCATTGATTTAGTGGTTATTTATTTACGCCAATATAACATTAAAATCAAACGATTATTACTGAACTCATAAGCAAAATGGTAATTAGCAGACCCCGCCTTTTTCCTTGACATATATCCTTGAATATGGAAATAAAGAATTCCTTACTTCATTACTTTGGAGGTATATATGTTAGCCAAACGAACCACAAAAAATCAACTGACATTGCCCAAGGCCGTTGTTGCGGCTACCGGTGAGGCGGACTATTACGATGTCAGTACTGACAATGGCCGTATTATTCTTACCCCTTTGCGTATTCAGAGAGCGGATGCTTTGCGCGCAAAGCTGGCTGAATTGGGCATTAAACAAGATGATGTAAAGGATGCAATTAAATGGGCGCGAAAGGGACGATGAAAAAACCGCGTGTGGTTCTTGACACCAACTGCATTGTGTCCGCCCTGCTTTTCTCTAAAGGCAGTCTTGCCTGGCTCAGGGATGCCTGGATGCGCCAGCGCTTCATCCCGCTTATCAGCCGCGACACGGCAAGTGAGTTGATAAGGGTTTTAAACTATCCGAAATTTCAACTCGATAAAAATGAACAAGAAATAATTCTGGCAGATTCCCTGCCCTATGCCGAAGTGGTGCACATTGAAATCGTACCGAAAAATTTACCGGCGTTACGAGATCCGAATGATTTAGTTTTTCTTGAGCTGGCCGTTTATGGAAAGGCTGATGCTCTGATCAGCGGCGATGCCCATCTTCTGGCAGTAAAGTCTCAACTTGGCCAAATAAATGTTTTAACAGTGGCTGAATTTGCTGCTTGGTTGGAAGGGCGCTATTAAATCCCTTATACCAATTCTGGATACCGGCCTTCGAAACTGTGTCATAATTACTTTTTTGTCATTCCGTGCAAGCGAAGCGCGACACGGAATCCAGTAATTTCAGTAACTTCTGGATGCCGGCTTTCGCCGGTATGACGGTATTTATGGCGCTTTCTGCTATTGCGACACAGTCTCTTCGCCGGTATGACAATTATTGGACTTTTTACGAGTTCGTCATCTTTGATGTCGTAGAATAAGTAGCTCAAAAAACGGTAGGTAAACTCAGCAGCAAACATTATTTATTGTATGCCAGTCTCTTCAAGAGAATATCCTCTACATTTCTCCTTGCATCCAAAACTGATAATACATAAACATTCTTATCCGATATTCTGTATATTATTCGCCAAGGGGCGGTTACTATCTCTCTATATATCATTATGCCTTGATCTTGAAACTCAGGTACAACGCGGCCGCGTTCGGGAAGACTATGAAGAATTGATGCCGTTTTTTTTATTTTTTGAAGTATCTTTAAGGCATTGGCCGGACTATCAATCGCAATATATTCTATAATATCCATTAGGTCATGTTCAGCAACATCGGCCCAAAGTATTTTATATCTTTTGCTCATTTAAGTTTTTCTTTAAGTTTATTTTCAATATCGTTAAAAACATCATCCTGACTTTTAACTTTACCGTTTCTAATATCAGCCTCACCCTGTGAAATCAATTTTAAGATGCCAATTGCATTACGCATATTTTCATAGCTTATCGGGTCTTGAAGTACTGCACGGGCATCACCATTTTGTGTGATTATTATAGGGCGATGAGTTTCGTTTATTTGATTGAGTAAATCTGCCGCCCTGGATTTTAAGTACGTTACCGACTTTATATCGCTTGTAAGATTCATTTTTACTACCTCCGGTACATATATAATACTTAATTCGGACCGATTGTCAATTTTTATATTCTAATTATTTTATAGCCAGCGTTTGCGGCGGCGGTAGGCTTTGACATCTTTATATGATTTGGCAATTCCGGTTGCCGCCATGCCTAAGTAAAATTCTTTAACATCCGGGTTATCCGCTAAATCTTTGGCCGCGCCTTCCATCATGATTTTGCCATTCTCCATGACATAACCGTAATGAGCAACTTGCAGAGCCATGTGAGCATTTTGTTCTACGAGTACAATTGTGGTTGAATTTTCTTCATTAATTTTTTTAATTATGCGAAATATTTCCTGGACAAAAAGCGGCGCAAGCCCCAATGATGGTTCATCCAGCATCAGCAGTTGCGGATGCGCCATTAACGCGCGGCCGATTACCAGCATTTGCAACTCGCCGCCGCTGCAGTATCCGGCCAAAGATTTTCTTCTGGCCACGAGCGCCGGGAAATAATTATAAACAAGTTCCAAGTCCTGTTTATACGGCTTGCCGGAACGCGTGGCTGTGCCTACACGCAGATTTTCTTCAATGGTGAGATACTTGAATGGTTGGCGACCTTCTAAAACCTGGATTATTCCCTGGCGAGTTATATATTCCGGTGACTGATTCTGAATGTTTTTACCATTGTAAATAACTGAACCATCGGTTACTTTGCCGTTTTCCGGCTTAAGCAATCCTGATATAGCCTTCAGGGTAGTGGTTTTGCCGGCGCCATTGCTGCCTAAAAGGGAAACTATGTGTCCCTTTTCAACACTTAAAGAAACACCTTTTAATACCTGTATAACATCTGAATATACAACAGATATATTATTTAATTGTAGAAGAATTTCACCCATTGTCTTTCCTAACCCCGATAAACGCACTAACTGATGAAACCGTAACAAGTCGGAAAACCCTATTTTGTCATTCCGGACTTGATCCGGAATCCAGTCATTTCGATATGTTCTGGATACCGGCCTTCGCCGGTATGACGATAGTCGGACTTTTTACAAGATCGTCCTAACTAATACGAGAAAGGCCAGAGCCGGAAACTGGAACGGATAATCCGCCACAATTCGGCAATTCCTCGTGGT
>Ga0209538_1001967_pt1 | contig 10600 bp, 13 predicted proteins | sample BarGraNGADG00211_2_FD_184492 | JGI IMG/M metagenome (GOLD analysis project Ga0209538, IMG submission 184492) | Arctic peat soil microbial communities from Barrow, Alaska - Barrow Graham LP Ref core NGADG0004-211 (SPAdes) (version 2) | ecosystem: Environmental > Terrestrial > Soil > Wetlands >... | reverse complement strand
GGCCGCGTCGATCTCCACGACGTCGAGGCTGCCGCCACCACCACGGGCGAGGTCGAGGCACGAGTCGCACCGGCCGCACGGGGTGTCCGTCGGCCACTCGACGCAGTTCAGGCAGCGGGCCAGGATGCGCGCCGACGTCGTCTTGCCGCAGCCGCGCGGGCCGGAGAACAGGTAGGCGTGGGTGACCCGGTCGGCGCGCAGCGCTTGCTGCAGCGGCTCGGTGACGTGGCTCTGCCCGATGACCTCGGCGAAGGTGTCGGGGCGGTAGCGGCGGTACAGGGCTTGGGTCACGTGTAGACGATAGACGGCCCGGGCGACACGTGAGGCGTGCCGGCAACGAGGGCAATGTACGACGGACGCACGACAGTTCCGACTGCCTGGTGGGCCCGGCGCAGGTCGCCGGGCAGCAAAGGACCCCTCGCACACCCGTCAGAGCTCTCCTGCCCTTGCTGCCTTCCGGCCCTGGGGGAGTTCGGCGAGATGACGTCGCACGAGGGGTCGCTCAAAGCGTAACCCAGCGCAACCGTAGGCGCCGACGCCACATCCTTATCCCAGATCACAGGTCAACCTCAGCAAACTCCCAGGGAGCTGCGTCACCATCGTCGTGCGGGCTCCCCTGGGCCCGACCACTTGACACCAACCGCACACCGCACCGGCCCAAAGGCGTGACCGACCAGCATCAGCAGGAGAGGCCATGACCGCAATGCTCGAACGAGAGGTCCGGCAAACGACCCGTCCCGCAGCCCCGCCCGTACCCCGGACCCCCGGGAGGAGACGCCACTCGACCAGTGGGGCCTCCGACACGGTGGCCCTGGCCGTGTGGGTGAGCCTCCTCGTCCTCACCGCCCTGTGGGTGTCCAACGGCGGCGTGCAGGCCATCTTCGCCTCGGGCCAGACCTCGATCGCCTCGATCGGCCGGCTGACCGGCCTGTACGCCTCCAACCTGTTGCTGCTCCAGGTTCTCGGCATGTCGCGGATCCCGTCGGTCGAGCGCGCCGTCGGGCAGGACCGTCTCGCGTACTGGCACCGGCTGAGCGGCATGACGTCCTTCTACCTGATGCTCGCGCACGTCGTGCTGATCGTCCTGGCGTACGGCGCGCTCGACAAGGCGCCGTTCATCGGCGAGCTCTGGTCGATGACCCTGACCTACCCGGGCATGCTGCTGGCGGCGGTCGCCACCGCGCTGTTGTTCGGCGTCGTCGGCCTGTCCATCAAGGCTGCCCGACGCCGGGTCCGGTACGAGTCGTGGCACTTGCTGCACTTATACGCGTACCTGGGCGCGGGGCTCGCGCTGCCGCACCAGCTGTGGACGGGTACCGACTTCATCGCGAGCGCCTGGGCCCGCACGTACTGGATGACGATGTACTTCGGCGCTCTCGGGTGCGTGCTGCTGTTCCGGCTCGGGCTCCCGTTGTGGCGCACCCTGCGGCACCGCTTGCGGGTCTCCGCGGTGCGGCACGAGGCACCCGGCGTGACCGCGATCGAGGTGACCGGTCGGTCGCTCGACCGGCTCCGGGCCCTGCCCGGTCAGTTCTTCGTGTGGCGCTTCAAGCATGGTGACGGCTGGACCCGCGGGCACCCCTTCTCGCTCTCCGCCGCGCCCACCGCGAACCGGCTCCGCATCACGGTCGACACGACCGGCGACGACGGAGCGCGCATCGCCGGCCTCCCGCTCGGCACCCCGGTGATGATCGAGGGCCCGTACGGACGGCTCACCGCCGAGGTGCGGACCCGGCCGAAGCTCGCGGTGTTCTCGGCCGGCGTCGGGCTCGCCCCGGTGCTCGCGCTGCTCCAGGAGGATGCGGTCTGGCGCGACGGCGCCACCCTCGTGCACCGGATGTCGCGCGAGGACGAGTCGATCCACCGGGTCGACATCCAGGACCTGGTCCGCAACGCCGATCTGCGCTGGTTCGAGCTCGTCGGCCCGCGCAGCCGCAGCGGTGCGACGTGGCTGCCCGCCCAGCTCGCCCACCGGCGCGGCGACCTCGCCGTCCGCGACCTGATCCCCGACATCGACCAGCACGACGTGTACGTGTGCGGCCCGCCCGCGTGGGCCGACTCGCTCGTCGAATCCCTACGCGCCGCCGGGGTCCCCGACAGCGCTATCCACCTCGAGAAGTTTGTCTGGTAGGTACCCCATGAGACGCATCGTGATCGCCACCGGCACCACGGCCTCGGCCGTCGCCCTCCTGCTCACCTACCCGACCAGCACGAACCGGTCGGTCGGGACGACGTTTCCGAACGCACTCGGGACCGGGACCTCCGCCCAGGCGGCCGCACCGGCTGCGTCGGCGACGGGGGCCGCACCGGCCGCACCGGCGAAGGGGGCCGCGGGCACTGTCAACGGCACCTTCAAGGGCTCGACCGTGCAGACGCAGTTCGGCCCGGTCCAGGTCCAGATCGTGGTCCAGAACGGCAAGATCACCTCGGCGGACGCGATCAGGTACCCCTCGGGGAACCAGCGCGACGTCATGATCGCGAACTACGCGGTGCCGACGCTGAATGCGGAGGCGGTGAAAGCGCAGAGCGCGAAGATCTCGATGGTGTCGGGCGCCACGTACACGAGCGACGGGTACCTGCAGTCACTGCAGAGCGCGATCGACAACGCTCACCTCTGACCGTGCTTCGGCGTGGCGTTGCTGAGGCTCGTGGGGCTCATGTGCACAATGTGGCTGGCGCGACCCGATTCGGGCCAGGTTTGACGGCCCGCGTCGGACCACCGCGCCACCAGGCCGGGACCACCCAGCTCCGCAGGAGACGCCATGACCCCGTCGCTCGATCTCGACGTCCTAGGGCAGGCGAGCCGATGAGACGCGGCGTCGTCGCCACCGGCACCACGGCCTCCGCCGTCGCCCTCGTGTTCAGCTTCGCGGCGAGCAACCACCGACCGTCCTCGGAGGCCGCCACTGCACCCGTCGCCCTGAACGCCGCCAGCGTGGCATCGGTGAGCGTGCCCACCGCAACCGCGACGCCGAGAGTCAGGGCCACCCACAAGGCCAGCCCAACCGCCAGCGCGACCGCCAGCCCCACTGCGACTGCGACGGCTACCGCCCCCGCTACCGCTACCGCAAAGGCCACCACGGCCCCAAAGGTTGCCGCGACCACCGCACCAGCAGCGCCGGCAGCTCCCGCTCCCGCGGCTCCTGCTGCCCCGGCAGCCCCGGCCGGCGTCAGCGGCACCTTCACCGGCGGCACCGCGCAGACCGCGTACGGCCCGGTCCAGGTCCAGATCGTGGTCCAGAACAACACGATCACCTCGGCCAACGCCATCAAGTACCCGACCGGGAACTCGCACGACGTCGCGATCGCCCGGTTCGCCGTCCCGGTCCTCAACAGCGAGACGATCCAGGCCCAGAGCGCGAACATCTCGATGGTCTCGGGCGCGACGTACACGAGCTCGGGCTACATCCAGTCGCTGCAGAGCGCCCTCAGCGCGGCGCACCTCTGACATCGCTGCTCCCGACATGACCGAAACGCCGATCCCAGCCGCCCCGCTCGCCGAGCGCGCGTGGGTCGAGCAGATCATGGGGATGCCGATCAGCGTCCACGTGCGCGGGCCGGAGCGGCCGGGCGACGCGGCCGACGCCGCAGTTCGAGCCGTCTTCGACGAGCTGCGCTGGGTGGACGCCACGTTCAGCCCGTACCGCGAAGACTCCCAGCTGCGCCGCCTGCAGCGCGGGCGGCTCACGCTCGAGCAGTGCGATCCGACGATGACGCAGGTCCAGCAGCTGTGCTTCACGGCGCGCGAGCGGACCGACGGGTACTTCGACGCGTGGGCCTGCTCGGACCTCGGGCTCGGGGTGTTCGACCCGACCGGCCTGGTGAAGACCTGGTCCGTGGCGCGCGCCGCTCGGCACCTGCGCGGCGCCGGGCTGGACGACTTCGCCCTCAACGCCGGCGGCGACATCCTGTTCGCCACCGCCGACGACGCGCCCGCGTGGCAGGTGGGCATCGAGAACCCGGCAGACACTAGCCGGATGCTCGCGACCGTGCCGATCCGGGACGGCGCCATCGCGACATCGGGCCGCGCCGCGCGGGGTGCGCACATCGTCAACCCGAAGACCGGGGAGCGGGACTCGGCGCTCGCGGCCGCGACCGTCATCGGGCCGTCGCTGTTGTGGGCGGACGTGTTCGCGACCGCGGCGATCGCCCGCGGCGACTCGGCGCGGGAGTGGGTCGACGGGTTGGCAGGGACGTCCGGGCTGCTGGTCTGGGCCGACGGCGGGACGCACGGGTGGGAGAACCCGGTCTGACGGCGGCGTGTGCCGCTCGGGCGGTCAGCCGGGCGCAGCGGCGCCGGACGAGGGGCGACGGTCAGGCCGGCGTCTTGGGCTCACTGGCCCTTGGTCGACGAGAGATCGCGTACAGGATGCCGACGGCGACAGCCATGAACGCGGCCGATACGAGGAGCACCTCGAGAACTACGGCAAGCGGCCTGTCGGCACCGTGTGCCACGACGACGCTCAGGACGATAGCAATGACGCTCCCCGCCGTGATCCCGCGTCGGTAGTTGGGGTACCGCATGGTGTCAGGCACCTCTCCTCTTGCGCACATCACGCCGCTGGCGTGTTCGATCGCGGGGTCGAGCCGGGCCGACGACTCGGGCTCGGTCCGCAGGTAGCAAGGTAGACCCCGGCGGTCGAGAGCACCAGGAATCCCAGATCGGGCCCGCTCCCGGGCCACGCCTGAGACTCGGCGGCGGCACTGACTAGGACTAGATTGTCTCTTTGTCTAGCTAGGCCTACTATCTAGCCGTGGATGCCGAACATCCGTGGCCGGGAGAGTGGCTCCGCGGCGTCCTCGAGGTATGCGTCCTGAGCATCCTCGCCGACGGCCCCAGCTACGGCTACGCGATCGCCATGCGGCTCACGGAGAGCGGTCTCGGGGCGGTCAAGGGTGGCACCCTCTACCCCTTGCTCGCGCGCTTCGAGTCCTCCGGGTTCGTCGCGATCGAGTGGCGGGCGGGAGAGGGCGGCCCTGGCCGCAAGTACTACCGACTGACCGACGACGGACGCGCCGAGCTCGAGCAGAGCGCGGAGCGCTGGACCCAGTTCGCGCGGCTCACGACGTCGCTGGTTGCCAGCGCCAGCACCCGTGACAGCCACGACTTCACCGGACACCACTCCGAGGAGCTCCGGCTCACGAGGGAGACCAGCTCATGAGAATGCCTCGTACCGCCGATGCGCTCCGGTACGCGCTCGAGCGCAAGTTCGCCCCGCACATCGAAGAGACGTGGTCCGAAGCGTTCATCATCGAGCTGCGCCTCATCGGAGTCCACGGATCGCGCATCGGTGACGCGCTCACCGAGGTCGACTCGCACTGCGCGGAGAGCGGTTCGACCGCCGCCGACGCGTTCGGCGACCCGGTCGAGTACGCGCGCGGCCTGGGACTCCCCGTGGAGGACGACGACGCCCGGGCGATGTTCACAGCGATCGGTCCCACGATCGTCCAGGTCATCGGGATGCTCATTCTCGTGTTCAGCTTCGCCGACGCCGTCAGGGGTCGGCCCTTCGAGCTCACCATTGGGCACACAGTCGTCGCGGCACTGCTCGCCACCGAGCTCGCCGCGCTCGCACTCGCCGCGGAGCTCATCCTGCGTGCCATCGTGAGCCATCCGGTCTTGTCGTGGCTCACCTTCGTGGCCAACCTCGGCCTGATGGTTCTTCTCCTGGTCCTGCTGGACACGAACCTCGCCCGGATTCACGCCAGCTGGGGTGCCGGCGTCGGCGGGGCACTGCTGATTGCGGGGCTGGCCTGGTCGCTGACCCGAAAGCGCACGAGCCGATGGCTCGATGATCCGCTGGTCGCTCCGCTGCGCGCGGAAGGTCCGCCCAGCGCGGACCGGGACGGCGCGAAGCGGCTCGCAGCCTTCCTGGACGCCTTCCTCCCGTGGCAGATCCCGCTCGCGACGGCTCTGATCCTCGCGTACGTGTGGTGGCTGGCCTGACCCCGTGCCCGCGCGACGGTCAACGAACCAGGTTCAGGCAACGCCATCCGCTCCGGTATCCTCTCTAGGCTTGGAGGATTCGCCTAGTGGCCTATGGCGCACGCTTGGAAAGCGTGTTGGGTGAAAGCCCTCGGGGGTTCGAATCCCCCATCCTCCGCCAAGCGTTGGGCCTGTGACCTGCGGAAACGTGGGCGGCGGGCCCTTCGGCATGCCGGGCGCCGGGTGGCTCGGCGGGGTCTGGTAGCAGTTTTGGTAGCAGTTCGCCGCTGGGATGACCTCGCACAAGCAACTCGTCCGCGATGATGGCCCCATGGTCGCGACAGCCCCCGACACCCCGAGGCGAGGCGACCATGGCGTCGACGCGGAGGATGCCCAGATCTGCTTGCCTTGCAGAGGCGTCACTCGCCGGGACTTCCCGATCCTCGACGTGACCGCATGGCCCGTCGACCAACCTGAGAGTGCGGGTCGGGGCACGAACACCTGGATCATCGATCCCCAAGGTCACCGGTGGCTGCATAAGTTGACTCGCGTGCGCCCTGACCGCCGGGAGGGCCAGGACTGGGCAGAGAAGGTCGGTGCGGAGGTCGCTCACCTGATCGGTGTGCCGGCTGCAAACATCGAACTGGCTCGACGTGACGGCAACCCAGGCTGCATCTCTGCCGACCTGAAGCCCGGGGTCTCCTGGGAGTTCCAGGCAGGCTCCGTGTTGATCTCTGCGTTTGTTCCTGGGTTCCTTCCGAAGACGAGAGGCCGAGCCGGGCACACCCTCGAGAACGTCAAGATGGCACTCGGCTCCGTGAAGCCTCCGGCTGAGCTCGAACTCCCCGAGTCGCTTGGCGCGTTCGAGGCCTTCTGCGGATTCCTCCTGTTCGACGCGCTCATCGCGAACTGCGATCGCCACGTGCAGAACTGGTCAGTCATCCGCGGGCCGTTCGAATCCCTGAGTCTCGCGCCGACGTACGACCATGGGTCGAGCCTCGGCTTCAACCTCACGGATCGGAGGAGGGAGCAACTCCTCGCCTCACATGATGACTTCGCGTACTGGATTGCGAAGGCGACCGCAAACAAGTTCGAGGACGGGCAAGAGACCTCGCTCGTGGACTTCGCACATGCAGCCATGGGCCTCGCAGCCCCTGGAACTTGGCCATACTGGGCGGAGCGAGTCAGCGGGCTGAGCATGCCCGCCTGTGAGACGGTTATCTCGTCGACACCAGAGATGTCAGACCTCGCACGTACCTTCGGTACACGTCTCCTGACCACGAACCGGAAGAGGTTGCTCGATGCAGGCCGCTAGTTCTGTCTCAGAGACGCCGGTAGCGGTGAACCAACGTCTCAGCCGACGGCTCGCCGTCACTTGGCAGCACCCGAGGACCCGCACGTACCACGCGGTGGGCCTGCTCGCGCAGGTCGAACATCTGTACCGGTTCGACTACCTGGCGGCCGCCACCGAGGTCCTCGGGCCGCGTCGGCTGCTCGGCTTCCCCGATCTGGATCGGATTTACCGCTCTGGCACGCTCTTCCCCCTGTTCGCCGAGCGGCTAATGGATCCTGCGCGCCCTGACCGGCCGAGGCTGCTCGAGGCGCTGTCCCTGGACGCCCTGGCCACGCCGATGGAGGTCCTAGCACGGTCAGGTGGCCGTCGGACCGGTGACACCCTCGAGCTGCTTCCCGAGCCGGACGTTGCGCAGGACGGCACGACCACATGCCTGTTCCTGGTTCACGGTGCTCGTCACGTTGAGGGCGCCGATGCGGCGATAGACCGGCTCTTCCGGGGCCAGGAGCTAGTGCTCGCCGACGACCCAACGAATCCGGTCAACCCCATGGCCGTGCGAGTGGAGGACCGCGACGCGCAACCTCTCGGATGGGTGCCCGACCCTCTCGTCGATTTCGTTCGGCACGTTCGGAGCCGCGGAGGCGCCACGCTCCGAGTCGAGCGAGCGAATCCCACCGACGTTGGCCACCACCTGCGGCTACTGGTCCACCTGTCCGGCCGGGTCGAGCCAGGGTTCGAGCCGTTTGGTGGGCCCGCCTGGGAGTTGGCCAGCGCACCGGCGATGGCCCTGTAGCGCCGCCAACTGCCTTACGCTGGGTCTCAGACCTCGCGCGCATTCCCGGAGCGGTGTCACGTTCAGCGGTGTCACGTTCTCCTGTGGGCTCCGCTCCCCCACAGCAGTTCGCTCATCCGCCGGTTGGCTTCCTCGACGAGCTCGGGGACGACGTGCTGGTAGCGGGCGGTCATGGTCGTGGACGTCCAACCGAACATGCTCATGACGACCCGCTGGTCGACACCTTGGACGAGGAGGAAGGTCGCGGCAGTGTGCCGGGCGTCGTGCAGCCGGGCTGGCCGGACGCCAGCGCCTTCCAGGAACGCGGTCCAGTGCAGCGAGTGGTCGTGGGGTGCGACGGGCCGGCCGGTAACCGTCGTGAAGACCATGCCACTGTTCGCCCAGACCGTTCCGGCGTGGATGCGGGCCGCGCGCTGCCGTTGCCGGTGGGTGCGCAGTGCGGCGACAAGCGGGGGCGGCAGAGGCAGGGTCCGGCGTGAGCCCTTGGTCTTGAACTCGGCCAGGACCAGTCCCCCACCGTTCCGCTGCGGGCAGCGTGAGGGTCGATCGTCGCACCGGTCGGGGTCCGCGCAGCCGTGCTTCCAGTCGCGGCGCTCGAGCTGGCGACGAACGGACAGGTGCCCGGCGTCCAGGTCGACGTCGTCCCAGGACAGGCCCAGCACCTCACCTCGCCGGAGTCCGAGCGAGATGGCGAGCATGAACGCGGCGCCGTTCGGCTCGTCCTCGGCGGCTGCGAGCAGCGCGCGGGCCTCGGCGACGGTGAGCGGCTCGATGTCGGGCGCGTCGTACCGGGGCGTGTGGGCGAGGGCGACGGGGTTGCGCGGAAGGCGGCGCCGTCGGACGGCGTCGTTGAGGGCCTTGTTCAAGGTGCGGCGAACATGGTGGACCGACCCGGCGTTCAAGCCCTTGTCGAGGAGCACGGTGTAGAGGTGCTCGATGTGCTCGGGCTCGAGCCTGGCGAGCCGGTGCTGACCGATCGCGGGAACGATGTGGTTGCGCACGTCGACCTGTACCCGGACAGGGTGCTGGGGCGGACCCGCAGAGCGGTGGCGACGAGCCACTCGGTCAGCCACGTCTCCAATCGCGGGGAGTGACCGGCGGGGATCGCGCTGCCGTCGGTCCGCTCCCGCTCCAGGGCGCGGACCTTGCGTGCAACCCAGGCGTGAAAGCAGTGCTCGGATCTGGTGACTCACGCCCCCCGGGATCTGCGGCTCGCGAGCTCGCGGACTACTCGAGATCCCGGCAAACCAGTCGTTGTGTTCTCGTTTGACGAGAGATATCCTGCGTCATATGAGAACTGCGGCGCCAGCGTTGATGCCGATCTTCCGGTCGAGCCTGCAGGCTCGCCTGCTCCTGCGCGTGCTCACGGATGCCGAGCCGCACACCATTGCGGACCTCGCACGCCTGTTGGGCGCGCCGGAGCCCACCGTGTACCGGGAGGTCGGGCGCTTGCTGGCTGCGGGCGTGATCACTGGCACGCGCGTGGGCCGCTCCGTCGTCGTGCACCCCGCCGACGACAATCCCGCCACCGTTCCCCTGCGCCAGCTGCTGGTCGTCACGCACGGGCCGCCGCTATACCTTGAACGCGCCCTGTCGTGCATCGAGGGAATCGAGTCGGCGTACGTCTACGGGTCGTGGGCGGCGCGGTGGCACGGCGAGGTGGGCCCGGCGCCCGGTGACGTCGACCTCTTGGTGGTCGGGACACCCGATCGGGACGCGGTCTACGACGCCCTGGAGGGAATCGACTCGGTCTTGGGCCGGGAGGTCAACGTCACGTTCGTCACGCCCGAGCGGTGGACCTCGGGCGATGAGGCCTTCCTGGTCGCGCTGCGTGACCGCCCCCTGGTTCCCCTCGGACTCGGTAGCCGGGACGGGGCGGCTGCGTGATGGCCTGGGAACAGGGGCGGGCGATCGTCGAGAACCTGATCAAGACCGGCATGCTTGAACGGGTGCCGCCCAACGTGGACGCAGCACGGTCGCTGGTAGAGGTTGCCGAGACGCACCTGGCCTAGGCGTTGATGCTGGCCGGGAGCGACACCGTGCTCGCCTACGACGCACTTCACGGCGCCAACCGGAAGGCGCTCACCGCGATCTTGCTCGCCCAAGGCCTGCGGCCAACGCGAGCGGGTGGCCACATCGCCGTCTACGACGCCGTGCACGCCCAGCTCGAACCACCGCTGGGACGCGACCTGTCGGCCTACCACCGAGTCCGCCGAGCACGAAACGCCGGCGACTACCGGAACGAGCACGACACCGTAGCAGTCGCCGACGACGTGCTCGCCGACCACCCCGGCTGCCAGAAGATCGTCGACATCGCCAAGCGCGTCATCGGCCAGATGCCACCCTTCTAAGCGATGACGGCCGCACCGCGTGACCACTCTCGAGCACGCCGTGCAAGAACAGTCACGACCTGTGTGATCTTGCGTTTCAGTCAGTCGACATCGATCAGGTCACCGATGGCCTGCCGTATGTACGGGCAGAAGTTCAAGTTGTCGACCCGCTGCTCGAATCCGGCCTTCCCCCTGGCGGCAGCAATCCGCTCGCGGGCGCGAGCCCGGGCGAGGCGGTCAGGTCTGGCGCCGACGAG
>Ga0209538_1001963_pt1 | contig 10617 bp, 13 predicted proteins | sample BarGraNGADG00211_2_FD_184492 | JGI IMG/M metagenome (GOLD analysis project Ga0209538, IMG submission 184492) | Arctic peat soil microbial communities from Barrow, Alaska - Barrow Graham LP Ref core NGADG0004-211 (SPAdes) (version 2) | ecosystem: Environmental > Terrestrial > Soil > Wetlands >... | reverse complement strand
TGGCCGGTCCGTACACGTCGGACCTCCCGCTGGACATTCCGCTGTACCTGCTGATCACCATCGCGGTCGCCGTGATCGGTGGCGTGATCCCTGCGGTGGTGGCTGCGGTGTTCTCCTCGCTGTTGCTCAACTGGTTCTTCATCCAGCCCGTGGGAACCCTTACGGTCGCCGACCCGAAGAACACGCTCGCGCTGGTGATCTTCGTGCTCGTCGGGGTGACCGTCGCTCTCGTGGTGCACCGCAACGCGCGGCGTACGGAAGAGGCGCAGGCGGCGCAGCGTGAATCAGCCGCGCTGGCCGAGCTCTCGCACACGTTGCTCTCGTCGACGGACCAGCTGCCGGTCCTCTTGCGGCGGGCGGTCGACATGTTCGGTGTCGAGGCGGCTGCCATCGTGCACCATCCGGCGGAGGGTGCACCCGAGGTCCTCGCGGAGGCGAACGTCCTCGATCAGACGGCGCCCGTGGACCACGAGACGATCGATGACGAGCACGAGCTGGTCCTCCAACCGCCGGGTCTGCGCGCCGACCAGCGCCGGCTCCTCGCCGCGTTCGCCGCTCACGCGGGGGCCATCCTCCAGCGCCAGGAACTCCGGAGGTCCGCAGTCTCCGCTGCGCAGCTGGCGCGCGACAACCGGGCGCGGACTGCCCTGCTGTCCGCCGTCTCGCACGATCTTCGTACGCCCTTGGCGGCGATCAAGGCAGCGATCGGGAGCCTGCGCTCGAACGAGGTTGTCTGGTCGACCGAGGACCGGGAGGAGCTCGAGCAAGCCATCGAGGACTCCGCCGACCGACTGGACGCCCTGATCGGGAACCTGCTCGACATGTCTCGACTGCAGACCGGCAACCTCGTCGCCCATCCCTGCCCGGTCGACCTCGGTGAGGTGATTCCGGCTACCTTGGCGACGATCTCCGATCCGTCCCGCGCACGGTGGTCGATCGACCCCGAAGCGCGGCAAGTGGTTGCTGACGCCGGCCTGCTTGACCGGGTTCTGGCCAACATCGTCGAGAACGCCCTGCGATTTCAAGCTGCCGAGGCTCCGGTGGCTGTCAGCACCAGTCGTGTCGCGGATCGCGTGGAGATCCGGATCGTCGATGAGGGACCCGGTGTCGAGCCCAACCAGCTTGAGCAGATCTTCCAACCGTTCCAGCGACAGGACGACCTCCACAGCGGCGACGGAGTGGGTCTCGGGCTGGCCGTCGCCCGGGGACTGTCCGAGGCGATGGGGGGCAACATCGCGGCGGAGAACACGCCGGGCGGAGGCCTCACGATGGTGATTGAGCTAGCGTCCGCGGACACCTGGACCCCACTCGACACGACGGAGGCGACATGAGCCGGATCCTGCTCGTTGACGACGACCCCATCCTCCGCCGAACCCTGCAACTCAACTTCACCGCCCGGGGCCACGATGTCATCACAGCGTCGAGCGGCACCGAGGCGCTGCGACAGGTGCTCGCCGGAGAGCCTGAGCTCATCATCCTCGACCTCGGGCTGCCCGACATGGACGGGATCGAGGTGTTGATGCAGCTGCGCAGCGACCTGAAGGCCCCCGTGATCGTCCTCTCGGCTCGTCGAGAAGCGAACGACAAGGTGCTGGCGCTCGACATCGGCGCCATCGACTACGTCACGAAGCCGTTCGGCATGGACGAGCTGATGGCGAGGGTGCGCGCGGCCCTTCGGCGGGCGAACCCCGAGGACGACACGGTCCCGACGGTACGGGGGATGGGCCTCGTCCTTGACTTCGCCAACCACCAGGCGAGCAGGGACGGCCAGGACGTCCACCTCACCCCCACCGAATGGCGCGTACTCGCCGAACTGGCTCGCAACCTCGGCAAGGTGGTCAGCCACGAGAACCTCCTGCGCGCCGCGTGGGGCCCGAACTACGGCCGTGAGCGCCACTACCTCCGCGTCTTCGCCAACCAGATCCGCCGCAAGATCGAACCGGACCCCACCCGGCCCCAGCACCTCATCAACGAACCCGGCCTCGGGTACAGGCTGGTCGTCTAGGTCGGATCGTCATTTCGGTACCGCCATCGAGTTCAACGAACCTAATATCTGAGCAGATGTTCAGATGAATGGGGTGTGTATCTCCGTGGTGACTGGCTTGGACGGTTGTGCCGTCGCGTGCGTGCATCCGGAGAAGGTCGCGTTGGTCGTTGCCAACGCACCCGATGCGGGGGAGCTGTCACGCCTGACGGGCGTGTTCAAGCTGTTGGGGGATCCCACCCGGACCCGGCTGCTCTACGCGCTGCTGGAGGCCGGCGAGCTGTGCGTCTGTGACCTGGCCGCCTCGACCGGGACCATGGAGGCGACGGTGTCGCAGGCGTTGCGGCTCTTGCGGGCCTCCGGCGTGGTCACCGGGCGTCGCCAGGGACGCAACGTGTTCTATCGGCTGTCCGATGCCCACATCCGGATGCTGCTCGATGTCACCCGGGAACACACCCTCCATGCCGCAGCTGCGATCCCACAGCGGGGCGCCGTCTGATGAACGACTCCCACCCGCACCCCGTCGAAGCCCCTGCCAACCCGACCTGTGAAGGGACCGACTGGTGACCATCGAGCCCATCACCACCCGGGACCTGCCGACCCCTGGCCGCCGAAGCGTGTTGGCGCGCCGTGCGCAGCTCTTGGCCGGCAACTCCGTGACGTACAACCTGCTGGAGGGAGTCGTGGCCATCGCAGCCGGCAACCGCGCCGGCTCCAGCGCCCTGATCAGCTTCGGCCTCGACTCGGCTGTCGAGGTGGCCAGCGGGCTGATCATCCTTTGGCAGTTCAGGCATCCGATGCCGGAGTCCCGGGAGCGGCGCGCTCAGCGGCTGATCGCGGCCTCGTTCTTCGCGCTGGCCGCCTACGTGGCGTTCGAGTCGATCAAGGCTCTGGTGACCGGTGAACGGGTCGAGACCTCGATCGTCGGGATCGTGCTCGCCATCGCGTCGCTGATCGTCATGCCCCTCCTCTCCTGGGCGCGACGGCGGACGGGCCGCGAGCTCAACTCCGGCGCTGTCGTCGCCGACAGCATCCAGACTCTGCTGTGCACGTACCTGTCCGCGGTCCTGCTCGTCGGGCTTCTCGGCAATGCCCTGCTCGGCTGGTGGTGGCTGGATCCCCTCGCCGCCCTTGTCATCGCGGGTGTCGCGGTTCGAGAGGGCGTCGAGACCTGGCGCGGCGACGACTGCTGAGCCGCGATTCCGGACGTCGAACTAGCGCCACTTCTATGCCGAGCCCCACTGGCACCAGCGACCGTGTCCCCGGCGCCTAGGGTGGCTGCGTGAAGGTGGGGAGACGGCAGCTGCACCCGGGCGTCGTAGCTGCGCTCGCGGCAGCAATCCTCTTCGGACTGAGCACTCCCCTCGCGAAGGTTCTCCTCGGCGGGCTGAGCCCCTGGATGCTGGCCGGGTTGCTCTACCTCGGGTCGGGTGTCGCACTCGCCGCCTGGCGGCTCGCCCGGGGCCAAACCAGTGACCGGCTCGTCCGCAGTGAGGTGCTGCCCTTGGTCGGCGCGATCGGGTTCGGAGGGGTCCTCGCCCCTGTCCTGCTGATGTTCGGCCTAGCCGGGATGCCCGCGAGCGGCGCATCCCTGTTGCTCAACGCCGAGGCCGTACTCACTGTCGCTATCGCCTGGCTGGTCTTCCGGGAACACGCGAACCGCCGTACGGTCGCCGGCTTCGCCCTGATTCTCGCCGGCGTCCTGGTGCTGGGGTGGCAGGGCCAAGCGCTGTTCGGCGGCTGGTGGCCGACGCTCGCGCTGCTGGGGGCCTGTCTCGGGTGGGCCCTGGACAACAACCTCACCCGCGGGGTGACCTCGGTCGACGCGACCTGGCTCGCGATGATGAAGGGCCTCGTGGCCGGCACCGTGAACCTCGCGGTCGCTCTGCTGCTGGGCAACGCGCTGCCCGCGCCGCTGCTGGTCGTCGGGGCGATGGGGCTGGGGTCGCTGTCGTACGGCCTGAGTCTGGTCCTGTTCATCATGGGTCTGCGGTCGGTGGGGACGGCCCGGGCGGGTGCCTACTTCTCGACGGCTCCATTCTTCGGCGGCCTGCTCGCCGTGGCGATGGGCGAGCCGGTCACGCCACTGCTTGTGGTGGCTGCCGTGCTGATGGCCGGCGGCGTGTGGCTCCACCTGAGCGAGAACCACGCGCACGAGCACACGCACGAGCCACTCGTCCACGACCACTGGCACACCCACGACGAGCACCACCAGCACGCCCATGACGCGCCCGTCGAACCGGGCGTACGACACCGTCATCTCCACGTGCACGATCCCCTCACCCACATGCACGCTCACTTTCCCGACATCCATCACCGGCATCGCCACTGAGCCGCTTTAGGCGGTCTCTACTTTCGCCGCGAGGTGATGCTTATGAGCCGCTGGAAGGCTCGAGCTATCGAGTTGCCACGGGGCACCGATGACCGAGAGGTACGACGATGATGGGTTACGGCGGTATGGGCTGGGGCGGCATGGGCGTGGGCGGCATGATCGGGATGGTCGTGTTCTGGCTCGTGCTGATCGCTCTGATCGTCTGGGCGGTGAGTCGGCTGTTGCCTGGTCGTCAGGTGCGGCAGAGCCAGTCGCAGGCGGGGCAGGAGACTCCTGAGGAGACCCTGGACCGTCGGTTCGCCCGTGGTGAGGTCGATCTCGAGACGTACCAGGTGCAGCGCGCCGCGCTGGTTTCCGCCCGTGGTGAAGGTCAGCGATGAGTGGCCGCTTCCTTACTGGGCTCCGTTCGCACTGGGTGCCCTGGACTGTGCTCGTGACCGCGAGCCTGCTCCTTGTGGGATCGGCCGCGTTCGCGGCGTCGGGCGTGTCGCAGACGGCTACTGTCCCCGCTGGTGCGGCGGCTCGACCGGCGGCGACCGAATCGACTGCGGCGCAGCCGACCGCGTACACAGCCCCATCTGCGGCGGTCCCGGGCACCAACCGGGCGAACGGGGGTCAGGGAGGCATGATGGGCTCCGGCGGCGGCTCGATGATGGACACGCGGGTCTGGGTCGCGGGCAACGGCGTACAGGTGACGACCATCTCGCAAGCCCGGGCCAGGGCGACTGCGGCCGCCAGCCCGAGTGGGCTGCACACCGGTGAGGTGATGCAGTTCAGCCAGAACTTCTACGTCGAGCTCAAGGACGCCAGCGGCGCCTCTGCGGCTGAGGTGCTGGTCGATCCGGCGACGGGTGCGGTCTTCACCGAGTACGGGCCGGGGATGATGTGGACCGCTCGTACCGCGACGGCGGCGATCTCAGCGGATCGTGCGACAGCGATCGCCAATGACTGGCTGCGGACGAATGCGGCGGGCCAGACTGTCGGTACCACGGATGCCTTCCCTGGGCACTACACGATGGACACGGTGTCGGGAGGCAATACCGTGGGCATGCTCTCGGTGAATGCCACTACCGGGGCTGTCTGGTTCCACACGTGGCACGGCACGTTCATCGCGAAGGAGGACGCCTGATCGTGGGTCCGACGCGGAAGCTGAGCGCGCTGGTCGTCGATGACGAGCCGAGCCTGGTGCGGGTCATCGAGGGCTACCTGATCAAGGACGGCTTCGACGTACGTACGGCTGGCGACGGCCAGACCGCGCTCGCGCTGGCGCGCGAATCGGAACCCGACCTGGTGGTGCTCGACCTGGGCCTCCCCGGCATGGACGGTGTCGAAGTGTGCCGGCAGCTACGTACGTTCAGCCGCTGCTACGTCCTGATGCTGACCGCTCGCGCGGACGAGGTGGATGTGCTCATCGGACTGGGCGTCGGTGCCGACGACTACGTAACCAAACCGTTCTCGCCGCGCCAGCTGATGGCCCGGATCGGGGTGCTGCTCCGACGTCCCCGTACGGGAACCTCCGCGGGGGAAGACGGCGAGCCGCAGCGCACGTTCGGGGACCTGGTCATCGACCTCCCCGCCCACGAGGTCAGGGTCGGATCCAGCGTCATTCCGCTCACCCGCATGGAGTACGACCTCTTGGAGGCCCTGAGCAGCCGCCCGCGCATGGTGTTCAGCCGCCAGCAGTTGCTCGACGCCGTCTGGGACGACGTGTCCGGGGTCGCCAGCGACGAGCATCTCGTCGACATCCACATCGGCCACCTGAGGCGCAAGCTCGGCGACGACCCGAGGGCGGCCCGCTACGTGCTCACCATCCGTGGCGTCGGCTATCGAATGGGGTCGGGGTGACGCGTCCCAAGGGGGCGAGGCTCGCAGGACTGAGCCTGGCGTCCAGACTCCTGGTCAACAACCTGCTGGTGGTCCTGGCCGGGGCCGGGACGGTCCTGGTCACGGCACTGTTGGTCGGCCCAGCCGTCTTCGAGTACCACCTGCAACGTGCGGATCTGGGACCGGACCAGCTGGTGCAGGAGCATGTCGCTCGCGCCTTCGACCAGTCGATCCTCGTCTCTCTCGGCGTGGGCATCCTCATCGCGGGGGTCACCGCGGCCGCCATCAGCTGGCTGGTTGCGAAGCGACTCGCGGCCCCGGTCGCGGACGCTGCCGATGTCGCCAGCCGCCTTGCCGACGGGCGGCTCGACGCTCGGGTCGTGGACCCCCGCATGGGCCCCGAGTTCACCACGCTCGCGACATCGGTCAACGAGCTCGCCCATCGGCTGGAGGCCACCGAACAGACCAGGCGTCAGCTCACCGGCGAGCTTGCTCACCAGCTGCGTACACCTGTTGCCTCCATCAGCGCGACCATCGAGGCGGTACAGGAGGGCGTGCTGCCGGTCGACGAGGAGACCCTCGCCACCCTGGGCGAGCAGAGTCGTCGCCTCAGCCGGCTGGTCGACGACCTGGAGGTGGTGTCCCGAGCCCAGGAACGCCAGCTCCTCCTCAACCCTGAGCCGGTGGCCATCTCGGGCCTTGTCGACGCGGCCGTGGCGGCCCACCGGGAGCGTTTCCGGGCCGCGGGAGTGCACCTTTCCTCGTCCGTCGAGCGCGGCACTCCCGCAGTCACCGTGGACCCGGATCGGATCCAAGAGGTTCTCGGCAACCTCCTCGACAACGCGGTCCGCCACACCCCGTCGGGGGGAACCGTCGCGGTGTCTGCACACCCGGACGAGGACAAGAAGAAGCCTGCAGCCGTCATCGAGGTGAAGGACTCGGGCTGTGGGTTTCCCGAAGGCGATGCCGAACGGATCTTCGACAGGTTTGAGAAGGCGGCGGACAGTCCAGGATCAGGTCTCGGACTGACCATCGCCCGTGCGATCGTCGAGGCCCACCACGGGACCCTTACGGCGCAGAGCGCCGGACCCGGTCGAGGAGCCTCCTTCACGATCGCGCTTCCGGCCGGCTCGTCGCGCGACCCTCGGTGAGCGAGGAGTCAGAGAGGCCCCTCGTACAGCCAGGCGAACGCCTCCTCAACGAGCTGATGCGCCCCCTGGGTGATGACGGGTCCGTGGGCCATCACCAGTGTGTCGAAGTCCCACTGGAGGATTCGGTCGACGGATTCCCGGGCAGCGGCCTTGTCTCGGAAGGTCAGCTGGATGTCGCGACTCACCCCACCCCGGGGCGCCCCCACGCCTCCCACCGCGATGAGGGCATTGCGCAGCACGTTGCCGGGCCGCCGGTGGTGGATCTGGATGACGTCCTCGACCAGAAGCGTGCGGCTCGCAGGGTGGTAGAAGCTTGCCTCATTCAGCCAGCTGCTCCCCCGGATGACGACTTGGTCGAGGTCACCCGCCCACGCCTCCGGGACCCTGTCGCCGAGGATGCCGGTGAGGGGCAGATCGCCCTTCTTGAGGGTGATCGGGGTGATCGGGCTGGACCACAGCTCGGCCTGCGGGAAGAGCTCGTGCCAGCCGTTGAGTCGCCAGAAGTGCCGGGGCGTCGGGGAGACCAGGTAGCGCACGGGGCCGAGCGCCGTGATCTCGTTGAGTGTGTCGTACGGCACCGTCACCGGTGAGGCGATCCACACCGACCCGTCCCGCAGCTTGGCCACTGTCATCCGCGTCTCGAAGTGGATGCCCATGTCCCGGACCACCGGGCCGTCCACCACGAACAGATCCTCGCCTAAGGGCTGCAGCATGGCCATGCCCCAGCCTAGGCGCGTGCGCCGGTCTTCGTCGTCGGCTCCCTGGGGACTCACTCGGGTCGGATGCTCAACAATTCAGCGGGCGTGGTCTCGAGCGCGTCGCAGATCTGGGTGAGGCTGGTGAACCGTACGGCGCGGGCCTTGCCCGTCTTGAGGATCGAGAGGTTGGCCAGCGTGATCCCGGTGCGTTCGGACAGCTCCGTGAGCGTCATGCCACGGTCGGCGAGGATTTCGGCGAGGTGGCACTCGATCCGGTGAGGTGTGGGGTCGGCGTTCTGGTCAGACGACACCGGCCACCTCTTCCTCGAGTCGGGCGCCCTCGCGGAACGCGAGCGCGAGGGCTCCCGCGATGATGCCCAGAAGGATCAGCATCCAGATCGTCATTTCGGTACGCCGTCTAGCCCAAACTCGCTCTGACGGGGCCTGAAGCTATCGGCGGTACCGATCTGACGATCCCACCGCCCCCTCGTTGCTCAGGCGAGTCCGTACAGACCAACCGCCACAAGGATCGCCACCGCGGCATAGAGGGAGCCCTTCCAGGGGGTGCCGATAGAGGTGTCGCGCTGAAGACGGCGGTTGATCACGGCCAGACCCGAACAGAACACGAGCGCGATCGCCGCCAGGGAGTACGTGGCTACGTCCTGATGAGCCAAGTCGGTGACACAGCCGACGAGGAGCGCAAGCCCAGCGGCGAGGAATCCCAAGCCAAGGGAGCGCGTCAGTGCAGTAGTCACGGACTGCTCACCTGTCGAGAGCTCGGTCCAGGGGCGACCGGTCGCCGCCTGGTGGAACGGCAGCAGGCTCTTGGCCGTCAAGCCGCGCCACGCCATCGTGAGGGCGACGACTCCCACGACGCCGAACAGAACCGCCGATGACGCCCGCACAGCAAACATGACTCATCCTCGCATGGGCACCCGACCAGCCGATGGACCAACGCCTCCGATCAGGACACGTAGGTAGGGTCGAGACATGTACTACACAGTCCCGAACCAGGGCGGCCGCAGATACATCGTGACGGGCGCGAACAGCGGGACCGGACGCGAGGCTGCGAGGCGTCTCGCGATGGCGGGCGCCGAGGTCGTCCTGGCCGTACGTTCGCTCGACAAGGGCGAAGAGGCGAAGGCCGCGATCCTGCGCGAGGCGCCGGGTGCGACGCTCGAGGTACGTCACCTGGACCTCGCCGAGCTGGCGTCGGTACGGGGGTTCGCGGCTGGAGTGGTGGCCGACGGTCGTCCCGTACAGGCCCTGATCAACAACGCCGGCGTCATGGTTCCGCCTCGCCGCTTCGAGACGGCGGACGGCTTCGAGCTGCAGTTCGGTACGAACCTCGTCGGCCCGTACGTGCTCACGAACCTTCTGCTCCCGGTGCTCGTGCGCACGCCGGGCGCCCGCGTCGCGACCATGTCGAGCATGGTGGCCAACTTCGGCTCGATCGACTTCGACGACCTCAACTGGGTCACCCGCCGCTACTCCCCGGGTCGCGCGTACGCCCAGTCCAAACTCGCAGACCTCCTGATGGGCCGGCACCTGGTCGTGGTGGCGCAGGAGCGGGGCTGGGACCTGCTCAGCACGATCGCGCACCCCGGATACACCCGTACGAACCTGCAGACGGCCAGCCGGAACCTCGGCCGCGACGCGAGCGACCAGCTGACGCCCGTGCGTCGCACGATCATGCCGTCCCAGGACGTCGAGATCGGCGCCGAGCCGCTTCTGTACGCGGCGACCTCCCCGGTGGCGGAGCAAGGCGCCTACTACGGCCCCAGCCGCCTCGGTGTCGTCGGCCCGACGCACAGGGCGTCGATCCCCCGCTCGGGGCGCTCGTCGGAACTCGCCGCACGGCTGTGGGAAGTAGCGGAACAGCTGCAGTTCAGCATCGAGGATTCGGGACCCTTCTTCCACGGCACGAAGGTTGACCTGAGCACCGGGGATCCACTGGCCCCGGGCTACAGCTCCAACTTCGGCGAACAGAAGGAGGCGAACTTCGTCTACCTGACCGGGACCCTCGATGCGGCAATCTGGGGGGCCGAGCTCGCGGTGGGCGAGGGGGCCGGCCGGATCTATCGCGTGGAGCCCACGGGCGCAAAAGAGAACGACCCCAACCTGACCAACATGCGGTTCCCGGGCAACGCGACCCGCTCGTACCGCACTCGGGAACCCCTACGCGTGGTCGTCGAGGTTACGGACTGGAAGGGACACGACCCGAAGGTGCTCCAGACCATGCGGGACCACCTCGAGAAGATGAAGCAGCAGGGCGTCGAGGCGATCAACGACTGACCTGAAGCGGCGAAACCGAACGTTGACCGAGGAGGCTTGATGCGCGTCGCACTCGCACAGATCCTCAGTGGCCACGATGTCGAAGCGAACCTGGCGAAAGTCACCGGCGTCGCCCGAGAGGCCGCGGCCGCGAACGCCCAGTTGGTCGTCTTTCCCGAGGCGACGATGTACGCCTTCGGCGCACCTCTGGCGGATATCGCCGAACCACTCGACGGCCCCTTCGGCTCGTCCGTACAGCGCCTGGCCCGCGACCTCGGGGTCACGATCGTGCTGGGCCTGTTCACGCCGGCCACCGATGGACGGGTCTTCAACACGCTCCTGGCGGCCGGGCCA
>Ga0209538_1001961_pt1 | contig 10626 bp, 8 predicted proteins | sample BarGraNGADG00211_2_FD_184492 | JGI IMG/M metagenome (GOLD analysis project Ga0209538, IMG submission 184492) | Arctic peat soil microbial communities from Barrow, Alaska - Barrow Graham LP Ref core NGADG0004-211 (SPAdes) (version 2) | ecosystem: Environmental > Terrestrial > Soil > Wetlands >... | reverse complement strand
GCGCGTAGCTCTTCCCGGCGATGTTGGCCAGCACGTTGAGCCGACCGCGGTGGGACATCCCGATGCAGACCTCGTCCATGCCGTTCTCGGCGGCGCGGGACAGGACGGCGTCGAGCAGCGGGATGAGCGACTCGCCGCCTTCGAGAGAGAACCGCTTCTGCCCGACGTACTTGGTCTGCAGGAACGTCTCGAACGCTTCCGCCGCGTTCAGTCGGCGCAGGATCCTCAGCTGGTCCTCACGCCGGGTGCGCGCGTAGCCGGACTCCAGGCGCTCCTGCAGCCACCGGCGCTGCCGGGGGTCCTGCAGGTGCATGTACTCCGCGCCGATGGTGCGGCAGTAGGACTCACGGAGCAGGCCAAGGATCTCGCGCAGGGTCGCCCTTGCCTTGCCGGTGAACCCGGCGGTGGGGAACTGGCGGTCCAGGTCCCACAGGGTCAGGCCGTGGTTCTGGATGTCCAGGTCCGGGTGCTTGCGCTGGCGGTAGGCGAGCGGGTCGACCTCCGCCATCAGGTGCCCGCGCGATCGGTACGCGTGGATCAGCTCGGCGATCCGGGCCGGCTTGGCCAGCTCGGTGTCGGTGTCGACGGTGTTGTCGCGGACCCAGCGGACGGGCTCGTATGGCACCCGCATCGCGGTGAAGACGCGGTCGTAGAAGCCGCCCTCGCCCAGCAGCTTGGCGCTGATGATGCGCAAGAAGTCCCCGGACTGGGCGCCCTGGATGATCCGGTGGTCGTAGGTCGAGGTGAGCGTGAGCACCTTCGACACGCCCATCCGGGCGAGCTGTTCCTCCGAGGCGCCCTGGAACTCCGCCGCGTAGTCCATCGCCCCGACACCGACGATCGTGCCCTGGCCGGCCATCAGCCTCGGCACGGAGTGCACGGTGCCGATCGTCCCGGGGTTGGTCAGGCTGATGGTGGTCCCCGCGAAGTCGTCGGCGGTCAGCTTGCTCGCGCGAGCTCGACGGACGATGTCCTCGTAGGCGGCGACGAACTGACCGAAGTCCATCGTGTCGGCGCCCATGATGTTGGGCACCAGCAGCTGGCGGGAGCCGTCCGGCCGGGCCAGGTCGATGGCGATCCCGAGGTTCACCGTCCCGTGCTGGACGACAGCCGGCTTGCCGTCGTCATCGATGTAGCCGGCGTTCATCACCGGCATGTCGGCGATGGCCTCGACCACCGCGTAGCCGATCAGGTGGGTGAAGGAGATCTTGCCGCCGCGTCCCCTCGCCAGGTGGTTGTTGACGACGATCCGGTTGTCCACCATCAGCTTGGCCGGGATGGTCCGCACCGAGGTGGCGGTGGGGACCTGGAGGCTGGAGGTCATGTTGGCGACGGTCCGGGCCGCGGCACCGCGCAGCCGCTCGACCACCGGCTCGGGCGAGCTGGCCGGCCACTCCACCCGGGACTGCGGGGTCTCCGCGTACGGCGCTGTCGCCGGTTGCGCCGAGGCGACCGGCGCCGTGGCGGACGGGTCCGGCTCCCGAGGGGTACGCGGCACGGCCTGCGCCGGGGAGCGCATCGCCCGGGGGTGTGGAGCGGGGCGGTCGTCGGGACCCGTCGGCGGCGGGGCGGGGGCGGCAGCGCCCGGTTCGGCAGTCGTCCCCTCCCGGGCCGGTGCCCCGGTGTCGCGGGAGGTCTCGGGGGCGGCCGTGCCGGCGGGCGCTGCGGCCTGCGGTGCAGCGGCCTGCCGGGCCGCCCCGTCGCCGTCGGTGGGGGCGTCGTCAACGGCGCCGTAGGTGTCTGCGTCGTCAGCCGGCCAGGCCATGGTCACTGCGGCGGCGCGGGGCACCCCGTTCGTCGCCGCCGCAAGGGTCTCCGACCGCGGGCGGTAGTCGGCGAAGAAGTCCCACCATGCCGGGTCGACCGAGTCCTTGTCGGTCAGATACCGCTCGTACAGCTCGTCGACCAGCCACTGGTTCGCGCCGAACGTCGACCGCACCGCGTCTCGGTCAGCCTTTTGGGACACGCGAGGATCGCCCACTTCCAGACCACGGACCTTCGACCGTTGTGACGGCCCTTCTTGTGCGTTCCACCCTAGGCCACGGAGCGAACGGTCTCGCCTGCAGACGCCCTGGTCCGGGCCGTTGCGGGGGGCCGCTCGGCCGTCCGGGTGAGGTTCGGTCCGCACGCAGCAATGGGCGCGCAAACACCCGGTCCAGGGTGTGTCAAAGCGGGGTCACGGGCACTCAGGTGATGTCGCGACGGAACGTGGTGAAGCGTCCGATCGCAGCGAGCACGACGCCGTAGCCGACGAGCACGACGAGCCCCTGCCACCGGGTGAGCAGGTCGCCGCCGATTCCCGAGGCGCTGTAGAAGCTTGTCCCGGCGATCGCCTCGCCGGCAGCGCCGGGAAGCCACTTGGCGATGCCCTCGAGACCGCCGATGGCGCCGAGAGCCAGGCGGAGCACCGGCTCGACCAGCTGGGTGAAGGCCAGGACGACGACGATGGCCGCGACCTGGTTGGGCAGCACCGTTCCGAATCCCACCCCGACCATCGCCCACACCGTGAGCGCAAGGACGGAGAGGGCAATGGTTCGCTGCACCTCCGGGTCGGTGAGCATGGCGTCGTGCCCCAACAGGCTGAGCACCGCCGCTCCCGCGCCGACGGTGGAGAGCGTCCCGACCAGCCCGTAGAACAGGCCGATCGGCAGGCTGGCGATCAGCTTGGCGCCCAGTACGACGGTGCGCCGCGGTTCGGCCAGGAAGGTGGGGGTGACCGTCATGTGCCGGAACTCCCCGGTCACCGACATGGCTCCGATGACCAGCGGGAAGACGTATCCGAGCGTCGGGGCCAGGGTGTAGATGGTCAGGGCGATGTTCAGCGGGGACATCGGGGGCATGCCTTCGGAGCTCATGCCGCCCTGGCCGGGGTCGAGCGTGAACGGGAAGGCCATCACCGCGCCGAGGAACGCCATGTACAGCGCCATGGTGATGAGCAGGACCCACCACATCCGGGTGGTCACGAACTTGCGGTACTCGCTGACAAGTGCGGCCCTCATGCCGCACCTCCCTGGGTCGGGTCCGCGGTGAGCTGCAGGAAGATGTCCTCAAGGCCGACGTCCCGGCTGGCCAGCTCGTGCAGCTCGATGCCCGCCCGGAAGGCCGCCGCCCCGACGACCGAGGCGTCGACGTCGCGCACCAGGACGGATCCCGATGCGTCGACCGTCTGGGCCCGCCCGGGCCACTCGGCGGCCACCAGCGCGGCGAGCCGCTCGGCGTCGGGGGACTTCACGAGCACCTGCCGAGTGGTCAGCAGGGCCAGGTCCGCGAGCGAGGACGCGTGCACCAGCCGGCCCTTGGCGATGATGATCACGTCGTCAACGGTCTGCTGCACCTCGGAGAGCACATGGCTGGAGACCAGCACCGTTCGGCCCTCCCGCGCGAGGTGACGCAGCAGGGCGCGGAGCCAGGCGATCCCCTCGGGGTCCAGCCCGTTCGCCGGTTCGTCGAGCAGCAGCACCTTTGGGTCGCCGAGCAGGGTGGCCGCGAGGCCCAGCCGCTGTCGCATGCCCGACGAGAACCCGCCGACCCGGCGGTCGGCGGCGTCATTCAGGCCGACCAGCTCGAGCACCTCGTCGCAGCGCTTGGTCGACACGCCGACCTGGGGCGCGTACACCCGCAGGTGGTCCCGTGCGGATCGACCCGGGTGGAAGCTCGCCGCCTCGAGGGCCGCGCCGACCACGTGTCCGGGTCGGGAGAGGTCGTGGTACCGACGGCCACCGATGGTCGCCGTCCCGGCCGTCGGGGTGACCAGGCCGAGCAGCATCCGCAAGGTCGTGGTCTTGCCGGCCCCGTTCGGTCCGAGGAAGCCGGTGACCTTGCCGGGCCCGACCTCGAACGAGAGGTCGTCGACCGCCAGGACCGGGCCGAACGACTTGGACAGGTGATTCACCACGACGACGCCGGGTCCGGCGGTCGGGCGTTCCAGAAGGGTCTGCTCGCTCACCCGCCCACCGTAGTGGGGCTCAGACGAGAGGTCCGCGGATTTCCGGCAGGGTGACCCGCATCGTGCAGCCCGATGGCGTGTCCGCGACCTGGACGGTTCCGCCGTGCAGCTCTGCGGCCCACCGCACGATGGACAGTCCGAGTCCCGTACCACCGGTGCTCTCGCGTCCGGTCTGGGCGGGTGCGTTGCCCCGGGTGAACCGCTGGAAGACCCGCTGACGGTCCGCAGGGGCGATGCCGGGGCCCTCGTCGGCAACGTCGATGACGACCCAGGGACCGCTGCGCCGTGCCTCCAGACGCACATCGGCCTCCGCCGGGGAGTGCCGGACCGCGTTGTGCAGCAGGTTCGCGACCACCTGGTGCAGCCGCTCGGCGTCCGCGGGGACGGTGAGATCCGGTGGGTCCACCGCCACGCGGATGGCCACGCCCTTCTGCGCGCCGATGGGCCGGGCCGCGACGGCTGCCTCCTCGAGGAACTCCGCGACCGGCACATCGGCGATGTCCAGCCCGACGGCGCCCGCCTGGATCCGGGAGAGGTCCAGCAGGTAGGTGACGAGCCGGCCGAGCCGCTCGGTCTGGTCGAGGGCGGCCTGCAGCGAGGCGAGGTCCGGGTCGACGACGCCGTCCACCATGTTCTCCAGCTGGGCGCGCAGGGCCGCGACCGGCGTGCGCAGCTCATGGGAGACGTTGGCCACCATCTCCCGCCGCAGGGTCTCGACCTGCTCCAGGTCCTCGGCCATCGTGTTGAACGCCTGTGCCAGCTGGCCCACCTCGTCGCGGCTGGTGGCCCGGACCCGCCGCGAGTAGTCGCCCGACGCCATCGCCCGGGCTGCCGCGCGCATCTCCCGCAGCGGCGCCGTCATGCCATGGGCGAGCACCTGCACCGCGATCACCGACACGACGATCGCCAGGGGAAGGGTCCGGGTGGGGCCCAGGTGGTTGTACAGACCGATCCACGTGAAGAACGCGGCAAGGGTGACCGTCGCGGTGACGAGGATCCCGAGCTTGATCTTGATCGAGGAGAACCGGTCGAGCGGGCGCATGTCGGGCAGCCGCCCGCGACCGGCGTGCCGTGGGGTGCTCACTCAGCTACCAGCGGGCTCGAACGCGTAACCCACACCGTGCACGGTCCGGATCAGATCCGGGCCGAGCTTGCGACGCAGGGCCTTGACGTGGGAGTCGACGGTGCGGGTGCCGCTCGCGTCCACCCAGTCCCACACCTCCGCCAGCAGGCGCTCGCGGGTCAGGACGGTGCGCGGGGTGGCCGCCAGCGTGACCAGGAGGTCGAACTCGGTCGGGGTGAGGTGGACGGGCACACCCTCCCGCGACACCCGGCGCTGCGCCCGGTCGATCACCACGTCCCCGGCGGTGATCGCCGGGCTCGACTGGTCGTTCAGCTGGGCGGCCCGCTCGACCCGCCGGAGCAGCGCCTTGGTCCTGGCCAACAGCTCGCGCATGGAGAAGGGCTTGGTCATGTAGTCGTCGGCGCCGACCCCCAGCCCGACCAGCACGTCCGTCTCGTCGTCGCGCGCGGTGAGCATCAGCACGGGTACCGGCCGCTCCGCCTGGATGCGGCGACAGACCTCGAGGCCGTCCATCCCGGGCAGCATCACGTCCAGGATCACGACGTCCGGGTCCAGCTCGGCGGCCGCGCGCACGCCGCTCGGTCCGTCGCCCGCGATGTCGACCCGCCAACCCTCGGCGGCCATCCGGTGTGCGATGGCCGTGGCGATCGCGGGCTCGTCCTCGACCACCAGCACGCGCACCGCGTTCGCGTCCGCACCTCCCGAACCGTTGGGGCGGCCTGCGCCGCCGGAAGGGGTCTGCCTCATCGCCATGACCCCAAGCGTTGCACAGCCCTGGGCTATGCTCGCCGCATCATGGCCAGCTCAAGTCCGTGCCGGTGCCGGCCATCCGGCACCGGCGCGCTCCGGGTCCTGACGTCACAGCGATGGCGCGACGTCGTGCGACCTCGATCTCCGCGACCTGACCCCCCGCCATGCTGACCGAGTGGCTGCTGGTGGGCCTCGGCGTGCTGCTGACTGCGGGCACCGCCGTCTTCGTCGCTGCGGAGTTCGCCCTGGTCACGCTCGACCCCGGGCTCGTCGACCGTGACCTGGCGGGCCAGCAGGACATCCGCACACGCTCGGTGCGCAAGGCGCTGCGTCAGCTCTCGACGCAGCTGTCCGGCGCCCAGGTGGGGATCACCGTCACGACCATCCTCCTGGGCTACACCGCCCAGCCGGCCCTGGCCACCCTGCTGACCGGCCCGCTGGAGTTGACCCCGCTGGCCCGCGGAGCCGCCACCGGGCTCGCCGCGGTGCTCTCCCTGATCGTCGTCAACGCGTTCTCGATGATCTTCGGCGAGCTGGTTCCCAAGAACGCGGCGCTGAGCAGCCCGCTGGCCACCGCTCGCGCTGTCGCGCCGTTGCAGAGAGGGTTCACTGCGGCGCTGCGCCCGCTGATCCTGCTGCTGAACAACAGTGCCAACGCGCTGCTGCGCCGGATCGGCGTCGAGCCGCGGGAGGAGCTCTCCGGGGGGCGTTCGGCACAAGAGCTGGTCGCCCTGGTGCGGCGCTCGGCGGCGGCCGGCACCCTGGACGAGGGCACCGCGATCCTGTTGACGAACTCGATCGAGCTCGACACGCTCACCGCCGTCGACGTCATGACGGACCGGACCCGGATGGCCGTGGTGCGCCGTGAGGACAGCGCGGCGGACGTGGTGGCCCTGGCAAGGGAGACCGGGCACTCCCGGTTCCCCGTGATCGGGGACGGCCACGACGACGTGCTCGGCCTGGTGCACCTGCGCCGCGCCATCTCGGTGCCGTACGAACGTCGCGCCGAGGTGCCGGCTCCGGCGCTGATGGACCCGGCGCCCCGCGTGCCCGAGACCGTCACGCTGGGCCCGCTGCTGGTCGAGCTGCGCGAGCACGGGCTGCAGATGGCCGTCGTGGTGGACGAGTACGGCGGCACATCTGGGGTGGTCACCCTCGAGGACGTGGTAGAGGAGCTGGTCGGGGACGTCGCGGACGAGCACGACCCGCGGCGGGCCGGCGTGCACCCGGTGGGCGACCGTGTCTGGAGCGTGCCGGGTCTGCTCCGCCCCGACGAGCTGACCGAGCAGACCGGCCTCGTGGTGCCGGAGGAGGGCGCCTACGAGACCCTTGGCGGCCTGGTGATGGCCCTCCTCGGTCGTGTGCCGGTCGTCGGCGACGTCGTGCAGGTTACCGGCGTCGTGCTCCGGGTCGAGGCGATGGACGGTCGTCGCGTGAGCCGCGTGCTGATCAGCGAGGTGACCGCGTGAGCGCCGGGGCGGCAGCACTTCTCGGCCTGGCGCTGCTGGCCGCGAACGCGTTCTTCGTCTGTGCGGAGTTCGCCGTCGTCTCCGCCCGTCGCAGCGCCATCGAACCGCTGGCGGCCGCGGGGTCGGCACGGGCGCGCACGGTGTTGTGGGCGATGGAGCACGTCTCGCTGATGCTGGCCTGCGCGCAGCTCGGGATCACCGTGGCATCCGTCTCGCTCGGCGTGGTCGCCGAACCCGCGGTCGCGCAGGTGATCGAGGGTCCTCTGGCGACGCTCGGCCTCCCGGGGTCGGTGGTCCACCCGATCGCGGTGGTGATCGCCCTGGCCGTCGTCGTCTACCTGCACGTGGTGCTGGGCGAGATGGTGCCCAAGAACCTCGCCGTCGCCGGGCCCGACCGGGCGGCGTTGTGGTTCGCGCCGCCGCTGGTGTGGGTCGCCCGGACGGTCAGCCCCGTGATCACGGCGCTGAACTGGCTGGCCAACCACGCGGTGCGGCTGCTCGGCCTCGAGCCGAAGAACGAGGTGGCTTCGGCGTTCACCGTCGAGGAGGTGCGGTCGATCGTCGAGCGCTCGCAGGCGGAGGGGTTGCTGCACGACACGCAGGGCCTGCTGGCGGGTGCCATCCAGTTCTCCGACCGCACGGCGGGCGACGTGATGGTGCCGGTGGCGGACCTGGTGTCGCTCGCGCGCGGCTGCACGGTCGAGGATGTCGAGCGGAGCGTCGCACGAACGGGCTTCTCCCGCTTCCCCGTTGTGGATGACGACGGGACACCCGTCGGATACCTGCACCTGAAGGATGTGCTGTACGCAGGACCGGACGAGCGGGCTCGTGCGGTCCCGGCCTGGCGGGTTCGGGCGTTGGCGGAGGTGCGACCGGACGACGAGGTCGAGGAGGCCCTTGCGGCGATGCAGCGCACCGGCACGCACCTGGCGCGGGTGGTGGTGCCCCGAGCGGCAGGCACCGAGGTCGGCGACGGCGCGGGGGAGCCGGCCGCCGAGACCCCGACGGAAGCCCGGGCGGCGCATCCGGCAGGCCAGGTGATCGGAGTCGTGTTCCTCGAGGACATCCTGGAGGAGCTGGTCGGCGAGGTCCGCGACGCCATGCAGCGTCGGTCGCCCGGCGCCTCCTGAACGACCGGCCACGAGCGGTTGAACGCTCTCGATGTGACAATGCTCTCGGAACCAATGTGGTCGTGCAGTTGGTACGTGGCGATCTGACCCGTTACTGTTCCGTTACCACCTCCGCTCGCCGCCCCTGCGGACCGCCGTGTCCTGGGCGTTTGGCGTTCGTGGGTGAGCCCCCAGCGGGGGCGGTAGGTCCGGATCGCAGGCACGGAGGTCTTGTGGAGTCTGGCCGTTCGCGGACGACTGTGTCCTCGGCGACCTCTCGCCGCGACGTGCACAGCCCCGGCCGGGAGCGCCGACGTCGTTCGTCTGCCCCCATCTGGGCACCCCGAGCCGCAGTGCTGGTGGCCCTCGGCGTCGCCACCATCGGCGTTCCGTTGGTCGAAGCCGCATCCCCCTCGGTGGCCGCAGCCGACGTCGCCGCGAGCCTGACGGCCGGCTATCCCACCGCCTACGACGTCCTGTCCGGCCCGCTCGACCAGCAGGGGACCCCGACGTCACTGCTGGCGGCGCTCCCGGGTGCGGAGCGGGTCTCCGACGAGGTGAGCCGCTCGCTCGACCGCGACCCGCTGCCCGGGTGTGACGGGCAGCCACGCTACGGCGCGAGCAACGGTGCGGTCCCAGCGACCGACCTGTGCCCGCTGTGGGACGGCGTCCAGATGCTCCGCGGTGACGCGGCCGTCACCCTCGCGGAGCTCGACCTCAACTTCCGGGCGGCATTCGGCCGGGACCTGTGCATCACGGACTCCTACCGGACGTTGGCGGAGCAGCGGCACCTGGCCTACACCAAGGGCGGCCTGGCGGCGACACCGGGCACGTCGAACCACGGGTGGGGCCTGGCCATCGACCTCTGCACCGCCGAGACGCGCAACTCCGACGTCTTCACATGGCTCACCGAGAACGGCCCGATCTTCGGCTGGGCCAACCCGGGCTGGGCGCTCCCCGGCGGCGCCGGCCCGCACGAGGCCTGGCACTGGGAGTACCTGCCCGGGACGACCGAGCTCGGCACCGACTACTCCCACTGAGCCGCCCGCTCACAGCAGGGTGGCTCCCCAGGTGACTTCGTGGCCGGCGCCGGGCGCCAGGTGCACCAGCCGGTCGCCCGTGCGGAAGGCGTCCGCGATGCAGCTCATCGGCTCGGCCGCGAGGCCGGTGCGCTGGTGCGCGGGGCTGATGTGGTCGCCGGTGCAGACCTGCCAGGTGTCCATCGACGCATCCATCCACACCGCAGCGGTCCGGCCGTCCGGACCGCCCAGCATCGCCCAGGACAGGCCGTCGTCGTCGCGCAGCACGTCCAGGTAGGCGTCGTCCAGGTCGAGGCCCCTTGCGGAACGGGGGGCCCGGAGGTCGTACTGGCCGGCGGCGGGTTCGATACCCACCGGGAGCAACCGTTCATCGGTCACCACCCAGGTCGCCGCGTCCAGCCGCACGGTGCAGTCGTCGAGCGAGGCGTCACCGGGGGAGAGCCACGGGTGGAAGCCGATGCCGTACGGAGCCGCCTGCGAGCCGAGGTTCGTCGCCCTGGCCGTCACCGTCAGACCGTCGGCGCCGAGCCGGTAGGTCACCACCAGGTGCAGGTCGAACGGGTAGCCGCGGCTCGGCGCGAGACGCAGCTCGAGCGTCACCGCCGCGCCCTCGGCGTGGGCAGCGTCGTCGACGGCCACCACCTGCCAGCGCTGCCACATCACCAGGCCGTGCAGAGCGGTGCTGGTGGGTGGCTCGCTGATGTCGAGCTGGTACTCCGTGCCCGCGTAGGTGTAGCGCCCGTCCCGTAGCCGGTTGGGCCATGGGGCCAGCACTGCGCCATGGCCCGCCGGCGCCACCTCGTCGGCGCCGAACGGGGTGAACACGTTCCGGCCGCCGACGGCGTAGCTGCGCACCTTGGCACCGACATCGGTGATCGTGGCCTCGTGCTCACCGGAGTGGATCCGGAACTGGAACCCGGAGAGCTGGGCTGGGGTGTCGGCCGAGGGCTGGGTGGTCACTCCGGCAGGCTAGTGCCCTGCCTGTTCACGCGTCGCCGATCTGGGTGGCGAGGCGGTCGATCTGCTCGCCGAGCGAGTCCAGCGCCCGACGCACGGCCCCTTCCGTCGTGGCTGCGGCGTCCGACACCTTCGCACGGGCCTCTGCGAGACCGGCCCGTGCCTCGGCGACCGCCTGGTCCGCGGCGGGTCCGGCGGCGTCGGCCTCGTCCTCGATCGCGGTACGGGCCCGCCCGATGGCGTCCGTCGCGCTACCCACCGCGCCCTCGAC
>Ga0209538_1001960_pt1 | contig 10627 bp, 9 predicted proteins | sample BarGraNGADG00211_2_FD_184492 | JGI IMG/M metagenome (GOLD analysis project Ga0209538, IMG submission 184492) | Arctic peat soil microbial communities from Barrow, Alaska - Barrow Graham LP Ref core NGADG0004-211 (SPAdes) (version 2) | ecosystem: Environmental > Terrestrial > Soil > Wetlands >... | reverse complement strand
TGCTCGGCTTCGACACCGAGCCGCTGCCGGCGCTCCGGTCGATGGACGACGAGGGTGTCATCTACCTCGGCTCCTTCTCGAAGACCTTCGCCCCCGGCTACCGCGTCGGCTGGGCGGTTGCGCCGCATGCCGTCCGCGACAAGCTCGTTCTCGCGAGCGAGTCCGCGATCCTGTGCCCGTCCAACGCCTCCCAGGTCGCCATCTCGACGTACCTGTCCACCTGTGACTGGCTCGGCCAGATCAAGGCCTACCGGGAGATGTACCGCGAGCGTTGCGAAGCCATGCTCGGCGCTCTCGCCGAGCACCTGCCCGATGCCACCTGGACGGTCCCGGACGGCGGCTTCTACACCTGGGTCAAGCTCCCCGCGGGGCTCGACGCGAAGGCGATGCTGCCCCGCGCCGTGACCGCCCGGGTCGCCTACGTGCCTGGCACCGCCTTCTACGCCGACGGAACGGGCCAGGACCACATGCGCCTCTCGTTCTGCTACCCGACGCCGGAGCGGATCCGCGAGGGCGTCCGCCGGTTGGCCGGCGTCATCGGGGCCGAGGCCGAGCTGGTCAGCATCTTCGGGACGACGGTCGGTGAGGCGGACCCGACCATCGAGTCGCCCGGCCCCGACCTCGCCTGACCCGGCCGACCGAGCGTCCGAGCTGCGTCCCGCCCTGCGAAACGATGGAGGAGTCTGAAGCCATGAGAGTCGACCCGGGCGAAACGCCGGTCTACCTGCCGAGCGCACCGCGCACCGCATCGCCCGAGGCATCGCCCCCGGTAAAGCCCGGCTCCCCGCGCGTCGTCGTGCTGGCCGGCGGCCTCTCGCACGAGCGCGACGTCTCGGTCCGTTCGGGGCGACGAGTGGCGGAGGAGCTGCGCGCCGTCGGCGTGGAGGTCACCGTTCACGACCTCGATTCGGACCTCTTCCCCTTGCTCGAACAGATCCGGCCCGATCTCGTCTGGCCGCTGCTGCACGGTTCGACCGGCGAGGACGGCTCGATTCGCGACCTGCTCGAGCTCGCCGGCGTGCGCTACGTGGGCACCGACCCGCGCGGCAGCCGGCTGGCCTGGGACAAGCCGATTGCCAAGACCGTCGTCGCACGAGCCGGGATCGAGACGCCCGACTTCGTCGCGCTGCCGCACAGCTTGTTCCGTGAGATCGGCGCCAAACGAGTGATGGCTGCTCTCGTTCACCGTCTCGGCGTCCCGCTCGTGGTCAAGCCGGCCCGCGGCGGTTCCGCCCTAGGCGTGTCACTCGTCACCAGCCCCGAGGACCTGCCGCGCGCCATGGTCGAGTGCTTCTCCTACGGGGACGTGGCACTGGTCGAGCGCGCGGTGCTCGGCACCGAGGTTGCGGTGAGCATCGTCGACGCCGGAGACGGTCCCCGCGCGCTCCCCGCGGTGGAGATCGTCACCGACGGCTCGTACGACTACGACGCGCGGTACAACGCGGGGCGGACCGAGTACTTCGCGCCGGCTCGGCTCGATGCCGAGGTGGCCGCGGCGGTCGCTCGCACCGCACTCGAGGTGCACACGCTGCTCGGGTTGCGCCACCTGTCGCGAACGGACCTGATCGTCGACGACGCCGGGACGCCGCACTTCCTCGAGGTGAACGTCGCACCCGGGATGACCGAGCTGTCGCTGCTCCCGCAAGCGGTCCTGGCCGAGGGCACCGAGCTCGGTCCGCTCTACCGAGCGATCGCCGAGAACGCACTGCGCGGCTGACGGCAGCTCCGCGCGCACGGCACTCCCACCCCACCACGTCGACCGAGTCGAACGTGGCAGCGCCCGCACACGTCAGTCGCTGATGCGGCGAGTCAGTCGCTGATGCGGCGCGACTCGCCCGGGGCGAGGATGCCGAGGATCCGCTTGAGGTCCTGAAGGCTCGCGAACTCGACCGTGACGCGCCCCTTGCTCTTGCCCAGGGCGATCTTGACCCGGGTGTCGAGACGATCCGCCAGCTCGGCGGCGATGTCGTCGAGCATCGGGTTCTTGTCGCCCGGGCGAGGCTGGGTGTGTTTCGGCTTCGGATCCTGGTCCCCGCCGAGAGCGACGATCTCCTCGGTCGAGCGCACGGACAGCCCCTCGGCCACGATCCGCTGCGCAAGGCGGTCCATCGCCGCGGCGTCGGACAGGCCGAGAAGGGCGCGGGCATGACCCGCGGACAGGACCCCGGCCGCAAGCCGTCGCTGAACATGAGGCGGGAGCTTGAGCAGTCTGAGCGTGTTCGTGATCTGTGGACGGGACCGGGCGATCCGCGCCGCGAGCTCCTCGTGGGTGCACCCGAAGTCGTCCAGCAGCTGTTGGTATGCGGCGGCCTCCTCGAGCGGGTTCAGCTCGCTGCGGTGCAGGTTCTCGAGCAGGGCGTCCCGAAGCAGGTCGCCGTCCTCGGTGTCCCGGATGATCGCGGGGATCGTCGACAACCCGGCGGCCTGGGTGGCGCGCAACCGGCGCTCGCCCATGATGAGCTCGTACCGAGCGGGGCCGCCGCCGTCGGCCACCGGGCGCACCACGATCGGCTGCAGGACGCCGATCTCCTTGATCGACGCGACGAGCTCGGCCAGCGCATCCTCGTCGAAGGCCTTGCGCGGCTGCCGGGGGTTGGGCGCGATCTGGTCGACCGGAAGCTCGGCGAAGCGCGCGCCCGGCACCGGGAGCAGGTTGTCCGACGACACCGCTGTGGTCTCGTCCCGAGAGCCGTCGCCGCCGTCGGTGTGCAACGGGCGCGTTCCCGGGAAGAACACGTCGACCGGGCGAACGCCTTCACTCGATCCGGTCGGGATCAACGCACCGAGGCCACGGCCCAGCCCGCGCCGCTTCTCGCTCATGAGGTCTCCTTTTCTTGCATCATGCCCGGTCGGAGGCCTGGATCGGGTGCGGCGTGGCGCCGCGTTCGGCGATCTCGCGGGCGGCCTCGAGGTAGGCGAGAGCGCCACTCGACCCGGGATCGTAGGTCATCACGGTCTGGCCGTAGGACGGCGCCTCCGAGACCCGGACGGATCTCGGCACGACGGTTCGGATGGTCTGCGTCGCGAAGTGCTCGCGGACCTCGTCGGCGACCTGGTGGGCCAGATTGGTGCGCGGGTCGAACATCGTCAGCAAGATCGTCGACACATGCAGATCAGGGTTCAGGTGCGCCTGGATCAGCTGGATGTTCTTGAGCAGCTGGCTCAATCCTTCGAGTGCGTAGTACTCGCACTGGATCGGGATCAGCACCTCCCGGGCAACCACGAACGCGTTCACGGTGAGCAGGCCGAGGCTCGGCGGACAATCGACGAGCACGTAGTCGAAGGGCTCGTCGCCGCGCGCATGGCGGCCGGCGAGGTAGGCGTCGACGGCGTTCCGGAGTCGCGACTCGCGGGCCACCATCGAGACGAGCTCGATCTCCGCGCCGGACAGGTCGAGGGTCGCGGGGACACAGAACAGGTTGGGTACATCGGGACACCGCTGGATGACGCTCTCCATCGGCGCACCGTTCACCAGGACCTCGTAGATCGAGGGTGTCCCGGCGTGGTGATCGATCCCGAGCGCGGTAGACGCGTTCCCTTGCGGGTCGTTGTCCAGCACAAGAACCTGCAGTCCCGACTGCGCAAGGGCTGCCGCGAGGTTCACGGTCGTCGTCGTCTTGCCGACGCCGCCCTTCTGGTTGGCGATGGTGATGATCCGGGTCTTCTCAGGTCGCGGGAAGCGACGGCCCCGCAGCTCGATCCGACGCCGCGCATCCATCGCTATCTCGGCCGCCAGCGGGGTGCTCTCGTCCACGGCCGGAAGGCTGGACACCAAGGCCGCGCGACGGTCGTCTTCCGCCCACCGGGTCGCCTGAGTGCTGGTTGTTTCACGTGAAACACCGTCCGCCGACGACGTCTCGCGGTTGCCCACCGACTGCTCCACCACGTCTCCTGCCACCCGTCCTGCCCTTTCGCTCGCACCAAACTCCACGGCCGCACCCGACCCGCGGGGCGACCTAGGCGTCGCGCGACTACTGCCGTCCAGTGTGGAGCACCACGCGGACCACCGTAGTGCTGTCCACGCCGTGGATCGTGGGCGCTTCGAGAACATCCGACGACGCCGCGCCGAGCGTGCGCAGGACGCGCCGCGCATTGGCCAGCTCTTCCGCTGCCCGCCGCCCCTTGATGGCGACCAGGGTGCCCCCTGGCTCCAGGAGTGGAAGGGTCCAGCGCGCCAACCGGTCAAGTGGCGCGACCGCACGAGCCGTCACTCCACGCCCCGAGAGGACACCGACCAGGTCCTCCGCACGGGCTCTTGTCACCACGACGTTCGCCAGGCCGCACACCGCAACCACCTCTGCCAGCCAGAGCGTACGGCGCTCCATCGGCTCGACCAGCACCACCTCTTGGTCGGGTCGCATCGCCGCCAGGACGAGACCCGGGAACCCGGCGCCGGTGCCGACGTCGATGAGTCGCCCGGTCGTCGGGAGGAACGGGACCGCTGCGGCTGAGTTCAGGGCGTGGCGCTCCCAGAGCTTGCCCAGCTCGCGCGGTCCGATCAGGCCGCGCTCGACGCCATCGCGCTCAAGCATCGCGACCAGGGTGGCGATGGCGGGGAATGCCGGGCCGAAGAAGTCCTGGACCGCGGCCGAACCCTCGAGAGGATCGGCGGCCGTCGTTTCACGTGAAACATCGCTGCCATCGCTGCCGTCGCTGGCGTCGGGTGCGGACCCATCGGCGGGAACCCAGCTCGCGGTGCCGCCGTATTGGCCGGTGGCGGATCCGTCGATGGGGTCGCCACCGGTTGTCTCACCTGGAACGCCGTCGGTGTGGTGCCGAGAGCCGTCGGCGGGCAACTGAGAGACACCGTCCGGCCGCTCTGTTTCACGTGAAACACGGCCCTCAGGGTCATCGCCCTGCTGACGCGCCACCTCAGACCGGGCGGATCACGACGTGTCGCGTGGGCTCGACACCGTCGGAGTCGCTCGACAGTCCCGCCGCGGCCACCGCGTCGTGGACAACCTTGCGCTCGAACGGGTTCATCGGCTCGAGAGCGACCGGGCTCCCCTCGGAGCGAACCCGGCCGATCGCCTCCACAGCGAGCGCGGTCAGCTCAACCCGTCGTCCCTCGCGGAAGCCGGCGATGTCCAGCATCAACCGACTCCGCTCGCCCGTCTTCGCCTGAACCGCCAGTCGGGTCAGCTCCTGAAGCGCGTCGAGCACCTCACCGTCGGCCCCCACGAGCCTGCGCAGCCAACGCTCCGAACCGTCCTCGGCGACAATCGCGACCGCTGCACGGCCGTGGTCGACGTCGATGTCGATGTCGCCGTCGAGGTCCGCTATGTCGAGCAGCTCCTCGAGGTAGTCCGCGGCAACCTCGCCTTCCTCCTCGAGTCGCCTCGTCTGTGACTCGTGCGCCGATCCGTCACCCGCCACGGCGGTTGCCTCAACCGATGCGGTGCCGTCCGCTGCCACGCCTGTCACGTCCGCTGCCACGCCTGTCACGTCCGTTGCCACGTCTGTCGTCTCTGCTGCTGCGTCTGTCATGTCTGCTCCTTCGAGAGGCCGAGTGGTCAGCCGTGGATCGAGGTCGAGGTGTCGCTCGCGCGACGTTCAGGCGGGGTTTGGGTTGGCAGAGGTGTCGTAGCCCGGCCCGGACTCGTCGCCAGTCGAGGCGTCGGAGCCGGGCTGAGTTCCACCGCTCGCAGACTTCCCTTTGGCGCGGTCCTTGCGCTTGGGCTGCTGGCGTTGGCCGGATGGCTTCGGTGGTTCGGGTGCCACCGCGGCCGCATCGGCCGCCGGCGTCGTCCCCTTGCGCGCCTGGCGTTCCTTCATCAGCTTCTCGGCCTCAGACCCCGGCGTCGGCATCCTGCGGATCGTGTAGAACTGCTGGCCCATCGTCCACAGGTTGGTCGTCGTCCAGTAGACGAGCACCCCGATCGGGAAGTTCACGCCGCTGAACGCGAACATCAACGGCATCGCGTAGAGCAGCATCTTCTGCTGCTGCGCCATCGGGCCCTGGAGCGCACTCGCCGGCATGTTCTTCTGGGTCAGCTGCTTCTGGGTGGTGAACGTCGTGACCGACATCGCCACGATGAGCAGCGCAGTGACCACCTTGACACTCGACAGGTGGGTACCGAGGAAGGTCTCCGAGAGCGGTGCGCCGAGGAAGGTCGCCTTCTGCGCTTGCAGGGCCAGATCCGTGGTGAGTGACCCGATGCCCACGCCAGTGCGGATCCCGTTGTTCAGGACTCGGAACAAGGCAAAGAAGATCGGCGCCTGGGCCAGCATCGGGAGGCAGGAGGCAAACGGGTTCGTCCCGTGCTTGCGGTACAGCTCCATCGTCTCGCGGCTCATCGCCTCACGCGAGGCCGGGTCCGACTTGCCCTTGTACTTCTTCTGGATCGCCTGCAGCTCGGGCGAGAGCGCCTGCATGCCGCGCGATGCATGGATCTGCTTGACGAACAAGGGGATCAGCACGACCCGGATGACGATCACCAGGCCGACGATGGACAGGATCCAGGTCAGACCACCCTCCGGGCGCATACCCAGGTGGGAGAACAGCCAGTGGAACTGAACCATGATCCAGGCGACCACGAACTCGATCGGTCTGAGGATCGTATCGATCATCGGTGCTGCTCCTCGTATCAGTGCGAACGGACGACCACGTGTCCGGGGTCTCTAGTGCTGGTGTCCGAGCCGAACCAGCGCCGGTCGAGCAGGTGGCACGTCGTCCACTCCTCCTGCTGCCCACGGGTGGCACCGCAGAACCCGCCGCATCGCGAGCCAGGTTCCGCGCGCGACCCCGTGCCGCTGCACGGCGGTCAGCGCGTAGCTCGAACAGCTCGGGTAGTAGCGGCAGGTGGGGGCGGTGAGTGGTGAGATGAACGACCGGTAGCCGCGAATGAGCAGCAGAAGGACGATCTGGAGCGGGTGCCCGGGAGCGCGCACGATCGTGCGCGCGAGCGCCACAAGCCTCGAGCCCGTGCTCACCGCCGACCTCCCCCGCTCGTGTCCACCTGGCGTTGAGCCCACCGCTTGGCTGCAGCGGAAAGGCCGGCCTCGACGTCGGCGGTCAGCCCCGCGAAGTCCGAACCGGCGGCGGCCGGCAAGGCTCTCAGCACCGCCATGGTCCCGGGTGCGAGATCCCCGACCCGGGTAGCAACGATCGCCCGGAGCCTACGCTTCACCCGGTTGCGCGTCACGGAGTTGCCCACTGCCTTGGAGACGACGAAACCCACCGCCGCCGGCGCCGGCATGGTGGGTTCCACGATCAGGTGCACGACCACGGTCTGCCGGCCACCCCGCACACCGCGACGGACCGCTCGCTCGAAGTCGGCCGAGCGGCGGAGGCGGTGTGCAGCAGGCAGCACCGCGAAGATCAGGCTGAGAGCTCGGTGCGTCCCTTGCCGCGACGCGCAGCGAGGATCGCGCGCCCTGCGCGCGTGCGCATGCGCAGCCGGAAGCCGTGGGTCTTGGCCCGACGCCGGTTGTTCGGCTGAAAAGTCCGCTTGGTCACGTCAATCTCCAACGATCGGGAAGGTCATCGCCGGTCGCCCGGTGATGCAGGTCTGAAGTCGCGTCGTGCGCTCGTCGTCCCGGTCACGAGTGCTCTCGCGCCCCTCGGGCATGCCAACAGTTGCCGCGCACAACGGCTGTCCAAAGTTACGCGGCCACGCGGCGTGGGTCAAATGGGGCGGCGCCTTCGCGCAGGTGCAGCCTCGCCCGTCTGCGCGTGCAGCGGCGCCCGCATGCGACTGCACCGTCGGACGTCTAGGCTGGCCGAGCGGTGGGAGCCAACGGCCCCGGACCTGGACGTCAGGCGACATTCGGGTGAATTTCGTCCCGTTCTATCCTCACAGCATGTGGATAAGTATGTGGATAGTGGCAGTCGTGCCACACTTTCCCGCACAAACCACGAGAGGTAGCGAGGATCAGGTTGTCCCCACAGGACCAGGACATCGCCGAGGTGTGGCGGCGTACGGTGGCCGCGCTGGCCACCAATGACACCGTCAGCGCTCAGCAGCTCGCCTTCGTCCGGCTCGCTCGACCGCTCGGGCTGATCGACGGGAACGTCCTGCTCGCCGTGGGCAACGACTTCACCAAGGACTTCCTCGAGACGCGCGTGCGGGCCGAGGTCACCAGAGCCCTCTCCGACGCCATCGGCGCGGACACCAGGATCGCGGTCACCGTCGACCCATCCTTGGAGTCGGCCGCCCTCGATGTCCCGCCGACCACAGAGACCAACCGGGCCCGTGCGGACGAGGCGAGAGATGACTCGCGCCAGACCGACTACTCAGCCCACCGAGCGGCGACGACCAAGCGAGCTCCGGTCGAGCCCGCGCGACTCAACCCGAAGTACCTCTTCGAGACCTTCGTCATCGGATCCTCGAACCGGTTCGCTCACGCCGCCGCCGTCGCGGTCGCCGAGGCGCCGGCCAAGGCGTACAACCCGCTCTTCATCTACGGCGACTCGGGCCTGGGCAAGACCCACCTGCTGCACGCCATCGGGCACTACGCACAGAACCTGTACCCGCACGTCAGGGTCCGCTACGTGAACTCCGAGGAGTTCACGAACGACTTCATCAACTCGATCCGGGACGACAAGGCCGGTGCGTTCCAGCGCCGTTACCGCGAGGTCGACGTCCTCCTGGTCGATGACATCCAGTTCCTGCAGGGCAAGGAACAGACGATGGAGGAGTTCTTCCACACCTTCAACACCCTCCACAACGCCAACAAGCAGGTCGTGATCACATCCGACCTGCCGCCCAAGCAGCTAAACGGTTTCGAGGACCGGATGCGGTCGCGTTTCGAGTGGGGGCTCATCACCGACGTCCAGCCGCCCGACCTCGAGACCCGCATCGCCATCCTGCGCCGCAAGGCCGGCAGTGAGAACCTCAAGGCGCCCGACGACGTCCTCGAATACATCGCGTCCCGGATCTCGACCAACATCCGTGAGCTCGAGGGCGCCCTGATCCGAGTGACGGCCTTCGCGAACCTGAACCGTCAGCAGGTCGACCGTTCGCTCGCCGAGATCGTGCTCAAGGACCTCATCTCGGACGACGACGCCACCGAGATCACTGCTTCGATGGTCATCGGTCAGACCGCGTCCTATTTCAGTCTGACCATCGACGACCTCTGTGGGTCGTCCCGGTCACGCGTCTTGGTGACCGCCCGGCAGATCGCGATGTATCTCTGCCGTGAGCTCACCGATCTGTCCTTGCCCAAGATCGGTCAGCAGTTCGGTGGTCGCGACCATACGACGGTGATGCACGCCAACCGCAAGATCCGCGAGCTTCTCGCTGAGCGCCGGTCGATCTACAACCAGGTCACCGAGCTGACGAACAGGATCAAGCAGCAGCACCGCAGCTGACCCTGCTCCCGCGCCTCGCCGCGCCCGGTTCCACCTTGACCTGAGGGGCCTCACACCTGTGTCGGCTACCGCCGCTGGCCGTCGGCGACGCCGGACATGGGGCTTCTGTCTAATTTGTCCAGCCGGCGAATTAATGCATGGGATGAATTTCCACACCTGTGCATATAACTGTGGATAACTGTGGATGAAGCCCCCAGGTGTGTGGACGCTGAGGGCCCTCTGGGTGGACAGTCGGTGACGCCTCGGTGGCTGTCCACCGAACTCCGCGATCACACCCCGGCTGATCGACATGTCACTCACAGGGCCTCGTGGCTGCTGACCTGCGCAGACACCCGTGATCCACCGTTTCCACAGACCCTATGACTACGACTGACTCTCTCTTGATCCAGATATCCACACACCGTCATCAGCCCTGCCGGTGTGGGTGTCGAGAGCCTGATCTCGGCCCCGTGCAACCGTCCGGACTGGTGCCGGAAGGGTCGTCACTCGCGTACTGTTCTGGGCAACTCCGATCGCGCCTGTGCGACGCATGAAAGGTTCCACCATGAAGTTCCGCGTTGAGCGTGACGTCCTGGCTGACGCTGTGACCTGGACGGCGCGCACGCTCCCGACACGCCCACCGGTCCCAGTGCTGGCCGGGGTCCGGCTCGAAGCGGATCCGACCGGAATCCTGCACCTCTCGAGCTTCGACTACGAAGTCTCGGCTCGGGCCGAGGTGGCAGCCGAGGTCTCCGAGCCCGGCGTGGTCCTGGTCTCGGGCCGGCTGTTGGCGGAGATCTCCCGGGCGCTGCCCGCGAAGCCGGTCGATGTGGCGCTCGAGGGTACGAAGGTCACGGTGACGTGCGGGTCCAGCCGATTCACGTTGCTCACCATGCCCGTGGATGACTACCCGACGCTGCCGGCGATGCCGGAACTTTCCGGAACGGTCCGCGGCGACGAGCTCACCCTCGCCGTCGCCCAGGTGGGCATCGCCGCGAGCCGCGATGACACACTCCCGCTGCTGACCGGGATCCGGATCGAGATCGAGGGTGACAAGATCACCCTGCTGGCGACCGATCGGTATCGACTCGCGCTCCGGGAACTGAGCTGGAGCCCGACCTTCACCGACATGTCGGCCGTGGCACTGGTGCGCGCCAAGACGCTCTTGGACGTGGCAAAATCCCTCGGCTCTGCCGGCGACGTGAACATGGCCCTCTCCACCGGCGGTGGTGTCGACCTGATCGGTTTCGAGGCGGGCGGTCGCCACACGACGTCACTCCTCGTCGACGGCGACTACCCGGCGGTCCGGCGTCTGTTCCCCGACGAGAAGCCGAT
>Ga0209538_1001959_pt1 | contig 10628 bp, 5 predicted proteins | sample BarGraNGADG00211_2_FD_184492 | JGI IMG/M metagenome (GOLD analysis project Ga0209538, IMG submission 184492) | Arctic peat soil microbial communities from Barrow, Alaska - Barrow Graham LP Ref core NGADG0004-211 (SPAdes) (version 2) | ecosystem: Environmental > Terrestrial > Soil > Wetlands >... | reverse complement strand
AGAAGACCATGCCGCGGAAACACCTGACCATGCGCCGTGACCTTCCGCTTCACAGCGATGTGGTGCAGAGATGGGAGCCTGCCCTGGTGCGCCGAGGCATGCTGGCCCGACGCGTCCTGCGCCAACCCCTCATCTTCGACACGGACTGGACGATCAACAAGAACGACGACGAGGTCCGCGCAGCCATGTGGACCGCGCTCCTCAGCGGCGGACACTTTGACTATATGGACGATGCTTTGGAGTACCGGCTCGGGAAGCCGTCCCAGGACCCGCGGGCAGCCCTGCACAAGCAGATCGACTTCGCGGCCGCGTTCATGAAGCGCATCAAGCCCTGGGAGATGACGCCTGACGATGCGCTCGTAAGGTCCGGCACGGCCTACGCCATGGCCTCGAGCGCTCAACTGGCGGCTTACCTGCCCCGCGGAGGGCGTGTGCTCCTCGACCTCTCGCGGATGGGCGGCAGCCTGCAGGCGCAATGGTACAACCCGCGCGGCGGATCATTCGGCGAGTCGTTCGGCGTGGACGGCGGACAACCGCGCGAATTCAAGGCACCCGATGAAGACGATTGGGGCTTGCTGCTCCAGCGTCGGCCTTAAACCAATTGGAAGGAGCCTTCGCCTTTGAGATGAGAATCCTGCAAATCCTCGTCGCGGTGATTCTCTGTGCCGCCGAGATGCTCTCGCGGGCTGCCGCCCCTATGCCTGACAGTCCCAGGCGGCTGGGTGTTCGTGGCGGGCAATTCACGCTGAACGGCCAGCCCAGGTTCCTGCTGGGCTTCAGCTATTACGGCGCGCTGGGCGCTCAGCAAGACGCGGTGCGGAAGGACCTTGATGATGCGCAACGCCTCGGCTTCAACTGCCTGCGAATCTGGGCCACTTGAAACGCGTTTGGCGAAGACGCCTCCGCCGTCGGAACCAACGGGGCGGCGCGCGAACCGTTCCTAGGAAAACTCAAGTGGTTGGTGACCGAATGTGACCGACGTGGGCTCGTGGTGGATGTGACGCTGACGCGTGGGGAAGCGTTGCGGCGCTTCGATCTGTGGAAAGGGCAGCTCTTCGACCAACTGGATGCCGTCGAGCAACGTGTCGTGCAACAGGCCGCGACCGGACGTACAAGCTGGCGTGAAGCACGTTAGCTCACTCTGAGACGATGCAGACAGCCTCCGAGACAACGAACAAAAAAATGCCATGCAGATGCGAATACTCCTCATGATTGCGTTGACGGTTCTTTTCTATGCCGGCGAGGTGGCGGCGCAAAACGCGAGCCATCCTGACCGACCGCCGTCGCCTCCGGCTGCCGTGGTGAGCTTCGAGACCGATCCTACACGCCTCGTTGGCTGTGGATTTGACCGCAATGGTGACCTCCTCAATCCCAACGAAGTCGCACGGGCACTTAAGGCCGCCCGTCTCAATGCCACCTCGGTCGGGTTCTTTGGCCACGACTCCGCCGACCCGCATGACTTGAAGGCTGTCCGACGCTGGCTCACTCCGTGGCTCGCCGCCATGCGCGCCGAGGGGATACTTACCCTGGTTACGATCACCGGCACAGGGGGGCCCGACGGTTGGCTTTCCCGTGCTGAATTTAGCGACGAATGGTTTACCTCCTGTATCGACCTTCTTGTCAGTCTTGGCACTAACGGGGTCATGGTCTGCCCGGTCGCGGAAGGGTGCATCAAGGAAGCTGCGGACGAGCCGACCCGTTCCAAGATTTTACGCTGGTACCGCATCACGGCGGAGCGATGGCCTGGCTTGAAGGGCTGGAATTTCCAACCGCGGCCCTCACCCGGCGACGTGCCGCCAGGTTGGATTGGCATTGTCCACCCTCAATCTCGCGGCGACGGCTACCCCGGCTGCCTCATCCTCACTGACGCCCCACTTTTCCCCAGATACAAGACCGGGCGCTACCCTACGGAGGCCATTATTCCCTCCGAACTGACCGCATTCGTCCGCCAGGTCCGCGCCGCCGGAAAGGGCTACGTCGAATGGGGCACCTGGGAACGCGCCGAAATCGACACGGCGGCAATTCAAGCGGTGGGGACAGCCAGCGCGATGACCCAGGAACCGGCTGTTGCTCAGGCCGAGACGCACGCCTGGGCTCGGTGGGAGGCCACGCTGCACAGCACTCTAACCTATGGGAATCCCTGCCGCGATGTGGTGCTGCGCGTGACCTACACGGGGCCCACCGGCCAAGTCCAGCGAACTTATGGTTTCTGGGACGGGGGTGACACGTTCCGAATCCGCTGCGCCTTTCCTGCGCCGGGTCTGTGGCGCTGGCGAACGGAATGCTCCGACACTGCCAATCCCGGGCTGCATGCGCAGACCGGCATCGTCCAAGTGACGCCTTACAACGGAATCAACCCGCTTTGCCGTCACGGCTTTCTGCGGGTCAGCGACAACCGACGTTATCTTTGCCAGGCAGACGGCACACCGTTCCTGTGGATGGGCGACACCGCCTGGGTTGGGCCGATGAAATCCGCCGAAGCCGATTGGGAATCCTACCTTGCGGAACGGGTCAGCAAACACTTCACCGTGATACAGATCGGCCCCGCGCCCTGGTGGGCGGGCAAGCAGGACGCCGCGGGGAACACTCCGTTCATCGGGGAAGGCATCGGCCGGCTAAACCCCGCCTTTTGGCAAGCTTACGAGCGGAAGGTCCAAGTCGCCAACGAGCGCGGCCTGTTCGTCCTCATGGTCGGTCTGATGGAGCCGACCACGCGTTATCCCGGCGCCGACGACGCACGTCGGTTTGCGCGGCAAATCGCGGCCCGGCTCTACGGGAATTTCGTCGCCTTCTCGCCCAGCTTCGACAGCGGCTACCGCGAGCTGGGGAACGAAGTCGGCGAGGCCATTCGCGATGCGACTCACGTTCACCTGATCACCGAGCACCCTGGCACGACGACCGGCAAGCCAGTCAACACGATCGCCGAGGCGTACTTCGATCAGTCGTATCTGGACTTTGCCGGTGACCAGACCGGGCACAACGGCGGCAACCTGGAACTGTGCGCCCGGCAGGCCATCGAATGGAACCTCCACCTCTATCGCCGCGAACCGCACAAGCCGGTCATCAACCTGGAGGCGATGTATGACACGGAGGGCAAGACCGCTTTCAACGCCTACGGCGCGCGTTCCTTCGGCTGGCGTTCCTGGCTCTCGGGCGCCATGGGCTACACCTACGGCACGGACCTTTATCAGTGGACGACCGATTCGGCGAAGCCCGATTTCTGGCGAAAGGCGATGGCGCTGCCCAGTTCCAAACAAATGAGCTGCCTCCATGATTTCCTGGCGGGAATCGAGTGGTGGCAGCTTGAACCGGCGCCCGAATGGATCCTCAATCCGCCCGCGGAATATCGCCGCCGAACGGCACTGGCACGCACCGCGCATCGCGATCGGGCCGTTGCCTACCTTCCGGACCAGGACGGCGTTAACATAGACATGTCTGGATTTCCGTCCCCGGTCACAGCCGTCTGGTTTGACCCGACGAACGGGAAGCACTCGAAATCTGGGCCCGGGAGAATTTCGAACCAAGGTCATCACGAGTTCAAGCCGCCGTCCATGAACTCGATGGGCGACAACGACTGGGTACTGGTCTTGAAAACAACGCCAGCGCCGTCAGGAGAAAAACGATGAAGGAACGTTTCTTGCCTTGTCGACGGCTAGCCTGGCTTGTGACGGCACACGTCGCCGGTTTGGTCGTGGGCGTTTGCGCCTCTTCGTTCGCCGCCTCGTCCTCGTTGCGACAACCGACCTCCACGCCCGCAGCGAAACCGGTGCAACACATCCAAGTTATGCAAGCCACCAATGCGGTGGATGTCTATGACTTTCTGGAGGTGACGGTTCGGCCCGACGTGCCGGTCAGTGGAAACCCCTTTACCGACACGGTCGTGGAAGGCGAGTTCTCGCCGGTCAAAGACGGCACGCCCTTGAAGGTGGATGGCTTCTGCGACTCACAAGATGGCAGCACCTACAAGATCCGTTTCATGCCGGCCCAGCCCGGCGACTACCGTTACACCGTGACGCTGCGCCAGGGACAGAACGCGATTTCCCACAACGGTTCGTTCACCGCTCGCCGCGCATGGCGACACGGCCTGCTTCGAGTGGACTTCAAGCACCCGTTCCATTTCATCTGGGAAGGCACCGGGGAGCACTATTTCTGGAACGGGACGACCACCTACTACCTCATGGGCTGGCAGAGCGACGCAGAGATCCGCCGGATCATTGACCGGCTCAGCGGGCTGAAGATCAACCGGCTTCGTGTCTTGCTCTATGGCCGCAACGAAGACCGACCGTGGGGCCAGCCGGTGAGGAGCACCGACCAGTTCAAGCTGTATCTGAATCCCTGGGTGGCCCAGCGCCCCGACAACGTGAAGGACCCCGGATTTGATCTGCGGCGGTTCAACCTGGCATACTGGCAGCGTTACGAACGAATGCTCGCCTATGCCCGGCAGAAGGGGATGGTGATTTCCGTCATCCCGTTCATCGGGGTGCAGGTGCTGCCGACGCCGTTTGCCGCGTACAGCGAAGAGGAGCAGTTGTACTACCGCTACGCGATGGCACGGCTGGCGGCGTTTTGCAACATCACCTGGGATCTCGGCAACGAACATGACCTGAACCGGGAGGCCCCGAAGTGGGCCGATTGGCTGGGGCCACTGGTCAAACAATGGGACCCGTATGACCATCTCCTCTCGGCGCATAACCGGATCTACCGCACGCCGGGCAATCCCTGGAACGACATGCAACTGATCCAACGGTGGGACGGCGGCGGGCAGAAGGACTTCTTCCTCGATCAGCGCATGCAGCAGGCAGCGTCCGGCCGCATCGTGCCGCTGGTAAACGAGGAGTACGGCTACGAGGATCTGTGGGAGAAGAAGCCCGGCGAGCGCAACGCGGAGTCACGTCGGCGGGTGGCCTGGGAGGTGTGCATGGCCGGCGGCTACCAGACGACCGGCGAAACCGCCAACCGCGGCACCGGCTTCCCCCCCGATAGCGGCGGCGGGTGGGTCAATGGCCGGGGCGATGACGCGATGATCATGTTGCGGGGTTATGGTCATCTCGTGGACTTCTTCACGTCGTTCGACTGGTGGCGCACCGTGCCGCGCAACGACCTCGTGCGCGGCGGCGCGTTCTGTCTGGCCGAAACCGGCATGCTCTACGCCGCCTATCTGCCGCGCCCGGCCAGCGTCACGCTGACTCTTGAGCCGGGCAACTACCACGCCCGCTGGTTCAATCCGCGCTCCGGCAAATGGCGCGACTCGCCGGTGGCCAGCGGGTCGCGCTGGACGCCACCGGCCCCGCCCGATGACGGAGATTGGGCGCTGCTGCTGCGACACGATCCGCAACTCCGCGACACCGCCCCGCCGGCCCCGGCCAACGCCACCGCCAGCCTGAGCGGGAAGGAGGTGCTCGTTACTTTCACCAAGGCGCTCGATCCGCGCAGCATCGCCGCGGGCAACTTCGCGCTGGAACCCGCCGTAGCCGTGCTCGCCGCGCAACCGGGCGAGGAACCGAACACCGTGAGGCTCACCACCGGCGCGCTCGCCGACGGCACGCGATACACGCTGACCGTGCGCGACGTTCGGGACCGGGCGCCCGTGCCGAACCGCCTCACCACACCGGCGCGCGTTACGTTCGAGGCGCTTGACGCCACGCGGCCCATCGTGGAATTGCGCTTCAACGAAGGCCGCGGCCAGGTTACGGCCAACACTGGCAGTTCCGCCCGCGCCCACGCCACCGCCGCACTCACCGACAAGCAACTCGCCTGGACCACGAACACGCCGCCGGGCGGCGGCCCGAGCGCGCTGGATTTCGGCGTCACGTCGGCCGCCCGCGCCGTGGAGCTGACCGGCGAGGTCGTGTCGGCGCTCAAAGGTCTCAAATCGTTCACGTTGACGGGTTGGGTCAACTGCCGCAGCACGCAAACGGGCAGCGGCGGCAACCGCATCGTCACTGCCATCAATCACGGCGGCGACGGCTTCGACCTGGTGATGCTGGACGACGGCCGCCTGCAGTTGGGCGTCAACGAATGGCCCGACGGGTCCCCCGCGAAAAGTTCCCCCGGCCAGGTTCCCGCCAATGCCAATGCGTCCTCGGCCAACTGGCGGTTCTTTGCTGTCACCTACGACGCCGCGCGTGCGCCCGGCGAGGTGAAGTTCTATTTTGGCCGTGCTGACCGTGGCGCCACGTTGGACACGACCGTTGCCTACAACCGCGGCCCCGTGGGCGACGATCTGGGTCCCCTGGCGGTGGGCCACTTCAACAGTCGCACCCGTGCGGATCACACCGACCGGATGTTCCGCGGTTTGATTGACGACATCCGCGTCCACGGCAGCCAACTGGACGGCACGGGGGCGTTGACGCGGGAGCAGATTCAGGCCGTGGTGGTGGCCGAACTCGACGGGCTCAAGACGGCCAATGCTTACGGGCACCGGCAACTGGTCACGTTTCATCCCCGGGGCGGCACGAGTTCCTCGCGTTGGTTCCACCCGGCCGACGGGCTGGATTTCAACAAGCTGCAAAGTGGCCACAGCGCGCAGAGCGTGAATTATGTCCCCGTCGAGCGCGACTGCCTGCTGACCATCCAGGCCGGCTGGGAGAGCCGCATCCTGCACGGGGTGCTGCGCTCGGATGACTTAAACCTGGCCATCGGAAAGAAAGTCGTGGCACGGGTTCGTTTGCCCCTCGACTCCCCTTGCGGAAACCCGCATTTTTGACAGCATGAAAGTATCAAACAGAACGCTCGTTCTTTTATCCATTTTCGGTCTGCTTGGACCACCCCTCATGGCGGCGGACGCACCTCCCGCCTTCCCGCTCAAGATCAGCAAGAACCGCCACCACCTCGTGGACCAACGGGGCACGCCTTTCCTCTACCAAGCGGACACGCCGTGGATGCTATTCACCAAGCTCACCGAGGCGGAGGCGAAGGACTACATCGTGCGGCGGAAGGAACAGGGGTTCACCACGCTCCAGGTGATGCTCACCGGTTTCCTCGGCATGACCAATCGCGCCGGGGAACTGCCCTTTGCCGGCACGCCGCCGGAGCAGGATTTCGCGCGGCCGAACGAGAAGTTCTTCGCGCACGTGGACCGCGTCGTGGCTGAAGCCGGACGGCAGGGAATGCAGATGGCCATCGCGCCGGCGTGGTCGGGCTGTTGCGGCGAAGGCTGGGCGGGCCATGAGAAGGATGGTTCGCCCAAGCCGCTCAACCGAAACGGCGTGGTGAAAAGCCGCGAACTCGGCCGCTGGCTGGGCCATCGCTACCGCAAGTTCGACAACTTGATGTGGATCCTCGGCGGCGACAACGACCCGGACAACGCCCGCGAGGAAATCCGCGCGCTAGGGCTTGGCTTGAAGGACACGGCACCCCGACAGCTCATCACCTATCACGCCGCGTCCTCCCACTCGAGCACCGACGTGTGGCCGGCGGGCGAGCCCTGGCTCGATGTCTCGATGGTTTATACTTACTTCCGCGGTTTCAACAAAGCGTGGAACAAGAACCAGCCGGACGTTTACGAGGTGAGCCAGTCGGAGTATGCGAAAAATCCGGCGCGCCCGTTCTTCCTTGGCGAATCCACTTACGAAGGGGAGCACGGCGCATGGGGCAGCGCCCTCCAGGCGCGCAAGAACGCTTTCTGGTGCGTGCTTGGCGGCGGCTGCGGTCACGCCTACGGCTCGCCCAATTGGAACTTCCCATCGAACTGGCGCGAGGTGACGAACCTGCCTGGCGCGGAGAGCCTGAAACACGTGCGGGCGCTCCTGGAATCACGCCCGTGGTGGACGCTCATGCCGGATACGCTCAACGTCGTCGCCGTGGACGGACGCGGGCCTTGGGCGACGAACAATGCCACCATCACCGCGCTGGCCGCCGGCGGGGCGTTTGCGCTGGCGTATCTACCGACGAAACGAGCGCTGACCCTCGATCTAGCCAAACTGTCCGGAAACTCGGTCAGCACCTGGTGGTTCAACCCCCGAGACGGCACCGCCAAATCCGCCGGTCAGTTCACCGAGAAAAAGCGCCGCGCCTTTGAACCGCCGGAGGACGGCGATTGGGTGCTGGTGCTCGATGATGCCGCCAGGGATTTCACACCGCCGGGAACCTTGAAGTAAACCAATCGCAGGAGCGTCAATTATGAACACGAGACTAACGAAGATTATGCGCTTGTGGGGCGGTGTGCTTGTTTGCGGTCTGCTGGTGGGCCGGCCCGCGGCTATTCATGCAGTCGAGCAATGGGGCTGCTTCGAAGCCGCGTTGGATGGCCCGGTTTCCGGCAAGCCCTACCTTGACGTGCAGGTGTCGGCCACCTTCAGCCAGGGCGGTCAGCGTATTACGGTCCCCGGCTTCTGGGATGGCGATGGCAACTACAAGATCCGGTTCATGCCACCCAAGCCGGGCGAGTGGCGCTTCGAGACCGCAAGCGGCGCGCTGGAGTTGAACGGAAAAAAGGGCGCCTTCACCGCCATCCCACCGACCACCGGCAACCACGGGCCAGTGCACCCGTTTAACACGTTCTATCTCCGTTACGAGGACGGCACGCCGTATCACCAGTTTGGCACCACGTGCTACGCTTGGGTTCATCAAACCAGGGAGCTTCAAGAGCAGACGCTGCAAACGCTCGCCGCCTCGCCCTTTAATAAAATCCGGTTTTGCGTCTTTCCCAAGAGCTATGCCTACAACCAGAACGAACCGGAATTCTTCGCCTTCAAGAAAGGCGCCGACGGCAAGTTCGACTTCAGCCAGCCGGACCCGGCGTTCTGGCGGCACTTCGAGCAGCGCATCCTCGACCTTCAGAAGCTTGGCATCGAGGCGGACCTCATCCTCTGGCATCCCTACGACCGTTGGGGGTTCAAGAAGATGAGCGACGAGGAGGATGATCGCTATCTGCGCTACTGCATCGCGCGGCTGGCCGCGTTCCGCAACGTCTGGTGGTCGCTGGCCAATGAATACGATTTCATGAGCGACCTCGACGAACGCCATCGCGGCATCAAAACCATGGAGGACTGGGATCGGTTCTTCTCGATCCTCCAGAAAGAGGATCCGTATGCGCGGATGCGCGGCATTCACAATGGCTCAATCTGGTACGATCACACGAAGGAATGGGTGACGCACGCCAGCCTCCAGACCTCGGACATGAACGGCGGCGTGCGGTTCCGCGAGAAATATCAGAAGCCCGTCATTTACGATGAGTGCAAATACGAGGGCGACATCCCGCAGGGCTGGGGCAACCTCGACGCGCGGACCATGACCCAGCGTTTCTGGCTCGGCACGATGAGCGGCTGCTACGTCGGCCACGGCGAAACCTACAAGCATCCCGAGGACATACTCTGGTGGTCCAAAGGCGGGGTGCTGCATGGCGAAAGCCCGAAGCGCATTCAATGGCTGAAGGATTTCATGGCTCACGCGCCACCGTTCGACCAACTCCAGCCGCTCGGCGACGACAAAGGTCACTTCATCCTGGCCAGGCGGGGTGACTACTACCTGGTCTATTGCGTGAACGTGCAACCCCAGGTGATCGCACTTGCAGGCCAGCGCCCCTACAAGATGGACACGATTGATCCCTGGGCCATGACCATCTCGCCCGCCGGCACGGCACGGCCGGGCGCGTTTACCGTGAACCCGCCAAAAGCCGACACGGTCTTTCGGTTCACGCCTTATGGCGCGAATGAACCGCTTCGGCCCGAGGCGCGCATCCAGGCGTCCCCAACTGAAGGCGTGCCGCCGCTGACGGTGGCATTCACCGCCGTGAGCGAGGCCGAGCAGGCGGAATGGGATTTTGGCGATGGCACAAAGGCGGCCGGACTTGAAGCCAAGCACACCTTTGTCGAACCGGGAGCCCACACCGTCACGCTCAAGGTCATCGGCAAGAACGGCGCCAGCGCTGTCGCCTACACTGAAGTCGTGACTGACCGCGACGTGACGCAGCCCATCGTCCGCGCCGGTTTTGCCAACAATGAATCGCCGGCCCTGAAACTCCACGGCACGGCCAAGCGCTCCTCGGACGGCACGCTGCTGCTGCCCGACGGCGCGCCCTGGGGCTGGGTGCAGGCGGGCGACAAACCGCTTGCCGATCTGCGCGGCCTGCGCTCGTTCACCCTCAGTGGCTGGCTGCGGCCGGCGAGTCTCGAAACCGGTCCCGGTGGCAACCGGATCGTCTTTTGCCTGAACAAAGACGGCGACGGAATTGACCTCGTCTGTCACCCGGACGGCTGTCTGCGCCTGTCCGTCAACCAATGGCCCGACCGCATCAAGAACGACAGCTCCCCGGGCAAACTGGTCGTCGGAAAATGGACCTTCTTCGCCGTCACCTACGACGCCAGCCAACCGCAAGAGAACGTCAGTTGGTATTTCAGCCCGCAAGAGGATGCGCCCGGAGCAGCCGGCGTGAAACTGGACCGCAAAACCACCTACCACAACGGCCCGGTGGGCACCGACCTGGGCGGCCTGGCGATCGGCAATTTCAATGAAACCATGCACGGTTACGGCCTGGACCGTCAGTTCCGCGGTGCGATTCGCAGCCTGCAAATTTTCGGCAGCCGGTTGGGCGGGCGCGGAGCGCTGGCACCTGAAGATATAAACCAACAGACAAGATGAGACGAGGTTATTCCATCGGCCTCCTGAGAGTTTGGGCGTGGCTGGCC
>Ga0209538_1001957_pt1 | contig 10645 bp, 7 predicted proteins | sample BarGraNGADG00211_2_FD_184492 | JGI IMG/M metagenome (GOLD analysis project Ga0209538, IMG submission 184492) | Arctic peat soil microbial communities from Barrow, Alaska - Barrow Graham LP Ref core NGADG0004-211 (SPAdes) (version 2) | ecosystem: Environmental > Terrestrial > Soil > Wetlands >... | reverse complement strand
AACGAAATTGTCTAGATTTAAATCAACATTCAATTTGGAACGTTATGTTTAGACCTTGATTATCAATGGCCTGCTATCTCGTAACAGCCTGAGGTTTAAACATAACGGCCCGGTGGTATGGGGAGTTGCCGTCTGTGTCGGGGTTGGCATGAGTTTTTGCAAAGTCCCGGTAAGTGGGCAGGATTTTCGTGTCACGATAAAGTTGTCCAGATGACTGAGTCCCGATAGATTAGCAGGATTTGTCACGTCACGATAAAATTGTCCAGATGGCGATGCAAAAACCATGACAACGGCGCGATGGCCAGCAGCCCTATTGACATTGTCACGGAAGCAGGATTAGTCACGGTACCGAAATTTTGATAAGTGGAAATGATTTTATTCGCATAGACTTATGGAGCTGATTACTAGGCTGTCCGGGCTGCTGAAGGCAATTACCTATACCATCCGTGTTATGGTTAGTGATAATTTTAAAACTTTATTATGTCCTCAACTATTATCTTTACCTGTAATGCAATGTCACGGTAAAATATAGCCTCTACTGCATCGGGAAGGTAAAAATCGTCAGGATATCTGATACTAACTCCAAAGTCAGTTAAGCTACCTAAATCAATTTCGAAAACTTTATTATCAATCTTTTTGCATTCTTGAAGTAAGTAATCCAAGTCATGAGTTTTAGGGAAATCGATATTGCTATAAACCAAGAAAGCTTTAAGAAATTTTTCTACTGCTTGTTGGGCATGATAACAGATTGGACTTGCAAATAATGCTGGCCCGGATTTAAAGAGATTTTCAATTACAGCAATATCTTCATTGACACGGAAAATCCAGTTTTTCAGGTAGTCATTCTGGTCATTTGTCATAGCAGGATAGCCTCTCTAAGGATTTTTCTAACAATGTGTCCAGGAAGATTTTTCTTTATTTCTACCTCAGTTTTACTTTGAATCAAAATATCTGAACGAATCCCGATTGCAAGTAATGATTTACGAATCTTGGTTCTTATCGGTAATTTGTCTTTTGGCAAAAGTTCAATGTTAGTAACAAGGAGGATATCATAGTCACTATCAGTGGATGCATTTTTTCGAGCTCGCGAACCAAAAAGAAACACTTCAGCATCAGGCAAATACATACGAGATGTTTGCTTAATTATTTCGATTATTTCCTTATCTTTTTTCATGCAAGATCTAGTATAAGTGCAAAGATATAGATTTTTCTAGATTATGCTTATAACATGGAATTATTGTCATTGTATCTAAATTGAAGCTTGAAGTCATTTGTCCATTATGATGATTGGTCCTGCAAGATGAGCAGTAATTTTCACGTCATGAAAAATTTGTCCAGATTACAAATCCCGCTAGAAAGCAGGGATTGTCCCGGTTAAATAAATCTGCTTCTTTTCGGTTATGGTTAGTGTTCTAAAACTCTCTAACATGCAGGATCTCAATCATTAACCATAACGGGAGTCTGTCTAACAACCTTTCCATCTAGTTCTGAATTCAGTTTATTTAAGCCGTTATCTGGGAACCACGGAATTTGTATATCACAACTGGGATCCGGATAAAAGGTGTCTTAAAATTGCTGTCTTGTAGCCAGACGAGGCATATTTTGTTTAAAAACAGCAAAACAAGTATCCTGAGATACTCTTTCAACTGATCGTGTGTCAAAATATTACCAATTCGTCTGAGATTGTATGCAATAAACATAAACCCAACATCAGAACTTGCCCTACCCATTCCTTTTTTGGTAAGGATATAACTGAATCCCCATTGTCGTTTTATTGTTCCATAGGGATGTTCAACAATAGCCTGACGACGTTTATAGAGGTGTTCCTTCTCCTGATATGCTTTACGATTCTTTTCGTAATACTCTGCAAATGTGGTTCTTGAAAGGATTCTTCCTTTTTTTGATCTTGTGCATTGCGAGTGTACCGGGCAGGTCTTGCATGAACGCGTCCTGTATTGCTTAAATACCATCAGGTTACCACGCTTGTCGTGTTCCTTGTACCATGTTCCGTTTGTTCTGAGAACTTCTTCCTGGGGACATGTGTAAGTATCTGCCTCTTTGTCGTAGATGAAATGTTCAGAATTGTAATCATGGTTGGGGGCCTGACTCGTGGAAGGTAGAGAAGGTATCGCCACAATAGTTTCAACTCCTAAATCCTGAGCGGTCTTTAACTCTGAACCGGTATGATAACCTTTATCATAGAGGACAGTGAATTCATTTGTTCCGAGAATGCTTTTTGCCCTTTGAACCATGTTCCCCATTGCTTTGCTGTCGTTCTGATTGGTTACCTTGTAATCTATGGGAATGTTATTCTTTGAGTCAACGGTTGTTTGTACATTATAAGCTACTTCAGTGATATTGTTGCGGATCATTATCTGCCGGCTCTCGGGATCAGAAATCGAGATCTGGGGTTCTCCGGATTCTTTCAGCTGCTTTTCAATATTTCTATAATTGTCTTTTCTCTGCTGTTGCTTTTTAATCTCATCCTGTATTATCTGCTGGTTCTCTCCGTCGTTCTCAGCAAGTGCTCTGGTATACTCTTCAAGCTTGTTATCAATATAGGCAATGTGGCGTTCTATTTTAGCCTGGTTGTAGTTGTTCTTCTTGCTGTTTTGTGCCCGTAGTTTGGTGCTGTCACCGGCAATAAGTTTTCCACCGATCAGGTCGAAATGTTTTGCAATCTGAACAGTAGCACGAAATACTTTTTTAATGGCTTTGGGATTATCCTTCCTGAAATTGGCAATTGTGTTATGATCAGGTCTGAGGCACTTCATAAGCCACATTACTTCAATGTTTCGTTTGCATTCTTTTTCCAGATCCCTGGTTGAACGGACCTTGTTCATGTACCCGTAAATGAATAGTTTTAGTAAATCAGCAGGGTGATATGCCGGACGGCCGTTTTCGATATAGTCCATTCTAAATCCATAATCTTTAATAGAAAGGCTATCAACAAAAAGGTCAATTATCCTGACTTCATTATCCGGGTCGATGGATTGGTCAAGTGAAACTAGGAAAAGATTAATCTGGTTCCTGTTATGTCCTTGTATGAATTTCATGTAGTTAAGGTACAAAACCTGGAGTTTTCTGAAGAATCACAAATCCCATAGTTATTAACAAAAAGGGTAGGTTATTAGACAGTCTGACGGCCCGGTGGTATGGGGAGTTGCCGTCTGTGTCAGCCGCTGACATGGTTTTTGCACAATCCTGGTAGACGGGCTAAAATTTACGTGTCACGGTACTTTAGCCAGAAAATGGTCCCGGTGGGCAAGCCAGCATGGCGCAATTTTTGCGAGTCCCGGCGAAAGATAATTTGTCCCGGTATTACGGATTTGTCCAGAGCCGGAATCACGGAGTTGGTAAAAGGATGATAAGTTTTGTTTCACGATAAAATTGTCAAGGTGTGATGCAAAAATTGTGACAAGCTTTTTGCTTATACCCGCTTCTTATAGTGCGTTTTTTTTATTAATCAAGTTGACAATTACCTTGGTCATGGTATCCTTTTCATCGGGGTTGCTAACAGCAATCATTAAAGTCAAGGCTACTAGTGCGTTGTCTGGGATCCTTTTGTCTCCAGTCTCGGTAAAGAGCAGATTGTTTTTCTCAAGAAAGAGCAGAAATAAGAATGCAGCAATACGTTTATTGCCATCAACGAATGAATGGTTTTTGGTGACTAAATATAGTAAGTTAGCTGCCTTTTCTTCAATACTTGGGTATAAATCCTTACCGTCAAATGTTTGGTAAATAGTTGAAATTGAGCTTTTAAATGAGTTATCCTTTTCTTTGCCAAAAAGAGCTCCATTCCCATATATGTCTCTAAGCCTATTGATATTATTTACAGCTTCCTTATATGTAATCCTGTAGAGTTCTTTGTCTGATGTATCTGATATTTTAAGATTTTGATAATCATATTGGTCAAGGATATCTAAAGCGTACGCATAATCTGTTATGATTTTTAATAGTCCTTCACTTTCATCTGGAGAAAGTTTTTTTTGATTTACGATTTTGGTTAAGATAAGAACGGATTCTTTAAGGCTTTTTAGTTGCTCATTTTGAGAGCTTAATCGTCTTTCGTTAAGAGCAAATCCATTAATTAAATAGTCCTTTATAACCTGATTTGCCCAAATCCTGAATTGAATACCTCTTTTTGAATTTACTCTGTATCCAGTTGAGATGATAGCATCCAGATTATATAGTTTTATAGTTCTGGTTACGTTTCTGTTGCCTTCTTTTTGAACTACCGAGTATTTCTCGGTAGTTGCCTTTTCAATAAGCTCTCCTGATTTATAAATATTCCTTAAATGGAGTCCGATGGTATCAGAGTCTTTTTCGAATAGGTCAGCCATTTGCTTTTGAGACAACCAAACCGTCTCGGATTGGACAACAACTTGAATCTCAGTCTTCCCGTTCTCTGTTTGGAATATCTTTATGCTTGATTCGTCCATGATTTTTTTCTTGTAAAGATAACGAAATGTCAGTTGCTGTTTATATTAACCGATTTCGTGGTTTTTGCAAAGTCCCGGTAGACGGACGAAAAGTTATTTGTCACGATAGAGTTGTCAAGGTGGAACAGTCCCACTAAATGGCACGAAGTTGTCACTTCATGATAATATTGTCCAGATGGCTCTGCAAAAACCATTACAGCATTGTCTTGGTAGCCAATAATTGTAGCAATATAGGTCACGGGATACAAAATTTTGATACTAAAATGAATTGGAGTTATAGTGCGTTCGTCAAGGCAAATTTGGGGTCAGTCACAGGCTCCGAATGCACTATAACGGCCCGGTGGTATGGGGAGTTGCCGTCTGTGTCGGGGTTGGCATGCGTTTTTGCAAATCCCGATAGCTATCGGGACCGATAAGTGGGCAGGATTTCCGTGTCACGATAAAGTTTTCAAGATGGACGAGTCCCGGTAAATGATACGAAGTTGTCACGTCACGATAAAACTGTCTAATTGGCTCTGCAAAAACCATGACAACAGCGCGTCGGCCGGCAGGCCCATTGACATTGTCACAGTAGCAGGAGTAGTCATGATACCGAAAACTTGATAAGTGATGATAGTGTTTCTAACATAGATCTTCTCTCCCATTACGCAGCTGTCAGGCCTGACGAAGGCAATTAAACCTACCATCCGTGTTAGGCGCTGGAGCAATTTTAATATCGTCAGGGTATAAAGCTTTATTTTAACTGTGAAGTCAAATGGTATTTTCCACAATTCGGACATTTATAGACTCTTTTTGTTTTTTTTGTTGCTAGTCTTCGTTTGGTTTTGCCGTACGCTCTCCCGATATTCCCAAGTCTGTTTAGGACTTTTTTAGCTTCAAAAAAAGTGTCGAATGTAACCTTGCCACAGTCATTTTTCTGTGGTTCCTGATCAGTTGTCATTGAGTCATGAGTTAATTGTCGAGATTACGAAGCTGTCAAGGTCTGTCAGAATAGGCTCTTAACCGTTAGGCGACGGAGTGTTAAAGTCCCAGTAAATGGGCAGGAGTTGTCATGTCGCGATAAAGCTGTCCAGATGTAAGAGTCCCGCTAAACGGCTGATATCTGTCACGTCAAGATGAAATTTGATAAGTGATGAATTAAGGCAAAATAGATCAAACGAAATTTAATTGTCAAGATAAATTCTCTAACAAAGACAGGCTGTCGGGTTGGCCCACTCTGACGCCTAACGACCCGGTGGTATGGTTAGTTGCCGTCCGTGTCAGGGCTGGCGAGTTTTTTGCAGGTCACGGTAGATAGAACGAAGTTTTCACGTCAAGATAAATTTGGTAAATGTAGCTGCAAAAAACTTGACAGATAGCGCGTCGGCCGGCAGCCCTATTGACTTTGTCTCGGCAGCAGGATTAGTCACGGTACACCAATTAGATAAGTGAATTGAAGTTACTAGCATAGACTTTAAGGGCTGATTATCAAGTTGTCCGGGCTGACGAAGGCAATTTACCCTACCATCCGTGTTAGCTGTAGGGAAAATTTTAAAACTGTCCAGATGTACGAGAACTTTGTCGTCCAGTCCTCAATCTTGTCGATTAGCAGGGATGGGCTGTAAACCTCTTTTGCTACCTTTGGTTTGTGTGTAGGATAGGAGTGGGTCGCAAATGTGGTTTACAGCCGAAGGGACGGCCCCTCTTATGTAATTGACTCAATTATTTATTGATTAAGTATTCTAAGGCAGGAAGCGTTAAATCAAAGAAATTAGAGATTAATTATGATTTAGGTGGAACTACTACTTTTTGAAGTTCATGATTATCAATGTTGAGTGAATTTATAGACTCTTTGAGTTGTAAAATAATACCTAAATACTTTTCCGTGATTACGAGCAAGGTATCCGGCAAAATCAATTACAAATAAGATTTACCTATTTTAGGCTTGCCAAATACCATTGCTACAACAATAGGTATTGTTCCATTTTGGCTATGCCTCAGGGATATAAATATCAAACTGTGCGCCTTTATTTAATTCGCTTGTCGCGATGATGATGCCTTTATGATTCTCTACTATTTTTTTTACTATGGTAAGCCCGATGCCAGTGCCTTCGTATATGTCTTTTCCGTGAAGTTTTTGGAACACTTCAAAAATGCGTTCGCTGAAATGGGGTTCGAATCCGATGCCGTTGTCTTTGACGGTGATATGGCAATAATTTTTTTCGGGTGAAAGTTTTTCAATATTTAATTTACTGCCTTTTACAATTCTGCTCTTAATTGTTATATGTAATGGTATATCGGGATTTGAAAATTTGAGTGCATTGCTTATGAGGTTATACATGAGCTGGCGAAACTGAAAAGTGATGATGTTGGCAGGGCAGAGTTTGGTGGCTTCGATGGTTGCGTGTTTTTCCTGAATAGTATCTTTTAATTCAGTTTTTACTTCTTCTACAATTATACTGAGCTCTGTTTTTTCAAACTTGTGATCGGTGGTGTTGATGCGGGAGAAGGCAAGTAAATCGTCGATGAGTTGCTGCATTCTTCTTGCTGCTAATTGCATTCGCTGGAAATTATATTTGCCGTTGTCAGATAGATTTTCATATTCATTTTCAAGTATGATCGAGACGAAGGTTTGAATTTTGCGCAATGGTTCCTGCAAATCGTGACTTGATACATAAGTGAATGCCATTAGCTCTTTGTTAGCAATGCTTAACTCTGCTGCCCGTTTTTCTTTCTCTTCGTTTTGAATGACAAGTTCTTTGTTAGCAGCAGTCATTAACTCTAAGGCATTTTCTTTGTTAGCAACGATTAACTCTGCTATATGTTTTCCTTTCTTATCGTTTTGAAAGGCAACTTCTTTGTTAGCAGTGATTAACTCTAAGGCATTTTCTTTGTTAGCAGTGATTAACTCTAAGGCATTTTCTTTGTTAGCAGTGATTAACTCATCAACTTTTTTGTTTTTATACATATTCTTTCTCGACATAATTGTATGTTTTAAAATTGAGGTACAACTTGAATTTTAGAATCGTTGTAAATATTTCTTCAGCGTAATTCTTTTTTTAAATGATCTCTAATTTTTTAAACTGTCTTGCACTGTGAGTACAAAATTTTCTCTGGTCGGTTGTGAACCATTTTCTTGCAGTATAAGTATAAGCGCACGTAGAATTATTTTTTTGAATCGAAAAAAAACAGCAGGCTTGCGAATGAAATATTGTGCACCGTTTTTGTAAAGCAGGTTTACAACCTTTTGTTCAAAGAAGGTGGTAAAGATGACCACGGGAAGGTCTTTCAGATTTTTGTTTTGTTTTATCTCAGATAAACATTCGAAGCCGTTTTTTCGGGGCATATTAAGATCGAGGAAAAGGATATGAGGAAGTTCGTTTGTTTCATTTGTGAGTAGTTGCATGAGTTGTTCTCCATCTTGCACGGTTGTAAGGTTCGTGTAAAGTAGTAATTCCCTTAATGCTTCTTTAAAAAAGATGCAATCGTCAGTATCGTCATCTGCAAGCAGTATATTAAGTTGTATTAAATTCATTTTGCAAATTTTGGAAAATTAGTATCAATAATATTTTGAAACCTAATTTTAATACTTGTCCTGTCACGAAAATGGTCAGGTTTGATGTTGGACTGTCCGATTTCAGACAAATTGGATTTTTAATCGCTTACAACATTAGTTTTCGCTCCGCAAAGAAGTGCATCTTTAAATACAAAAGTGTTATACAAATGTACAATTAACTTACATAATTTACGCATTTAGCTCATTTCTTGTCTGTCGGTTTGGTTCATGATTCCTGTCCCGCGGGTAAGATGTTGAAAGCATGACTACGTGAAGATCTTTCAGTTTCTCGTATTCTTTTATATCACATAAACATTCGAAGTCGTTTTTGCAGGACATGTTAAGGTCGAGAAAAAGAACATTAGGAAGATGTTCTGAATTTTCAAACCATTGCTTTGGTTTGTGTGCCGTCGAAAAGCCAAGGTCTGTGTCGAGCGAAATTGTCTGCTGTGTTAAGGTCATCAAAAAGTCAGTTTGAAAATCGTCTCCTTGATCATTTAGATGTCCGTTCGATGATTGCAGTGTTGTCTTTTTACGCTTGCTGGTAACGGCTCGATGGTATGATTGGTTGCCGTCTGTGTCAGTCTATGGCGTGGTTTTTGCAAAGTCCCGGTAGACGGACAGGAATTGTCGTATCATGCTAAAGTTGTCTTGACGGTGAAGTCTATATTAACGGGCAGGAGTATTCGTGTCATGATAAAGTTGTCTAAGTGGCAAGGTCAGGGTAGGCAAAAAAGCATGTGTTTGGCAGCGGTGTAGGCCGTCGCGGTGGCGGCTGCCAAACTCTTGCTTGCGCGTTGGGAGTCCTGGTAAATGTATTGATCCTACTTTTTTGCAGTTATATGTAGGGTGATTGTCATGCTAGTCTAATTGGCAGGTGCCTAGAATCTTACATATAACGGGAGTCTGTCTAACAACCTTTCCATATAGTTCTGAATTCAGTTTATTTAAGCCGTTATCTGGGAGCCACGGAATTTGTATATCACAACTGGGATCCGGGTAAAAGGTGTCTTAAAATTGCTGTCTTGTAGCCAGACGAGGCATATTTTGTTTAAAAACAGCAAAACAAGTATCCTGAGATACTCTTTCAACTGATCGTGTGTCAAAATATTACCAATTCGTCTGAGATTGTATGCAATAAACATAAACCCAACATCAGAACTTGCCCTACCCATTCCTTTTTTGGTAAGGATATAACTGAATCCCCATTGTCGTTTTATTGTTCCATAGGGATGTTCAACAATAGCCTGACGACGTTTATAGAGGTGTTCCTTCTCCTGATATGCTTTACGATTCTTTTCGTAATACTCTGCAAATGTGGTTCTTGAAAGGATTCTTCCTTTTTTTGATCTTGTGCATTGCGAGTGTACCGGGCAGGTCTTGCATGAACGCGTCCTGTATTGCTTAAATACCATCAGGTTACCACGCTTGTCGTGTTCCTTGTACCATGTTCCGTTTGTTCTGAGAACTTCTTCCTGGGGACATGTGTAAGTATCTGCCTCTTTGTCGTAGATGAAATGTTCAGAATTGTAATCATGGTTGGGGGCCTGACTCGTGGAAGGTAGAGAAGGTATCGCCACAATAGTTTCAACTCCTAAATCCTGAGCGGTCTTTAACTCTGAACCGGTATGATAACCTTTATCATAGAGGACAGTGAATTCATTTGTTCCGAGAATGCTTTTTGCCCTTTGAACCATGTTCCCCATTGCTTTGCTGTCGTTCTGATTGGTTACCTTGTAATCTATGGGAATGTTATTCTTTGAGTCAACGGTTGTTTGTACATTATAAGCTACTTCAGTGATATTGTTGCGGATCATTATCTGCCGGCTCTCGGGATCAGAAATCGAGATCTGGGGTTCTCCGGATTCTTTCAGCTGCTTTTCAATATTTCTATAATTGTCTTTTCTCTGCTGTTGCTTTTTAATCTCATCCTGTATTATCTGCTGGTTCTCTCCGTCGTTCTCAGCAAGTGCTCTGGTATACTCTTCAAGCTTGTTATCAATATAGGCAATGTGGCGTTCTATTTTAGCCTGGTTGTAGTTGTTCTTCTTGCTGTTTTGTGCCCGTAGTTTGGTGCTGTCACCGGCAATAAGTTTTCCACCGATCAGGTCGAAATGTTTTGCAATCTGAACAGTAGCACGAAATACTTTTTTAATGGCTTTGGGATTATCCTTCCTGAAATTGGCAATTGTGTTATGATCAGGTCTGAGGCACTTCATAAGCCACATTACTTCAATGTTTCGTTTGCATTCTTTTTCCAGATCCCTGGTTGAACGGACCTTGTTCATGTACCCGTAAATGAATAGTTTTAGTAAATCAGCAGGGTGATATGCCGGACGGCCGTTTTCGATATAGTCCATTCTAAATCCATAATCTTTAATAGAAAGGCTATCAACAAAAAGGTCAATTATCCTGACTTCATTATCCGGGTCGATGGATTGGTCAAGTGAAACTGGGAAAAGATTAATCTGGTTCCTGTTATGTCCTTGTATGAATTTCATGTAGTTAAGGTACAAAACCTGGAGTTTTCTGAAGAATCATAAATCCCATAGTTATTAACAAAAAGGGTAGGTTATTAGACAGTCTGACGGCCCGGTGGTATGGGGAGTTGCCGTCTGTGTCAGGGTTGGCATGCGTTTTTGCAAAGTCCCGGTAAGTGGGCAGGATT
>Ga0209538_1001951_pt1 | contig 10658 bp, 9 predicted proteins | sample BarGraNGADG00211_2_FD_184492 | JGI IMG/M metagenome (GOLD analysis project Ga0209538, IMG submission 184492) | Arctic peat soil microbial communities from Barrow, Alaska - Barrow Graham LP Ref core NGADG0004-211 (SPAdes) (version 2) | ecosystem: Environmental > Terrestrial > Soil > Wetlands >... | reverse complement strand
AGGTGGGAAGTCTTCGTGTGGTGGTCTACTCCTACGTATAGCATCCTGTGTGCCTCCTTTCTCTCGGCCCTCGACATGATTATCGCAAGCCGGTGGTCACACAGGCGCTTTCACCCTAACTTTTACAAGTAATATTAACTGAATGTCAATTCTCTCTTTCTATTGGTTACCAAGATTATTCCCGCAACTAACCATACGACAGAATCCGTTAAAGGTATAAGAAATATAGGATTTAAGAATGCTGCAAAGATAGCAATCAAGAATGCAGAGGTTAATCCAATGACGAAAGGATCCGCACTTGCTGTAGTCTCTCTGCTTAGATTCTCTTTGATCCTTTTCAAGACCGCTGCTATTATGCAAATGAAAGGAATGAAGAACAATAATCCATTCTCAAAAGCGAGGCTTGGGAAAGAGGTATGCCTCATAATGGGGTTCATTCCTTCCATTTTTGCAAAACCTTCATATGATCCATAGCCAATTATCGGGTTCGTTCCAACAACAAGACCTTTTAGTTCGAGGCCCATCATTTCTATCCTGACGGCTATACTTGCGTCTTCCTGGAAATTCTGAGTTCTAGCAACTGTTTTCGAGAGAATTGGACTTCCAAGAAGGGGTAGAAAGAGTAATAAGAGGACTAATGTCAGTACTATCACAATGCCTCTTTTCAACTCTCTTCTTTTCCAAAAATAAATGCAGAAAAATAGCGTTGTTCCAGTCAATAAGACAATAAATGGTGCTAAGAACGTTGATAGCGCAATTGTTGTCACTATTAAAGGTATTGCAATAAATGCAAGATATCGAATTTTGGACTTGGTGAGAGCTATTCCGAGAAATGCCGGTATGCTTACTGCCATTGCTGTTAGGCTAGCACTTGAGAGTAGAGTATACTTAACCAGGTAGGAAAATGCCCCTTCATATTGAAACGTTTCGTAATATTTTTGAGCTCCATGCATCAGAACCCAGTCACGCCCGGTGGATGTTAAAAGTGCAGGCAACCAGAATAAAGACACTGCAACAAATGTAAGCAACCATACAACAACGATTGCTTTGAGCTGTTTTGTATTCATCAGAAACTGGGTAACTAACAGCAATGGCCAGAATCCCTCCAGAAACAGCACAAGATGGTTTGCTGGTTTCTCTCCATGACCAATAAGAACGTATAGAAGCAGGACGATTCCGCAGATGAATATTGGTATGTAGATGCTGTATTCTTCAATGCGTCTTCTTGCTATTATCTGAAATATGAGAAATATTGCACATAAAAAAAGAAAGAGTTCAAAGATCGAATAATGCAGTTGGGTTCTTGGAAGAAAAGTATCGCGATAAAAGATATGGAGCATTGGAAAAGCAATGAGGAACACAGTAATGGGTTTGCTGTTTATGGCAATGAAAGATATTAAAAGAGTCGGGATCAATAAAGCGTACAACGGTAAGTCAACTAGGAGATACGAGAATAGAAGGCCCGAAACAATAATTACAATAAGTATTTGTGAAGATTTGATATCTTCGGATTGCGATAGGCCTTTCATGAGAAATCCTGTTTAGCCGTTAATACCACTCTTTTGGAATCGATCCCTTAACAAGAACAGGAGAAGGAGGATGTTCCTTAGGTTGAATGGATTGGAGCATAGCGACATCTTCATATATACCCAGGCTTTATCATTGTCCGTGAGGTCTCTAGAAGACTGAGCCATAGAGTAATAGATGAAGGATTTTACTCTTCTTGTTGTTATGAAGTTAAAGTCCTCTCCCTCCAGGATTCGTAGCTGGTAGGGTCCCAGCATGGTTCCATGTAGATTCTTGTTCCTGCTTCCTGGACCCGATACTCTATTTTCACAATCTCGATAACCAACGACTAGCGGTTCTTTTACATAATCGACTTTGTATTTTCTAAGCAGCCTCATAGTATATTCATAGTCACTGCCTGCTCTTAACTCATTATTGAATAATCCGATTTCTTTATCGAATACTGCGGCTCTTCTAAGCAACCATGTAGAACACCCAGACGTCTTGTTGTACATTAGATGCTTACTTAATATATGCCCCCTTTCTTTGGGCTTATATGTGAAGATATGCTTACCATCTTTATATATATGGAATCCAGAATGTACTAACCCGACATCATCATTAGATTCGCACATTACTTCCATCTGCCGCTCCAGCTTATTTGGATACCATTCATCGTCACTATCTTGGAATGCAATGAACTCACCGACTGAATACATTATACCTACGTTTCGTGCTTCTGCTACTCCTTTCTGCTCCCTTAGCCGAATATACTTCATTCTATCTTCTGCGATGAAGGCTAGCTTCTCCCGCGTTCTGTCAGTTGATCCATCGTCTACTATTATCAACTCAATATTGCTATAAGTCTGATTGAGCACACTCTTAACCGCCCTCAGAATTGTGTCTTCCCGATTGTACGTTGGAAGTATGACACTAACTACCGGATTGTAGCCGTCACTAGTCTCGAATCTACAGGCGAAGCGCATTCACACATCCCTCCGTGCTTCAAATCGAGAGGCACAATATACCTATGCGAACCGGGGCTGCCCAATCAACTTGACGGGCTCATATCTCCCAGTGTCCAACGCGGGCTCACCCCAGATCGCTTCCCAGATACCGGACGATGGCGCCGTAGTCCTTTTTCTCGTTGAGCATGTGATAGATGTAGGTGCAAAGCTTCCTCGCGGAAGCTACGATGGCTACCTTGTATCCCTTTTTCCTCCTGAGCCTATCGAAGTGCTTCTTGAGAGGTCCGGGCTTCCTCACGGCGTGGATGGATGCCTCCACCAGGGCCCAACGGAGCCACTTGGAGCCCTGGCGCGTTATGTGCCCGTGCCTCGTGGTTTCACCGGACTGGCTTGTTGAGGGGACGAGCCCCGCGAACGAGGCCAGCTGCTTGGCGGACGAAAAGCGTTCGATGTCCACGATCTCCGCGAGGATAGTGAGGGCGAGAAGTTTCCCCACGCCGGGGATCGTAGAAAGCAGTTGGGCCTCGGCCGAGCCCTTGAAGGTATCCTCGATCTCCCTATCCGCTTTCTTGACCTCGATGGAGAGCGCCTCGACCATACGGAGATAACCGTCAAGGGACTTCCGGTAGGCGACAGGCAGCTCGAGCTTCCTCAGGAGTCCGGTCCCAGCTTTTCCGAACAGGTCGGTGTAAGGATTGGAGACGTTAAACTTGGTGAGTATCGCGTGGATTCTGTTCTTAAAGCTCGTGCGCTCAGATACCAGGCCGGCCCTGTAGCGCAGCATCTCGCGCAGGCGCCTCGTTTCCATGTCCGCCTTGTAGGCCTCGGGGACAAAGTCCATGCGGTCAAGGTGGGAGAGTATCCTTGAGTCGAGCTTATCCGTCTTTATCCTTGCCGATGCTATCGCTTTTGTTTTCAGTGGATGGCACAGTCTGTTATCCACCCCGATCTCATCCAACAGGTCGCACATCCACTGCCAGTTCGATCCCGCCTCCAGAACAACTCGCGCTTCCTCCCCGTCCAGCGAGCTCATGAACTGCGAGACCTCCGCCGGGTCGTTGTCGATGCGCCTGCCGGCGACGATCTCCTTTCCTTCATCATCTACGACTGTGACCACCGAGAACTTCTTGTGCATGTCCATCCCCACGTGTAGCATGGTCATCAGCCTCCTCTCTGCTCAACCTTCTCGTTTCAAGTAGAGGTTAGCACTGGAGGCTGCTTTTCATGGAATCAACTTTGCGCCCCGTATGGCTCATGCCGCCGCCCTCTCGCAATGAACCGCCCTGGCCTGTAGCGGGCTTCGGTATCCGTTCTTCTCGATCAGCCAATACTCGTTGTAGAGCTCCACGAATTCAGCGACCGCCTGTCGGACTTCCTCAAGGTTCCTGAAGGCGCGCCTGTAGATGGCCTGCTCCTTCAAGGTCCTGAAGAACCGCTCGACGACACCGTTGGAGTGAATCGTCAATTGCACCCGATGCGAACGGTCAGAGAAAGACTTTCCGCGTAACCCATCCTTTTCATCCTCTCAAGGACCAGGTTTTTGAAACCACAAGCAAACATGGGGCGAGCAGCGGGTTTTCTTCTACGACATGAACGGTCGGTACAGCTCCATCCCCACAAGCTGGACTAGCGAAGCTCCACCCGATCCGTTCGTAGTCACCTCAAGGGGAGGTCCCAGCTAAGCCCACGAAGTTCTGTAGTTTCCCTCACTCCAAGACAAGGGTTGATCCAACACTACTACGATTGGCGCGTTCTGTCATGTTTCCAGAAGCTGAGCCCGAGGGCGAAGAGCCGGTGCGGCTCATCACCGCGACCTCCTTCGTCGTAAAGACTCTTTGGCCTCGCACCTCTTGCGCAGGAGCTCCACTGTCAGCGTCAGTGATAAAAGTCTCCTAAACGACGGACTAAAAAGTCCCTTGCACTGCTCGGGGGAATAGGAAGTCCCCCGAGCAAACCAACGGCTACAATCCGGTTAGGACCAACTACCCGGGGAGGCAGCCATGATAAGCAGGAGGGACTTTATGGAAATCAAAGCACAGCACGACCGCGGGGTCTACATCAAGGACATCGCCGCCGACCTGGACGTGAGCCCGAAGACGGTCTCCAGAGCCCTGAAGCGCGGCAGCGCGCCGCCCGGAAAGCGCCCCAAGGCCAGGGGATCGATACTCGACCCCTACAGGCCCTTCATGGACTCACTGCTCGAAGAGGGTGTCTGGAACGCCGAGGTGATCCTCTTCAAGCTCAAGGAGCGCGGGTACCAGGGGGGCATCACACTCATCAAGGACTACATAAGGCCCAAGCGCCCCTTGCGCAAGTCGAAGGGATGCGTGCGCTTCGAGACCGAGCCCGGAAGGCAGATGCAGTCGGACTGGGGGGAGCATCCGGTAAGGATCGCCGGCGTTCCCACCACCGTCCACTTCTGCGTGAACACGCTCGGCTGCTCGCGGCGCTCCCACTTCTGGATAACGGACAGCGAGGACGCCGAGCATACCGCCGAGGCCCAGCAGCGGGCTTTCCGCTGGTTCGGAGGAGCCACGGCCGAGGTCCTGGTCGACAACCAGAAGGCGGCGGTCATAGAGCGCGTGGTGAAGAACGGCAAGACGGAAAGGATCGTCTTCAACGAGGCCTGGCTGGACTTCCTGGCCCTCTACGGCTCAACGGGAAGGGCCTGCAAGCCGGCGCGGCCGGAAACGAAGGGCAAGGTGGAAAACGGAGTGGGCTACCTCAAGGGCAACTTCTTCGTCATGTACCCCGAGGCAGAATCATACGAACACTACAACCAGCTGGCCGAGAAGTGGCAGACAGAGGTCGCCGACCCCCGGGTCCACGGCACCACCGGGCGGGTGGTCTCGGAGATGTTCGCCGAGGAAGCGCCGCACCTCACTCCGCTTCCGCCAATCTCCTTCGACACCTCGTACGCCGAGGAGAGGCTGGTCGCCTGGGACGCCTTCATCGAGGTGCGGGCAAACCGCTACGCCGTGCCCGACCACCTGTGCGGAGAGCGCGTCGGCGTGCGCATCGGGCTGGACGGCACGCTCCGGGTGTTCGACGGAGACGAACTGGTGGCGACACACAGCCTGCGGCCGCGATTGGAGGGTTGGGTAACGGTGCCGGGTTACCACAAGAACCTCTGGGCCGCCGCCGTCAGCGTCGAGAAGCGTTCGCTTGAGGTCTACGAGGAGGTGACGAGCTGATGGAACTCGAGGGATTGCTCGAAAAACTGAAGATGGAAACGCTCTCTACCCAGGTCGACACGCTGCTCGAGCAGGCGGCCAAGCGGGACGTCGGCTACCGCGAGTTCCTCACCGACGCGCTCAAGACCGAGTGGCACGGCAGAAACCTCAAGACCACCGAAGGAAGGATGCGCCTGGCCCGCTTCCCCTGGATCAAGACCGTGGAGGCTTTCGACTTCTCCTTTCAGCCCTCCATCGACCGCAAGGTGATACGTGAGCTCTCAGGGCTCTCCTTCGTAGCAAGGGCTGAGAACGCGATCTTTCTGGGCCCGCCCGGGGTCGGGAAAACACATCTCGCCATAGCGCTCGGGGTAAAGGCGGTGGAGGCCGGCAACTCGGCGCTGTTCCTCACCGTAGAGGAGCTCACCACCCGCCTTGCCAAGGCTCGCGTATCGAACCGCCTCGAGGCGGTTCTGGCCCAGCTCGCGCGCCCCAAGCTCCTGGTCTTAGATGAGCTCGGCTATCTTCCCTTCTCGCGCGAGGAGGCCTCGAGCCTCTTCCGGCTGCTGGCCAGGCGCTACGAGAGGGGGTCGGTGATCATCACCTCCAACAAGAGCTTCGCGGACTGGGGCGAGATCTTTTCAGACACCGTGCTCGCCTCGGCGATCCTCGACCGTCTGCTCCACCACTCAACCACCATCAACATCAAGGGGGAGTCTTTCCGGCTCAAGGAGAAGCGCAAGGCCGGAATGCTGGGGTCCGTCGAGAAGCCGGAAGACAAGGGCCCGGCGGCCGGCGAATGGCCATTCGATGAAGAGAAGAAGCCAGAACCTGCAATGAGCGCTGCTTCTTTGGGAAAGGAGGTGAAACCGGAAGACTGAGAAGGCCGCTTCAACAAGAGGCGGCACGAGTGGCCGAAGGCCGTCGAACTCCGACTCGCCTACGGCTCGCTCCGTTCGACGGCCTTAAGTCTCCACGTGGAGAACCTTGTCGTCGAAAAGTGGACATTTTAGTCTGTCGAATAGCGGACATATCAGGTTGCCGTTGACACCACCTCCATGGTGAGCTCGCCTATCGTCTTCTTGGCCCGGTCGAGCTCACTCGTCAGCGGGTCTCCCTCCCGCTCCTTCAGGCCCGACTCCATGCCGGTCCTCTTCTCGGATAGCTTCTCCGTCGCTAGATCGGTCAGGCCGAGGGCTTCGTCGAGCTCGCGCAAGAGAAGAAGGCCACCGTCCGTTGTCACTTTCGCGCCGCAGAACTCCACGCGTATGGACGGGTCGAAGCTGAACCGAATCTCCCCGTTTTCCTCTTCACCCATAGGATTCACCCCTTGCTCTGCTCCGGGAATGCCGCAAATCCCTTTCTAATCATATATTCTAGCAAAGCAAGCCGAATCCTTGTTTTTGATATGATGAATCCAGGTTCATATGAAGAATACGGGTTATGGACATCTTCATGAGGTTTGCAAAAGACGCTTGATTTCCTGGCAACTAAAAAACAAGTGTCAGGCGCTTTCTGAGCATCGACATCTTATAATGGATGAGTAACATATGAAACCAGAAGAGGTAAATTCAGTTCGCTCCAAGAATGCCTACGCTTGAAGGGACCTGGCTATTTGAGTCGGGTGTCATCAATAGCACAGAGGACAGTGCCGTTAGTGCCGTTAGGCCAAATGCGTGTTATTATGCGCGCGTCAAAGGGGATAACAGCAAACCGTCGTTTATTGAGTATTTCCGGGAGGTTAGAAGCGTTGGTGATGAATATTGCATCGGGAGTTGTTATCGAGGATGGTGCCGAGATTAACGTTACGGAATACTTGGAAATAGGTGAGGGTTCTCACATCCGCAAGAACGCAATAATAGAGGGACGCTGGATCAAGATAGGTAAGCGCTGCTGGTTTGACTGGGACGCGCATATTGGAGGAGGATCATGCTTCGATGCGCACTCAAGCCTCGTTATGGGCGACGACTGCCATATGGGACGCTATAGTCATGTCAACACTGCTCGCGCAGTTAGTATTGGGAATGAGGTTGGCATAGGCATAGGGACAAAAGTGTACACTCACGGCGCCTATCTTCCAGAGGATGAGGGCTTTCCAGTTAGATTCGAACCAGTCTCGATTGGCAATAGGGTATGGCTACCAGAAGCAAGGGTGCTGCCCGGCACGGTAATTGAAGATAATGTAGTAGTAGCCACATTATCGCTTGTCCAGGGACACCTCAAAACGGGGTGCCTCTATGGAGGCGTACCGGCCAGACTGATAAAGGAAAACGTGTACCCCGCGATACTTGGAGGGGATGAAATAGCGGCTATTCACGAAAGAATCCATAACGAAGCTGACGAGATTCTTGCACATAGGCGAGCAATTGGTCTAGAGTCCGACGCCGAGAAGATACTCTCCAATCAGTTTAGGCGTCACGGGGTGCGGGCGATTCTTAGTGATGAATAAGTCAATGGTTGGCATAATAGGCAGGGGGATGGTCGGCGACGCCACCGAGCGACAGCTTGAAGGCAGTCCGGTTGTATCCAAGGTTGTCGGTTATGATAAAGTGCTAGGATTTACGGATCCGTTTGTGCTCAAAGGATGCGATTTCATCTTTGTCTGTGTCCCCTCTTATGTTGACGACCTCTCGGCCGTTGACGACGCTGTTTTGAACGCTGCATCCATGAGCAATCGAATCGTAATTCGCTCCACGCTGCCATTGGGCCAGACGAAGAAATACATGGAGGAGTATCCCGCTAATCGCCTGTGTTTCATGCCTGAGTTTTTTCGCGAGCGGTCTCGCGTAGATGATGCTCTTCATCCCGACAAGCTTGTTTTCGGGGTTGAAGGATCAGATCTTAGAATGGGAGAGGAGACCGCTGCACTATTTCGACACTTGTACTCGCACGTGGAGCTGATAACATCAACCACTGCGGCTGAGATGATCAAGCTTTCAATCAACGCATACTATACGACTAGAATCGTCCTTGCGAACCAGCTTTTCGATATCGCTAAAGCACATGGAGTCGGGTGGGAGGAAGTTCGTACAGGGTTGTATGCTGATAAGCGCATTGACCCATCGGGGTTCGACATATTGCTTGACGGATTTCGTGGGGCGGGTGGCAAATGCTTGCCAAAGGATTTAGATATGACAATTTCAGCTGCAAGTGCGGCAGGCATAGAGGTACCAATGCTCGAAGCAGTTAGAGATGTTAATAATGCCTTGTTAGGAGGGGAGGAGTATTAGATTACTTGTGGTAGGAGCACATCCTGATGACGGCGAAATCGGTGCGGGCGGGCTAATTGCGGCCAATGATTCGATAATCCTCTCAGTTACAAATGGTGCTAACGATAGCCGGTCTTGGCGCATCGCCCGCGAAGAGATGGAGAACTCGGCAAGTATTCTGGGTTGCAAACCCATAATATGGGATTACCCAATGGACGTTCACTGCTCTGCACAGCTCGTCGCTCAGATCGATGAATTGCTATACTCTAACGAAATTGACACCCTGGTAACACACTTTGTGCAAGATACTAATCAAGCTCATAGGGAAGTTGCAGAAGCCGCAATCTCAGCGGCACGAGGGATCAATAATGTCTTAATGACGGAACCTTCACCACCAGCATCACGCTCCTGGCATGCTTTTCGACCACAGCTGTATACTGATATCTCTTCCGTATATGAGAAGAAATGGGAAGCTCTAAGAGCTTATCGGTCCCAGATGGAGAAATACGGAGAGAGCTGGATGGATGGTGCACAAGCGCGAGAGTTGCTCAGAGGATGGGAATGTGGGACTTATCGAGCTGAAGCATACGAAGTTATTCGTCTACTCATTTGAGACCATCGAATAAATCAACTGCACGATACCTTCAGAGGCCGTGCCAATAATCGGGCCTGTTGCCTAAGTCACATATTACTCGTGAAATCACACGCCGGGAAGATTCAGCGCATCACCATCCGTAAGATCCAGTCAAGAAAAACAAGCGGTGCAATCCAAGTGGACGGCTGTTCACCAGTTTCTTCAAGTTGATCGCCGTCGCGGTCATCAGAGCCTGGATTTCCATCTTTTCCAAGCCCCGCATTTTTGCCCTCGATAGACCGTGCAACGTCTTTGATTGTCCGAATATGCCTTCGATCACTGTCTTGCGCAGAGCGAACAGTGCCGTTCCGGCGGAAGAGTCCAGGAACTCATTGGCTTCATCGAAGTGGTCGCCGTCAATTCGGCTTACCGTCCTGACACGAGCCTGTTTTCCTGAGATACACCTCTGTCTTGAGGGACAAGATGAACAGCCCTCTGGTTTAGCTTTGTAGGGGATCTGCCCGGTCTTTCTGTTCTTTGCCCTGGGCGTCAGGAGTTTGCCCTCCGGGCAGATGTAGCAGTCGGCCTCTTTGTCCCATGTGAACGCGCTCTTCGGGAAGCACCCTCGCTGACCCCTCGCAGACATAGGCGGGATCGCCGTCTTAATACCCTGCTCCTGCAGGAAAGACAACGCTTCGCTGGTCCCATAGGTGGAGTCGGCGGCCACCGCCGACGGCCGGCTCAGGTTCTTGGAGTGCATGGATAGAAGCGCTGGTAATTCGGAGGTGTCGTGCTCCGAACTGGGCGAGACAGCGACAGCCGTGATGACTCCTGCTGTATCGGCGGCGGCGTGGACCTTGTAAGACAGGATGCCACCGATTCCTGGTCTGTAGTGCATGGTCGCATCGGGGTCTGTTTTCGAGCGCTTACGTAGATAGGCGGCATTGCGGTCGCGCCTTCGCTTTCCGAGCTTCCCGGGATCAACCGATTCGTTGAAATGAGATCCAACCTGGCTTGCCTGGCCGTCCTTGGGCTTCCGGCCCCTGGGACTATCGCTCCTCTCCTCCTCGCTGCCCAGCTCGCGCCAATAGGTTTCAGGCGGGTCGTGCCCATAAACTGCTGCAAAAAGGCCTTTAGGCTCTCGCCCGTTTGATGTGAAAAGCCATCGCCTTCCAAGATAAGGGAACCTAAGCCTTTGTCGAGGAAGAGCGGATGGCTGATAAACAGC
>Ga0209538_1001950_pt1 | contig 10661 bp, 5 predicted proteins | sample BarGraNGADG00211_2_FD_184492 | JGI IMG/M metagenome (GOLD analysis project Ga0209538, IMG submission 184492) | Arctic peat soil microbial communities from Barrow, Alaska - Barrow Graham LP Ref core NGADG0004-211 (SPAdes) (version 2) | ecosystem: Environmental > Terrestrial > Soil > Wetlands >... | reverse complement strand
ATGTCCCCGTCGCGACGCCAAAAAATCCCGCTTCAGGATTTATTGCATATAGGCGGCCGTCTTTCCCGAATTTCATCCAGGCGATATCGTCTCCCACACACTCCACTTTCCATCCGGGGATGGTGGGAACAAGCATGGCCAAATTTGTTTTACCACATGCCGAAGGAAACGCGCCGGCGATATACTTCTTTTCACCTTGAGGATTAGTGATACCCAGGATGAGCATGTGCTCCGCAAGCCAACCTTCTTCCCGTGCAATCACGGAAGCGATACGTAGAGCCAGACATTTTTTACCGAGGAGTGCATTGCCGCCGTATCCGGATCCATAAGACCATATTGCATGCTCTTGGGGAAAATGAGCAATGTATTTTTCCTCAATAGGCGCGCAGGGCCAGATACCGTTATCCTTCTGTCCTGCTGCAAGGGGTTTCCCCACGGAATGAAGACAGGGAACGAATTCGCCGTTTTCTCCGAGCACATCAAGAACTTTATTGCCCACACGTGTCATAATATGCATATTCACGACTACGTATGGTGAGTCTGTGATTTCTATACCGATTTTAGAAATAGGAGATCCTACCGGTCCCATACTGAAAGGTATAATGTACATGGTGCGACCTTTCATGCAACCTTTGTACAGGCCTTTAAGAGTTGTTTTGAGTTCCTCCGGATTGATCCAGTTGTTTGTCGGACCGGCATCATCTTTTGATCTTGATGCTATATAAGTCCTGTTTTCCACCCTGGCAACGTCGGATGGGTCTGAACGAAAAAGATAAGAACCGGGCAACTTTTTAGAATTGAGGGGAATGGCAAGACCATCATCGACCGTGAGTTTTATAATACGTTCATATTCATCTTTGGAACCGTCACACCAATAAATTTGATCAGGGACGGTCATCGCAGCTACTTCTTGCACCCAGTCGTTGAGTTTTTTGTTTTTAGTATTGTTGATTTTCAAGATTGTTCCTCCTTGGAAATTTTGCTTTCACGCATAATTTCTTTACATGCTCTTATATCAAGACAGCTTCGAGCGACGTGTTTATATGAAAAAGATCTTCCTGTGTCAAGAAGATTAAACCGCGAGACATTATCTGTATTTAAGTGGACTTTTTACTAATACATCTATCAAATCACATTTTATTACATTTAACTACTTATTATCCTAATAAACTATTGACAACATGCTTAAAAAGCGTTAGGTGGTTATCGCTATTCAGGAAGCTGGTGGAAATTATTAATGAATATCGATTAGATAATCATTCATAATATCTTAATCAATCCGTCATTATTCTGTAATCCGAGGATGTTAAATTGATTCGTAAATTGTAAAAAATTGAAGCTGGAGAAGCCTTAAAAATGCCTGTTTTTAAGGGTATAATTAAATTTTTATTTTGGAGGAAAAAATGAAGAGACTTTGGTTAGTATTGCTGTCGCTGGGGCTTGTCCTGGCCTTCAGCGCGTCGGCTATGGCAGTCGATGTAAAGTTTAGCGGGTCGTTTTACGCGGCTGGAATGTATCTGGACAAAACATCGTTCAACAAAGATTCTTATACTATTTCCAGCACATCAACACAGAATCCCGGTATCAGCACAGCCTTCTATTATCAGAGACTGCGCGTCGGGACAGAATTTATCGTATCTCCGGGCCTGAAGCTGGTCACCCGCTTTGACGCGATGGAAAGAATCTGGGGCGGTGCCAGAAGTACTACCCCTGACCCTATAACTGCAGCAGCAGATTCCGCAGGAACTCGGGCTGAAAATGAGAACATCGCTGTGGACTGGGCTTACATTGATTATGTCTCGCCTATCGGAACATTCGATGTCGGTATTATGAATTATGGAGCGACGGGCACAATATTCGGCAATGGTTCTTATCCGGCCGGCAGGATAAAATATTCTTATACTATCGGCCCGGCAACAATTAATGCCGATATAACAAAAGTACTGGACAAAAGTTACTCGGCCGTTACTACTACTTCAAACTTCACGGATGCGGACAATGATGCCTATGCCATCGAAGGCGTTTACAAATGGAAAGACGGCCTGGCAGCCATGAAAGTTATTTACTACAACTACGCTGGAACTAGACCAGCAGCAAACAACTACGCAAAGAAATATTTCCTTTTTACACCGTATGCCATTGCCAAAATCGGCCCGGTGGCCCTGCAGGCAGAATTCAACTACGCCACGGGTGATTTAAAAAATTACGATAACGGCACAGCTAACGTTAGCCTGAAAAACATATCCGGCTGGATTGATGCCACCGCCACTTTCGCCCCGGTCTATTTCGGCGGCACTTTCGCTTATATATCGGGTGATGATCTCACCACTTCCGATAAACAGGAAGGCGGCACTCTTACCGGCGGCATCGACTGGAATCCTTGCTTGATTATGTTCAATCAGGATATTACCTACTGGGCAGGGGCAATTAATGGTTATTCTGGAACTTTTAATAACAGCAGCCCGATGGGTGGTTCTGCTGCAACAGGAACTCCCGGTGCTTGGTTCGGTCAAGGCAGAGTTGGTGTGAACCCTCTCGCTGCTTTGGATATTATGGCATCTCTTTCTTACGCGAAAGCCGACCAGCAAAATGCGAGCCTCAAAGCCGACTTCGGTTGGGAAATTGACGTTACCGGTACTTACAAACTCACCAATAACCTGTCCTATATGCTGGGCGTCGGTTATCTCTTCACCGGTGACTATTACAAAGGCACCAGTAATGCAAACCGGATCAGCGACGACTACATGCTGATCAACAAGCTGACGCTGACGTTCTAGGCATTTAGGCTGAAGACTGAGGGCTGAAGGATTATTTGAAAAAACCCCGCGGGGTTTTTGTTTTTTGTAATTTTTTAATCATCCATTCTTTTGAATATCATCGTATTGCAGAATATAAACAAGGGAAAGGTTAAAAACCGTTCCCTACATTATTAGTCTTCAGCCTTCCACCTTCAGACTTCAGCCTATTTTATCTTATTGATGTCTGTTTCTTTACCGATGACAACGAGGACTTCACCGTCTTTAATAACAAAATCTGCCTGAGGCACCATGTGCACACTCTCAGAAAGAACATCGCGCACAGCAATAACTTCAATGCTGTACTTGGCACGCAGCCCTAACTCCCGAATTGTCTTTCCCAGAAAACTGTTGGGCGGCGCCATTTCAGAAATTATATAATCTTCGGAAAGTGGTATATAATCCATCATATTCGGTGAAACAAGGCTCTTGGCCACTTTTTTGGCCATATCCATTTCCGGAATGACAACCTCAGTTGCCCCGACTTTTTCTAAAATTAGTTTATGCTCCTCATTTGGTGCTTTGACAATGATATTCTTAACCTTCATCTGCTTTAAATGCAGAGTAATTAAAGTGGCGGCGGCGAGGTCTTCCCCAAAGGAAATAATGGCAATGTCATCTTCTCCAACGCCAATCTCATCCATAATTTCCTGATCGGTTCCATCTGCCAGAATCGCTTTGGTGGAATGATCTCTTATCTTCTGAATAATATCTTTATTTTTATCAATCGCCACAACTTCAAATCCGTTTTCAAACAGAGTGCGAGCGATATTGTAACCAAATATTCCCAGTCCGATGACAACAGCCCTTTTCATTTATTTCCTCCCCCTGCTCAGACTATACATTAATTTCATGATACCAATATAATATTCCCGTAAAAAGCCTAATCCGGAACAGCTTCGTAAAAAGCGCCAGAGACAAGGCGCGCAAGGCCTGAGGAATGAGACCTACTTTTGCGTAGGCCGCAAGTAGCCTGCCCCGGCGAAGGCCGGGGAAGGACGAAGCGCAGCGCAGTATATGGCCTTTTTACGAAGCCGTTAACCAACCATCACTGATTCCTCCGCATACGTAATACCTTTTTTTCTGGCAGAATACCAGGCAAATGCCAGCGTTAATGGTCCCACCCGTCCAATAAACATCATCAGGATGATGGCGTATTTCTGAGCATCATTGAGTTTTGGTGTTACACCCATGGACAAGCCGACTGTGCCGAAAGCGGAAAACGTTTCAAACACATATTCAATAAACTGGTAACGGCTGGCCAGCGGCGCTAGGCTTCTGCTGCTGAAAAGCAAAAGCATAGACGTTATCAGACCAATACATAAAGCCGAAGCAAAAATGATCGAAATTGTCCGCGCCACAAGTTCCGGCGGAATAGTACGGTTGGCGATATTGACATTTTCATTGCCTTTGATGCGGTTGATAATCAAAAGGCACAGTATTGCAAAACTGGTTGTCTTGACGCCGCCGCCTGTGGAGCCGGGCGAGGCGCCTATAAACATCAGTATGATTATCACCAATATAGTGGAGTTGGTTAAAATGCCAATGTCCACGGTATTGAAACCGGCAGTGCGCGCGACAACGGACTGAAAGAAGGAAGATAGAAGCGCCGTCTTCGTTGTTGCTCCTCTTAAAGTATTGTGCATCTCCATAAAGTAAAAGCAAGCCGCGCCCACAAGAATCAGCGCTGCGGTTGTTACCAAAACAATTTTGGTATGGAGGGACAGCTTCTTCTCCGTGCCACGTATTTTGCCTATAACCTCATGTAGCACAATAAAGCCAATGCCGCCCAGGATGATCAAAGACATGATCGTGAGATTGACGAGGATATCACTCTGGTAACGCATCATACTGTCGGGAAAAAGCGAATAACCGCAATTATTAAAAGCGGACACGGCATTGTAAACGGCATGGTAAAAAGCTTGTCCAATCGGAAATTCCTGAACAAATTTTAAAAATAAAAGGAGTGTGCCAATGCCTTCAATAATAATCGTATAGCGCAGAACTTTTTTAACAATTAAATAAAAATCTTTTCTTGGGCCGTGTAGGAAAGCAGACTGAGTAATTTCACGGCCTTTAAAAGAAATGCCCCGTCCCATCAAAGTAAATAATACAATCGAAAAGGTGATGATACCCAGACCGCCCACCTGGAAAAGAACAAGGGTAATAAGCTGACCTGCCAGAGACAGGTCTTTGCCGATATCCACAGCGGCAAGACCTGTGACACATACAGCGGAAGCCGACGTAAAGAGAGCATCGACAAAACGTAAATTGCTCTCCCGCGCAGAAAGAGGAAGCCACAAGGCCAGCGTACCCAGCATAATGAAGGCGGCGAAACTGAAAACAAAGATTCGAGTTGGTATCAGATGACGAGAAAAGAATGTCTTAATAATCAGATAAAGCTTCATATTGTTGCCTTTACCTTATACCATTTCGCTTTCTTTGGCTAACTTTGTTGGCTGCGTCGTCGGCTTCCTCAACGTATTTGTAGGGAACGGTCGCGACCGTTCCCTACACGCCTCCTCCTTGCCGCCTCATTATCCTTTGAAAGCGAAATGGTATTAAGCGATAATTTAAGATGCATTTTCCTTTTTGCGACTGGCGATCATGTCCCAGATCATTAACACGGCTCCGATAGATATTGCCGAATCCGCCACATTAAAGGCCGGCCAGTGCGCGGAACCGATGTAAACATCAATAAAATCCACCACCGAACCGAAACGTAACCTATCGATAAGATTTCCCACCGCGCCTGCAAAAATCAAAGTAAGGGCACAAACGATTATTAAACTCTGCGACTTGCTTTTAAGAAGATAATACAAAATCAACACAAGCGCCACAATGGTGATTCCGGTAAAGAAAATATAACGGAATGTCTCGGAAGCATTGGCCAGAAATCCAAAGGCAGCACCGGGATTCATCACATATACCAGGTTAAATAAACCATTAATTACCGGATAGGATTCATGCATGAAAAATCTTGTGGCAATAGCAGATTTAGTTATCTGATCGAGTGCAATGACAACCGCCACGCCCAGCAAGAATATTAAAATATTTTTTTTCAAAAACAACTCCTTACGATATTAATCTATAAGTTCGGCAAACAACGGCCGCAAACCGTCGGATGCTGAACATTTGCGCCTACAGATTCTTCATAAATCCAACAGCGTTTGCATTTGACGCCGCGGGCTTTCTCCACACCAACAAACAATCCTTTTATCTCTTCGCTGACGTAAGGTTTAGCTATTTCCTTCTCGTCTACCAACTGCAATTGCGAGACAATCAGCAATGCTCTTAAATCTTCCAGATGCGAGGCCATTAAAGCACGCATTTTCTCCGGCGCTGCGATAGTGATACGCGCATCCAGGGAATGGCCGATCACTTTTTCTTTTCTGGCCTGCTCGACAGCTTTGGCAATTTCAGCCTTGGCGTCAATCATTACTTTCCACTGATCGCCCAACTCGGCATTAAAATATTGAGCATTTACTTGCGGAAATTGAGCCAGATGAACACTCAGTGCTTTTCCCTTCCATCCGGGCATTGCCGCCCAGACTTCTTCCGCGGTAAAGGTCAGAATCGGCGACAGAAGCTGAGTCATCGCTTTTAAAATAGTGAACATTGCCGTCTGCCCCGAGCGGCGCGCAACAGAGGCCGCCTTATTCGTATAGAGCCTGTCTTTTAAAACATCCAGATAAAGCGCGCTCAAATCAACGGTACAATAATTATAAAGCGTGTAAAAGACCACATGGAACTGATGGCGTTCATAGGCTTCCGTCACGCGTTTGATCACTTCTTGCAGGCGATGCAGCGCCCATCTGTCCATTTCGGTCATCTGTTCGTAAGCAACCTGCCCGGTATCGATGTTAAAATCATAGAGGTTGCCCAGAATGAACCGGCTGGTGTTGCGAATCCGGCGATAGGCTTCTATCAGGCGTTTGAGAATTTCATCGGAAATCCGAATGTCATCGGTGTAGTCTTCCGCCGCCACCCAGAGCCGCAGAATTTCCGCGCCATATTTTTGAATCGCTTCTTCCGCGTCAATTGTATTGCCGACGGATTTGGACATTTTTTTGCCTTCACCGTCCACCACAAAACCATGCGTGAGAACACTTTTGTACGGTGCCCGGCCTCGAGTTCCCACAGATTCCAGAAGTGATGAATGGAACCAGCCACGGTGCTGATCGGAGCCTTCCAGATACATATCCGCCGGAGAGCTTAAATCTTTTCTTTTTTCGAGAACCGCCGCATGGCTGACACCGGAATCAAACCACACATCCAGAATATTGATTTCTTTGTCAAATTCAGTACTCTGGCAATGCGGACAGGTTGTGTTTTTGGGCATCAGGTCTTTTGCTTCTTTTTCAAACCAGACATCCGCGCCTCCTTCTTCCACTAATCTTACCAGATGATCAAGAATTTCTTTGGTCAGCACTTCCTTCTTGCACTTCGCGCAATAGAAAACAGTAATCGGAACACCCCACAATCTCTGGCGGGAAATACACCAATCGGGGCGGTTTTCCACCATGCCGTAAATCCTATCGTGCCCCCACGCAGGAATCCACTGCACCTGATCGATGCAGGCGAGCGCTTTTTTGCGCAAATCATTTTTCTCCATGGAGATAAACCACTGTTCTGTGGAACGGAAGATGATTGGTTTCTTGCAGCGCCAGCAATGAGGATAGGAATGCTGCATCGGAAAGTGTCCCAGCAATGCGCCTGTTTCTTTCAATTTTTTGATAATGTTTTCATTGGCATCGAAAACAAACTGGCCGGCAAAATATTCGACATCCTCGGTAAACTTCCCCGCGTCGTCCACCGGCGCGTAGTTATCCAGACCATATTGCAGGCCAATTTCATAGTCTTCCTGACCGTGGCCGGGCGCAATATGCACGCAGCCGGTGCCTGCTTCGAGTGTGACAAAAGGAGCAAGAATCAAAACACTATCTCTTTTGATCAAGGGATGGACACACTTCTGCCCTTCGAGAACCGCGCCTTTAAATTCGTCCAGAATCTCATATTTTTTATTCTTATAGCCGAAAGCATCCAGACAATAATCGAGCATGTCTTTGGCCACAATGAGCACTTCACCATCAATCTTCACCGCGGCGTAAATGAAATCATCCTTGAGGGCAATCGCCAGGTTAGCGGGAATTGTCCAGGGCGTGGTTGTCCAGATAACAACATTTACTTTCTGGCCGGAAAGTTTCGGTAAGACTTTGCTGATATCGGAAGTCACGGCAAACCTTACATAAATGGAAGGCGTTTGATGATCGGCATATTCCACTTCGGCCTCAGCCAGCGCTGTCTTACAGGAGGCGCACCAGTAAACCGGCTTTTTACCCTTATAAACACTGCCGTTGAGGTAAAGCTTGCCGAACTCGGCAACGGTTGCCGCTTCGTACGGATAGGCCATCGTCAGATAAGGATTATCCCACTCGCCAAAAACGCCCAGACGCTTGAATTGCTCTTTCTGAGTGCCGACAAATTTTTCGGCATATACGCGGCAGGCGCGGCGTTTATCCACCTGCGACATGCCTTGTTTTTTACTTCCCAGTTCTTTATCGACCTGATGTTCAATGGGCAGGCCGTGGCAATCCCACCCCGGAACATAAACACCGTCAAAACCAGTCATATTTTTGGCCTTAATGACTATATCCTTAATAATTTTATTGAGCGCCGTGCCCAGATGAATATTGCCGTTGGCGTAGGGAGGGCCGTCATGCAGAATATAAGGTTTTTTGCCTTTAGCCGTTTCCCGAATTTTCTTATAAATGCCCATTTCTTCCCATTTCTTCAGCATTTCCGGCTCACGCTGTGCCAGATTCGCCTTCATCGGAAAATCCGTCTGGGGAAGATTCAATGTCTCTTTGTAATCCATCTTATGTTACTCCTCACATCTCAAAAAAAATAGCGGTTAAACCGCGAATAATCTTCTTTGTTTAGACCAAGTCGAATTGAACAGGATACCGGCGGCAATCTAGGGAACGGTCGCGTCCGTTCCCTACAGCGTTAAGGAAACGGACGGTCATGCCAACAAAGGTAGCCAAAGAAATCCGGCTTGGTACGTATATGACGCAGTCAACTATCACATAACAACTGGACTTTCAAGCATACTCTATAACCGCTAATACTTAAAGAAACATGAGATCGGCGGCCTATGCAAGACAAAGATTCAATAGATCATCACCATTTTATATTGATTCGATCTGATGAACGATTCGCGCAACACCCATTCCTTCGAATATAGCGAGATCTTTGCAAAATGGTATTTTATGTCAAAGGAATAAAAAAGCCCCCGGACAGTTTCCTGCCTCGGGGGCTCATTATTTTAATTTTCCCTGGCCTGTAATGCTGTGGCCAAATTGGCTTCAGTTTTCACTTAGATTGCCACGTCGCACGCGGCGCTCCTCGCAATGACACTTATGCCGTCGTGGCTACATGCCCATGCCGGGGTATCCACCACCCGGAGGCATACCGGGCATACCGCCGCCGGCGCCCTTCTCTTCGGGCTTATCGGCAATCATGCACTGGGTTGTAAGCAACAGCGCGGCAACGCTGGCTGCGTTCTGCAGCGCAAAGCGGGTAACCTTGGTCGGGTCAATGACACCGGCTGCGATCATATCTTCATACTGCTCGGTACGGGCATTGAAACCATAAGCGCCCTTCTTTTCTTTTACCTTTTCCACAACAATGCTGCCTTCCATGCCGGCATTGCAGGCGATCATTTTAATCGGCTCTTCGATTGCTTTCTTCACAATATTGACACCGATTTGCTCGTCACCTTCCAATTCCATTTTGGCCAATACAGGAAGAGTCCGCAGGTAGGCAACTCCACCACCGGGAACGATGCCTTCCTCAACAGCGGCACGGGTAGCGTTAAGCGCGTCTTCCACGCGGGCTTTCTTTTCTTTCATTTCAGACTCGGTTGCGGCACCGACTTTAATTACGGCAACACCGCCGACCAGTTTGGCCAGTCTTTCCTGAAGTTTCTCTTTATCGTAATCGGAAGTGGTTTCTTCGATCTGAGCGCGAATCTGTTTGACACGGCCTTCCAGATCAGCACGCTTTCCGGCGCCATCGATAATGGTGGTATTGTCTTTATCAATGGTGATCTTCTTGGCGTGTCCCAAATCTTCCATCTTTACGTTTTCCAGTTTGTAACCCATATCTTCGGAAATCATCTTGCCGCCGGTAAGGATGGCGATGTCTTCCAGCATGGCCTTGCGGCGGTCGCCGAAGCCCGGAGCTTTAACAGCTGCCACATGCAGGGTACCGCGGATCTTGTTGACAACCAATGTTGCCAGTGCTTCGCCTTCGATATCTTCAGCGATGATGAGCAGCGGGCGTCCCAATTTGGCAATTTGTTCCAAAATCGGCAGCAGGTCTTTCATGCCGCTGATTTTCTTTTCGTAAATTAAAATTACCGCGTCTTCCAGAGCGACAAGCATCTTGTCGGCGTTGGTGACAAAGTAAGGAGAAAGATAACCGCGGTCAAATTGCATACCTTCGACGATTTCCAGTTCGGTCTCCAGTCCTTTGGCTTCTTCTACGGTAATGACGCCTTCTTTGCCGACTTTGCCCATGGCCTCGGCAATGATATTGCCGATGGTTTCATCGTTGTTGGCGGAAATAGTGCCGACCTGAGCGATTTCTTTTTGATCTTTGGTGGGTTTGCTCATCTTGCTGAGCTCTTTGACTACGATATCTACGGCTTTCTCAATCCCGCGTTTAATATCCATCGGGTTGCTGCCGGCCGCGACGGCTTTCACGCCTTCGCGATAAATTGCCTGGGCCAATAGTGTCGCGGTAGTTGTTCCATCACCGGCGACATCGCTGGTTTTGCTGGCGACTTCTTTCACCATCTGC
>Ga0209538_1001949_pt1 | contig 10665 bp, 10 predicted proteins | sample BarGraNGADG00211_2_FD_184492 | JGI IMG/M metagenome (GOLD analysis project Ga0209538, IMG submission 184492) | Arctic peat soil microbial communities from Barrow, Alaska - Barrow Graham LP Ref core NGADG0004-211 (SPAdes) (version 2) | ecosystem: Environmental > Terrestrial > Soil > Wetlands >... | reverse complement strand
TTTAGAAATAATTCCATCATAGTTTCGCCTGGGGCCATACCGACAGCAGATATTGGCTCAGCACCAAATAGACCAACTAGGCCATCATAGCGACCACCACCAAATAATGCTCGGTTGTTGTCTGGGTGAGTATCAAAGACCTCAAATACCATACCAGTGTAATAATCAAAACCGCGCATTAACGTAATATCGAAAACTAGGCTTTTAACTTCGGCACGTTCAAGCAGTGTAAATAATTCTTGAACCTCGCGAACGCTTGAGCTATCACGAATCTCAGCTGGCAAATCAGCCATATTTTCGGCATTCAATAACTTCTGAATTTTTTCAATGCCATCAGCGGCTTGCTCGTCAAAAATTTCGGTAGCCTGATCAATAAAGTCTTGGTCACTAATCTTATTTTTGCGATCAAATAGCTTAATCATTAATTGCGCCTGAACTGAATCAAGACCTAAATATTGGGCCATCATAAAGTTAATTAGTTTGCGATTATTAATCTTGATTACGTAATCAGATGGCTGTGCGCCAAATTCTTTCATAATGTTGTCGGCAACAGCAATAATCTCAGCCTCGGCAGCCACACTATCAGCCCCAAAAATATCAACATTCAACTGGCAAAATTGTCGTTCGCGACCACGCTGTGGGCGTTCGTAGCGCATAAAATCAGCAATAGAATATAACCTTGAAGGATAAGCCAATTCTTGACGACGTGCAGCCACCATGCGGCTAATAGAAGGTGTCATTTCGGGACGTATTGCAACAACTCGTCCGCCACGATCAGTAAATGAATAAGTTTGCTCATTTACTATTTCTTGACCACTTTTAGCGGCATAGATGTCTAGTGGTTCAAGTAAAGGCGCAGCATATTCCTCATATCCAAAAGACCGAGTAACCTTGTGCCAAACTTCATAAATATAATTCTGAACTCGTTTGTCTTCAGGGTAATAATCGCGCGTACCTTTGTATGGTTGTGATAATAGAGCACTCATTGATATAATTTTTACATTTTTATCTGTTTATTACAAGTTATTTACGATTTATCACTAAATATTTGTGATAAAATAAACATATGTATCATTATTATTTTACGCAAGGTCAACCAGAGATATCAGTAATATTTATTATTTTGTTTATTATGTTATTAATTTGGACCTATTTTTGGAAAGCAGCCGCACTTTGGCACGCCGTCCGAAATAAAGATAAGGTTTGGTTTGCTGTTTTTTTACTTGTAAATACTCTTGGAATTTTGGACATGATTTATCTTTTCGGTATTGAAAAAGTTAAGACAGATACTTTATTTAAATAAGGATATTTTAGATTATTTTTTAAGCTCGGTATGTTTTTACACATACCGAGCTTAAACCTTAATATTTACATTCCATCAGGTTCTTGTTTATTGCGATAATGTCCCCCTTTAACCCACCACGATTATTGGGCAGACTATCCGCAACAGATTTAATTGCGTAGTTGACCGTCGATGATGACGGCTTTCGATTCATGATTCTGGCAATATCTGAGTGAGTAATTAAGCCTGAGGCCTTAAAATCAAGTAAGTAAATCATGACTTTGCGGGCCTTACGGGCTTTATCGTCACGTCTGACTTTGCCGACTAGGTCAAAAACCGATATCCCATAGTACTTTGAAACTTTGAGAATTACCATGAGAGGATATAGCGACTTTCCTCTAATCAAAAGCTCGTTTTCGATGTCAAGAATACTGCTAAAGTGTGTTTCGTTCAATGGATCTTTACAAAATAGCAATGTTGTCATAACAGCTTTGTCAGACTGTGTTATATACGACTTTAATCGCCTTCTTTTCAAAACAATCACCTCTTTCTTTTGTAGGTTAATTAGCTACGGTCCATGATTGAATATTATGTTAAGGTTAAAGTAATCTAAACACTATTCTTTAGTATCAGCAACCTTAAGCAATACATTTTGCTGCATCCAAACATACATTGCGATTCCAGCTGCAACACCAACATTTACAGACCTAGTTGATCCAAATTGCTCAATCATGACGGTTTTTTCGGCTGCTTGTTGCATTTGACTGCTAAGGCCTGGGCCTTCGCCACCAAACACTAACACAACTTTGGCTGGCAAACGCGTCTTGTGCAGTTCTGTGGCCTCAGGGACGATATCTATGGCGATTATCTGCCTGTTATCAGATTTCATACAATCTGCGAATTCTTCAACCGTTTCGTGGTTAACAATGTTCATATACCTGTCAGTTACCATTGCCCCACGGCGATTCCAGTGATGACGACCGATAATATGTACTGTTTCAACATTAAAAGCATTGGCGGCGCGAACAATCGTGCCAATATTTAGGTCATGTTGCCAGTTTTCGATTGCAACGTGAAGTGAAACACGCGATTTATCTAAATCAGCCTTAATAGCCTCAACTGTGAGGTAACGATATTTATCCAGTACATTGCGTTTATCGCCGTGTTCTAGTAGCTCTAAATCGTATTTTGAATCAGTTGGCCAAGGTTTTTCATGTGGCCCAACGCCAATAATTTGTTCATTCATTGTTTTATTATAGTTTAAAAATAATTTTTAAGGGATTTTGCCCCCGGCGTTACGCCGGGGGACTTATTGGAACTAATAATTAATCAATCTTTTGTACGTCGGCATCATAACAGCGCAGTCATTGCTACGCAGAGACACTGCATCAATATACAATGTTCTACCAAAACAATAGACTAATGGAAATAAATTTCCATTTACAACAATGCCGGGAATGACGACTGGCGGGAATCCCCTGCCAAGTTTTAGGGTTGTCATAATGTCAACAATCATTGCAAACATTATGTCAGCACCCGGCAGAATACTATCCGTAGGTATTGCGGTTGACACCCAGTCCACACTAGGGCCAACAACATATTCGGCTTCATAAAACCAAATACCTTTTTCGTCCCTAATGTTTCCTGGGGTCAATTCAATTTCATTTGGGTTAAATACCGTGACAAGTGTGTGACTATTTTTTTCAAGAACAAATCTTAGGCATTGCATTGCTTTTTCCCAATTATAAGCCAGACTACCCCCAAGACAGATGCTTACAATAGAAGAAAAACCTTTTTCGGAGTTAATTATTGCCATGTAACGCAACTTGGCAAAGTTATCATCCGTAAGACCTAATTCAAATTCTTTATTTAGTTCCTCGAGGACTTGGATATTTACCTCATCAACTTTCGGATCTGGAATTATCGGAACTTGTTTTTTTGTCTTTTTCTTGGGAATGGGATTTGGACGATAAAATGGTTTTTTGCTCAAAAATAGCACCCTCTTTCACATAGAATATCTATAATGCTTTTCGCATTAATGAAGTCGCCCTTGTTTGAAGACGACATACTATACTCATATTTAAAATAAATATAAAATGTCATCTTCGAACAATTTTTCATGATTAATTGTTAAGGTTCCAACTTAGTATATTACCATAAACGCGTAGAAAACACAATAGGTCAACAGATTACAAATCAGATTATTACAATAGTGCATGTCTAGATAGACGCGAGTAAGGAGCTTGCGGTTGCAAGCTCCCTCTCAGCGTTTAAAATATAGAATTAGGATACCGCTTTTGCGAGGTTAGGGTTTTTAATTTCTTTCGAAATAATCTTTCTGCTATCCGCTTCTTTCCGTGCTGCTTTTATCTGTATACCTGTAAATAACTCACGCATAACGCGATTATTTATAGCTTTTTCAACAGATTCTGCAGCCGAAAAACCATTTTCGATGGACATTCGGTAAATTGAATGAACCCACGAAGCAAATAGTTCATTTAAACAATCACTCGATAGTTCTTCCAATATTAGAGTCGGTTGCAGCGATAGAAATCTGATAACGATAATTAAATAGTCTTTACCATCTTTTACGTCACCTTTTAGAGTCTCAGAATTCAATGTTAACCTCATGCTTTTCTCCCTTTAGACAAAAATTTCATTGCCAAAATTTAAAGGCAATGCGTAAACTAGTTACATTAACTAACTTGCGCACTGCCTTTTAGGATTAAAAACTACTTACTATATGATTTTCATCTATAGACATGCACTGTAATAATCTGATTTGTTAATGACCTGCATTATCTATTGATTTACATTTATGGATAATCCGACTTGCGATATTATCACAACTTTACGAGTATGTCAATTAATTGCTTGGTTTAAAAAATTTGGAGACTAGGTTGATGCCACATTTTTCTTTTAAAGATTTTTCACCCATACTCACATTAATATTATCAGCACTCGTCTTCTGATTTATTTAACAGATAGATAAATATAGACACTATACAGTCCATGATGAGAACATTATATCTACTAGACAATTACCCCGAAGTACTGTATACTTTTTTGAATGGAGTATACAGTACTATGAATATAACAGAGACAGACCCAACTAAGCCATTTAACGAGTTACCTTTTGTCCCGCCAATAGTAGACCTCAAAGACCAAGATTTACTGCTCGCTACGTTAGATGCCAGTGATGCTATTGCTCAACTAAAAACAATGCTTACTATGAGTAAGAGGACTATTCACAATACCCTTGATTTACTCTCTCCGCTGTTCGTACCAGAAGCAGTTTCTAGCTCTGGTATTGAAAATATTATAACCACTAACGATAGTGTGTACGTTGCAAACATTATCCAGGATCGAGAATTAAGCCCGGCCGAGAAGGAAGCCATCAACTACACTCAGGCATTATTCACAGCTTCACGAAAGATATTCTCAAAAGGCTACCTCACAACAAACGATTATATAGCCTTGCAAAAAATCATTGAACCAGACAAGGCAGGCCTAAGAAGACTACCTGGGACTCAATTAGCCAACCCCATTACAAAAAAAATATACTACACCCCTCCAGTGGGTGAATCTAGAATACGCGGCCTTCTAGCTAATTTTGAAAAATACTTTAACGACGACTCACCAAAGCATGAGATATTCGCTCGTATGGCGATACTTCATTATCAGTTTGAAGCCATTCACCCATTTTCTGACGGTAACGGCCGAACTGGAAGAATGTTGATGCCCCTGTATTTAACAAAACAGGGTCGACTGCCACTCCCAATCTTGTTTATCAGTAGTTACATACTAGAACATAGGGATGAATACTACGAAAAGCTCCGAAATGTAACATATAAGGGAGAATGGAAAGAATGGATCCTGTTTATTACTGATGCCGCAAAAAACCAAGCCTTATATACATGTGGAATTCTAGAGAAAATCCGCGATGCTATAAATAAAGTAAAAAAAATCTTGAAAGAAAAAGTTCCAGGTGTCTATAGCTCAGAGCTCGTGGACTTCTTATTTTCAAATGCATACTTTACGCAAAAAATGTTTGAAGACGGGATTGGCGTTAGCCGAATAACGGCAAGAAAATATCTACAAGCACTAGAGGATAACAAAGTCGTCAAACGCAGCAAGCAGACTGGACGAAATAGATATATTTATATAACTCCTGATTACATTAATATTTTAAAACACGTTTAGAGGACTTGGTCACCTTACCGGCGACCCCGCCTCAACTTACTGTTGGCATAGCCAACAATCAGTTTCGGTCTTACTGATTGCCGCACCTGGGTAAAAGTTCAAATCATTTCATCGCAAATCCAAAGTAAAAAGACAGCCTTTCGACTGTCTTTTTACTTTGGTACGGATGAAAGGACTTGGTCACACTAGCGCGACCCCAAAATTTACATACTTTTGGCATAGCCAAAAATCTGTAAGATTTTCTTGCGACCCGCCGACATGGCGGGTCTCACTTTCACGCCCAGGGTTTAAGTTCAAGTAATTTCAAGCCGCAACCACGAAAAAAAGACGGATAAAACCGTCTTCTTTTCGTGGTACGGATGAAAAGACTTGAACTTTCACGCCTTACGGCACCAGCTCCTAAAGCTGGCGTGTCTACCATTCCACCACATCCGCATAAATTGTTAATCATTTACCTAAAGCTGGCGTGTCTACCTTCGCTGTACAGCGAACCACCACATCCGCATATCGTGTTCTATGGTAACTTGATTATTATAACAAAGATTTATACTCTGACAAAGTATTTTCTTATATATCGCAGATGCCGCTTGTGCTATCATTAAAACAGTAATGACTGATGAGGAATAATGGAATGAGTCCCGTTAGAATCTTCAGGCATAATATTTAGATTTATAGGAGATTCTAACGGGATGAGCAAGATTACACAGTATCTAAACGAACATATCCTTGGCGAGGTAACTAGCGCCGAATCCGTACGACAACAATTCTCACGTGACGGCAGTATTTTAAGTATAATGCCAGAACTAATCGTAAGTCCAAGAGTAACTAATGATATTCGTAAAGTTGCCCGATTTACTTGGCAATTAGCCGAAAAAGGCCACGTTTTGCCTATTACAACTCGTGGTGGTGGATCAGATCAGACCGGAGCAGCTATCGGTAAAGGTATAATTATTAATACCCTAGCCCATTTGAACAATATTATTTTTATTAGTACAAAAAATAAAGATCAATTTGCCCATGTTCAGCCAGGTGTCAACTTTGGTACATTAAATGAAGTATTAAAATCCCACGGAATGATTATACCGACCTTCCCATCATCTTTTAATTACAGCACAATTGGTGGCGCCGTCGCTAATAATGCTGGCGGACAATTTGCTGGACGTTATGGGCTAACCGGTAATTATGTAACCCGACTTGAAGTTGTACTTGCTAATGGTGACTTGATTGAGACAAAACGCATCAATAAACATGAGTTGAGCAAGAAAAAAGGCCTTCAGACCCTTGAAGGCGAACTTTATCGAAAAATTGACGGTATTATCGATGACAATAAAGACCTAATTGATGCCAAAATCGGCAGCAAAACTACTGATAATACTGGTTATTCTGGAATTGCAAAAGTCAAAGAACGCGACGGCTCATTCGATTTGACTCCTTTATTTATTGGCAGCCAAGGAACTTTGGGTGTTATGTCAGAAATCGTACTGAATGCAGATTTTTATAGTGGTTGCGAATTAGCAATTGTTGCATTATTTGAAAGTACCGAAGCAGCACGTGACGCCGCAGACTCGTTGACGTCCCTAGAACCAGCTTCTTTGGAATTTATAGATGGTGCCCTATTCAACGAAGCCCGCGATAATTACGGCAAAAAATATGTATTTTCAGAAACAAATGCCAATAAAGATATTGGCGCAGCACTATTTATTGATTTTAATGACTTTAGTGATAATACTAGACGACGTAAATTGAAATTAACAATGAAAAAATTGAGTAAATTAAATACAGCTTCGGCTATATATACTAGCGAAGATCACTCAATTGAAGAGTTAAACGCTATACGCGAAGTAAGTTCGGTAATGATTCAACCCGAAACAAAAGGCGATTCATTATCATCTATTATTGATAATTCATCTATTCCAGCTGATCGACGCGAAGAATTCATCTTGGCAATCGATGAGCTTGCACAAAAACATCACATTTCGCTTCCGCTTCAAATTAGCTGGTTAAATGGTGTTGTTCACGCCCGCCCACTTTTACAACTTCACCAAATTAGCGATAGACAAAAAACATTCAAATTAATATCAGATTATATTGAACTAGTTATAAAATGTGGTGGATGTATAGCCGCCGAATCTAGCGAAGGACGAATTAAATCGACCGCAGCCTATGCGCAGCTAGATGAAGGTATTGTAAATATTTACGAACAGATCCGAATTGCTTTCGATCCATACGGCACGTTAAACCCAGGTGTTAAACAAAAAAATGAAATGAAGACACTAATTGCCGATTTAAATCCCGACCATAACCTAGCTGACTTTGCCAAATACGCCCCAAGAGTTTAGGCTAAAACATTGCATAACGGCGTTGGTATCGCTATGCTTATATAGTTAGCTATGCGCGAGTGGTGCCAATGATAAATATCGTAGACACGCGGCGTGGATAGTAGTTATGCGCGAGTGGTGGAATGGTAGACACGCCAGCTTCAGGTGCTGGTGTCAGCAATGACATGGAAGTTCGAGTCTTCTCCCGCGTACCAATTTGAAGAATTAAAAATAGCGGCTAGATTGCCGCTATTTTTTTCGGTAAAACCTCAGCGCCGCATTTCCATAGCTACGATCGTCCACCACAACAATTCCGTTGATGGGCAGCACTTCACCTCTACCTGGGTATGATAGTATCATAAGCCCATTTGGCTTTAAAAGTTCGCATAATCTGGAAACTGTGGAAAACTGCATGTCGTTATAGGGAGGGTCTGTAAAAATTACATCATATAATTTGTCTGGATTTTTTGTTATCCAAGTTGCAACATTTATCTGCATTGCAGTCGCTTCAGCATTAATTTTTAACAGATTAATATTTTCTGTAAGGATTTTGCTGGCTGCTCTATCTCTTTCAAGAAACATTACACTCGATGCTCCACGACTTAATGCCTCAATTCCAAGTGAACCAGAACCTGCAAATGCGTCCAAAACTTCGGCACCAACAATTTCATCTGTCAAAATATTAAATAACGACCCACGAACACGCTCACTCATTGGGTGAGTAGTTATGCCATCAGGTGCTTTAATAACACGTCCGCCAAATTTTCCAGATATAATTCGCACGTTCATACCTAAAGATATTACCATAATGAGCCAATTTGGCATAAATATGTTTTGATTTGATTCCTATTTATGGCATACTAAAAATAACTAGTTTGTTAGAAGGTATTGAATAATAACCGCGCAAGCAGGTAGCACATATCACTTTATTTGTTATTAGCAAACATAATTTGCTAAAACAAATCTAGTATTTTTAAAATTTGAGAGGAGTTGAGGTAGTTGGGCAAGCTGATTAAAGCTCAAAAAATTTGCTATGTCGGAATTAACAACATCGTACACATTGTTTTGTATATTAGTGCTGAAAAAGCACACACCGTAAGGCTAAGTCCTGGCCCAGAGTATGAAGAACTTCCAGCTAACTGGCAGAATTTACTAGTTGAAAGATTATACAATATTAAGGACATCTTTAAGGCAAGCAGCTACGATATATCAATTCACGAAGATGGCCTTACGCTTCATGACCACGAATCAAAGGAGATATCATTCGAGTCATTTGAAATAGTGAGGAAAGTTGCCACAAGCGTATCTTTAAAAGGCCTAATGTCTACTCCAGTTGCAATAAAAACAATCAGAAGTATATTATGCAAAGCTGAAATTTATTTCAACAGCGAGGAGCTGCAGGCAAAGTTCATATTTTTAGATCTATGGGACCAGAATATTGAAAACGTAGAATTGGACTTAAGCTTATGTGAAAGTAATAGAATCATAACTATTGCGAACATTGAGGCGAATGGAGAAGATGACAATATCCTTCATGACGTTGTTGATAAGGTCTTAGAGACTATATCCGAATATGCACCAGCAAGTTAACTAGTGATAGATGCCTCGTAACCGAGTCATCTATCACTAGCCCTCCCCTCTCAAATTACTAATTTTTCACCGAATCATCGGTGTTTTTTATTTACATAACAGTCATGTTTGTGATACTAATTTTTGCGTGATATAAATAGATTAACTACGTTATTGATGTGGCCAATCTTGGCCGCGCTGGTGTAGTTAGAATAGGTTAAAAATTCGGAGGAAAGGTAGGTCTATTTTATGACAAATATGGATTATAGACTGTTTAGTAAAGGTTTCTGGACATATCCAGAAAATACAAAAGACGCCATAACCAAGATAGATTATTTTATAGAAATGGACCTATCGTCAGATAAGGCCCAGTTTGATAATCTAACCAAAAAATGGACGGGCGTTTGGTTTGAAATTAATGTAGACACAAACAAATCGTTTACAACAATTACACTGACAAGGGTAATTGATATCTGTCGCGATCCTGCGGTGTTTATGGAGTTCGTCGAAGAGATGTATAAATACCTATTTCGGGTATATACAAGCGCGAAGCTACATTGAGGATAGCGCAGTTTTGCGCTATCCTAATCACCCTATCACCTTTCCTCCAATTATTTATCTATATGCGTCACTAACGCCAAGTGGCGCTATTTTATTGGCGATGCATTTTATTTGCATTCAATACCGCCTGATACCAAGCTAATGTAACGACTTTAATAATTTCAGGAATAAGTTCTTTTTTGGTTTTTAATGCCAAGCCTAACGTCCAACCTTCTCGGCAAAATTCTTCATAAATATTTAATTCATATATTTTATGCAACGATTCCATAAATATAATCTCAAAGCCATCTTTATCAAGTCTAATTATGTCATCTTTTGTTGGCCCACAGTTCTCAAACTTGTCTGATGAAATTGCTGAAGCGGCACCAAATTCAAATGACAAATGAGAGGTCATGACGCCGCCAACGCCCCAATATTGCCAGTTTTTTGATATAGTGTCTTTCATATTATCGCCTTTGATAAAAGTACGCTGTCTTTTATTGCCAACAATTTCTTGCCTTGGCTTACCCCAAAGTTCTTCGATCTTCTCATTAAGAGGATAGTGATGAGCTGGAGTAAGGCCATCTACGATAGAATGTGCTAACCAAGCGGCTTCAAAAGAAGCACGAACTCGATTTTTAGCTTGCAAAGCTTCTGCAAGATTAAAAATATGATTATCAATTAAAACTAAAAGATTTCGATCATTAACATCAATCGGATTTATCAGATGCCAAGGATTATCCTGTTTATTTG
>Ga0209538_1001947_pt1 | contig 10679 bp, 6 predicted proteins | sample BarGraNGADG00211_2_FD_184492 | JGI IMG/M metagenome (GOLD analysis project Ga0209538, IMG submission 184492) | Arctic peat soil microbial communities from Barrow, Alaska - Barrow Graham LP Ref core NGADG0004-211 (SPAdes) (version 2) | ecosystem: Environmental > Terrestrial > Soil > Wetlands >... | reverse complement strand
CGATCTTGCTCGTGTCGAGGCGGTGGTACAGCGCACTCTGCGGCCGCGCGTTCTCCGCGACCGCCCAGTCCATCGACTGCGTGAGCCACGCGGACGTCGAGCTCCCGCTCCCGCCCGGGTTGCCGTTGGAGATCACGAGGAACCCGTGCGAGGCGATCTCGCGCAGGAAGTTCGCCGCGGAGGTCCCGTCCGCGGAGCACGCCCCGTTGCTCCACACGACGACCGGCATCGGTGCGGCGGGGAGCGAGGTCGGGCGGTAGATCGTGTGGTTCGGCAGGCTGGCGGCCGTGGCGTGGTCAGCCGGGTACGGGCCCGAGCCGCCGGGTGCCGCGGACGCCGGCGACAGCGCGGATGCGCCGAGCAGGGCAGCGAGCGACACGACGGCGGTCAGTGCTGCGCGGACGAGTGGTCGTCTCATCGGATGTCTCCCTGGTGTGAGCGATGCACGTCGAATACGCGTGCCCCCTGCCCCTCTCGGGACGGGGGGCACGCGTTCCTGCGATGGGTGCCGGGACTGCCCCCGGCTCCGGTGCGTGGGCTACCGCTGCAGCGTCAGCAGGCCCGGCCGGTACGGCAGGCGGCCGTAGTCGCCGCCCGAGCTGGGCGAGCGACCCTGGTAGAGCAGCTGCAGGTTGCACGGGTCGACCGTCATGGTCTGGTCGGCGGTCGTGCGGATCAGCTCACCGTGGCTGATGTCGTTGGTCCACGTGGCGCCGCTGTTGGCCTTGCCGGCGAACGGGTTGCTCTCCGTCGCGGCCTGCGGGGTCCACGAGCCGCCCAGGCTGGTGGCCGTGAACGAACGGAAGTACCGGCCCTGCGAACCGATCGCCTCGACGATCATGAGGTACTTGCTCTGGCCCTGGAGCTTGTAGACCTGGACCGCCTCGAACAGGTTGTTCGTCGTGTCGCTCATGACGACCGTCGAGGCCGTGCCGAAGCTCCCCGGGAAGCTCCCGATGGGCATGCTGGCCCGGTAGATCTTGCCGTTGTCCCCGGCGAAGAACAGGTACATGTTCTGGTCGTCGCCGATGACCGCCTGGTCGATCGGCCCGGTGCCGGAGCCCGTGATGCTGCCGGAGAACAGCGTCTGGTGCGGCCCCCAGCTGTTCAGGTTGGACGGGTCGGTCGAGGTCCGGTACGAGAAGGCCGGGCCACCCCACTGGTAGGCCATGACCCAGACGTTCTTCGGGGCGAAGTAGAACAGCGACGGGGCCACAGCGGTGAACGGCATCGAGTTCTGGTTCGCCGACGCCATGTCGGACCAGTTCGTGAACGGGCTGAAGTTCATCGAGCCCCACGACTCCGCGTTGTCGTGCGTCGTGGCGTAGACGAGCTGCTTGCCGTTGTACGGGGCGACCGTGAAGTCCTTGAGCGAGGCCCACCCGGACCGGGGGTTCGCCAGCGAACCCGTCGACGACCAGCGGTACGACGACGGCAGGTTGCAGGTGCCCGGGTTGGGCGCCGGTGTCGTGGTCGTCGGGTTCGGCGTGGGCGTGGTGCCCGAGCCGACGGGGACGAGCTGCCACTGCTGGTTGGCCCCGCCCCAGCTCGAGTACTGGACGACGTTGGCGCCGTCGGCCGTCGAGGCACCCTGCACCTCGACCGCCTTGTTCGAGTTCCGGTTGATCAGCGTGACGGTGCCGCCGGTCGAGTCCTGGAGCTTGAACTGCTGGTTGGTCTGGTTGCGGTCGGTGTACTGGACGACGTTGGCGCCGTCGGCCGTCGAGTAGTTGTAGACGTCGAGGACCTTGCCCGAGAGGCGGGACTTGATGCGGTAGTAGCCGTCGCCCGTGTCGACGAACTGCCACTGCTGCTGGGCGCCGTCGTTGCGGGTCCACTGCGTGATGCGGGCACCGTCGGCGGTGGACAGGTTGTAGACGTCGAGCGCCTTGCCGCTGCCCCGGTTGACCAGGACGTACGACGCGTTGACGTCGATGGTGCCGTTCGTCGGGGGATCGGTGGTGGGCGGCGGGGTGGTGCTCGACGCGTTGAGCGCGTTGAGCGTCGAGGTGTACGCCGCCTTCTTGTTGCCCGAGGCGTCGAAGAGCAGCGGGTTCGCACCGGTGCGCCACGAGTCGTTGTCACGCACTCCCCACACCGTGATGCCGGTGCATCGGCTGACGGCCAGGCAGGCGCGGGTGACCGTCTGGTAGATGTTCGCCTGGTTGCCGCCCTGCTCGACATCGAGCTCGGTGATCTGCACATCGACACCGAGGTCCGCGAACCGCTGGATGTTGGCCTGGTAGTCGCCGGCGATCGAGGTGCCGAGGTGGCTCTGGAGGCCGACGCAGTCGATCGGTACGCCGCGGGCCTTGAAGTCGCGGACCATGTTGTAGATCCCCGTCGACTTCGCGTTGATGCCGTCGGTGTTGTAGTCGTTGTAGCAGAGCTTGGCGGCCGGGTCGGCGGCGCGGGCGGCCCGGAAGGCGGCCTCGATCCAGTCGTTGCCGGTGCGCTGCAGGTTGGAGTCGCGCCGACCGCCGGAGGAGCCGTCGGCGAACGCTTCGTTGACGACGTCCCACGTGTAGATCTTGCCCCGGTAGTGCGTGGCGACCTGGGTGATGTGGTTGAGCATGGCGTTGCGCAATGCGGTACCGGAAAGGTTCTGCATCCAGCCCGGCTGCTGGGAGTGCCACGCGAGTGCATGCCCTCGGACGCGCTTCCCGTTGGACACTGCCCAGTTGAGGATGCGATCGCCGTTGGTGAAGTTGAACTGGTTCTGCGACGGCTCGGTCGCGTCCATCTTCATCTCGTTCTCGGGCGTGATCATGTTGAACTCACGGTTCGCGATGGTCGTGTAGGCCGAGTCGCTGAGCTTGCCCGCGGATATCGCGGTGCCGAAGTAGCGACCGCTCTGCGCCGCGGCCGCGCCCAGCGTGCTCCCTGCGGCAGTCGCCGACGTGGCGGCAGCCACGCCGACCAGTGCGACGGCAGCGGACAACGTCGCGGCGATCAGTGCGCGTCGTCCTCGTCGTGGTGGTGTGGCGGTGGTCATGCAGCACCTCTCCTCTGAGCACCTGGTGTCTCGACCGGGTCCGGCTGGACCGTCGAGCCTCGTCCCTCCGCCGGCACGCGGGCGCGTGCGACAGGTACTGCCCCCGGGGTAGGTGGGTGATCGTCATCGACCATCCCCACGAGCTTCCGAGTGCCTCCGACAACGTTATCGTGGTCGTGTGCGCGCTCACATTTGCACGCGCGGGATGCGAGTTCCAGGGGTGAAACGATTCGCATGGTAGCCGGCTCACGTCGCGCGGGCGACTCAGCCCGGCGTGCTGCTCGGGTCACCGCGAAGCGCTCGAGCTCCCCGCGGTGGGGAGTTCGCGTGCGCATTCGGTGGCCGTCGACCGACCGAGCACGCGGAGGATCTAGTGAGCAGTCGGGCACGTTGACGTGACCGTCGAGTTCCCCTCCGGCCGGTCCGTGGTGGTGCCCGGACCGGTGTGCCCCGAACAAGAGATCATCATCCGCGACGGCGCGGTCGACGTGGGGCCCGCCGCAGCGAACGACCGGTGAGCACGACCAAGCCGAGCGGTGCCCGGGCTCTCGGATCTGCTCCACAACGTTGCGGATGACCTGCCCTCAGTTTCTCGGACAGTGGGCTAAATTGATCCACTGAGATGAGGGGATTGGGAAATGGCTCGAGGTAAGCGTGTGTTCTCGCCGGAGTTCCGGGAGGATGCGGTGAAGTTGGTGATCGACTCGTCGCGGCCCATCGCGCAGGTCGCGCGCGAGCTGGGTATCGGCGAAGCAACATTGGGGAACTGGGTGAACAAGTATCGGCGCGACCACGCCGGTGAGGAGGCGCCGCTGTCGGTGAGCGACCGCGCGCGGCTGCGCGAGGTCGAACGACAGCTCCGCGAAGTTAGGATGGAAAACGAGTTCCTGAAAAAAGCCGCCTCGTACTTCGCCCAGGATCACCGGTGAGCGAGAAGTACGAATTCATCGAGACGATGCTCATCTCGTTCCAGAAGTATGTCTATCCCGTCACTCTCATGTGTCGGTGGTTGTCCATCTCTCGGTCGGGCTTCTACGACTGGCGCACCCGCCCGACGTCGGCGGCCGCCACCCGCCGCGGTGAGCTGCGGTTGCTGATCACCGCCGTCTTCGACGACTCCGACCAGACCTACGGCTACCGGCGCGTGCAGGCCGAGCTGGGACGGTGCGGGGTGGACGTGGGCGTCGAGCTGGTCCGCCACCTCATGCGTGAGCTTGACCTGGTGCCCTGCCAGCCGCGCCCGTTCCTTCTGAGCCTGACCGCCCAGGACGCCAACCAGCCGGCGATCGCCGACCTGGTGCGCCGGGACTTTGCCGCCACCGCCCCGGGCACCAAGCTGATCGGCGACATCACGTACGTGCCGACCTGGCAGGGGTGGGTGTACCTGGCCACGGTGATCGACTGCTACTCCAAGAAGGTCATCGCCTACGCGATGGACGACAACTACAAGACGCCCTTGATCACGACCGCTATCCGCCGGGCCGCCCGCAATGAGCACCTCGTACCCGGAGCGATCTTTCATACCGACCGGGGCAGCAACTACACGTCGTACGAGTTCGGGAGAGTCCTGGCAGGTCTTGATCTACGGCGTTCGATGGGCCGAACGGGTATTTGCTACGATAATGCGATGGCGGAATCGTTCTTCGCGGCACTGAAGAACGAGCTCTGCAACCGGACCGTCTATCCGACCCGGGCCGCCGCGATGAAGGACATTGCACGGTACATCGAAACCCGCTACAATCCGAGAAGGCTCCACTCTGCGATCGGCTACCGTCCACCCAACGAAGTGCACAACGCCTACCGAACGCAACAAATGGCCGCATAACAAAGACAGAATCACTGTCCAAGAAATTCAGAGCAGATCAGTCCGCCGCCCGTGCGAACACCGCACCGGCCGCAGCTTGACAAACATAGGAGCGTCCAACGGGCTGCTGCGCGACTGGTTCCCCAAGGGCTCAGACCTGTCCCTGCACCCCGCGTCGCACCTGGAACTGGTCGCCGCTGAGCTCAACGCCCGACCGCGCAAGACACTCGGCTGGGACACCCCCGCCGCACGCCTCGCTACGCTCATCCCGACATAGGCGGTGTTGCGTCGTTCGCTGGAATCCGCCCGCAGCGACACGGGGTCAGTTTTCACCCGGCGTCGACATCCTCGCAATTGGAGAAGGAAGCCGAGTTCGCTCGCTCGGCGGATGGTCGTGTCGACCTGGTCGACCACGCGGGCCTCGTTGGTCGACCCAGGAACAGCTGCAGCATCTCCACAGTCTGGTCGCGGCCGAGCACCAGCCATGCCGACCCACAAGCGCTACTCCGCTGCCCGCGCGGGGGAACGTGCGCAGCAGCACGTGCAGCCGTCGGTCGGCCACGTCGGGTGCACGCCATCCCGCAGTCGGATTCTCGCCGCAAAGGCCGTCCAACGAGATTGCGAGGGAGGGCCGAAGATGGTGACTTCGGCCCTCCCTCAGATTCAACGGCTATCGTGCGACTAGCTCACGATCTGCCATTGCTGGTTGGTGCTGTTGCTGTCACCCCACTGCCCGAGGTCCGAGCCGTTTGCGGTCCAGTCCATGCCGTCGATGTACAGGCCGGTCGCCCGGTTCTGGAACCGCACGTAGCTGCCCGCGGTGGTCTCCAGCCATTGCTGGTTGTAGTTGTTGCTGTCGCTCCATTGCCCGACGAGCGAGCCGTTCGACGTCTGGCCCATGCCGTCCAGGTACAGCCCGGTCGCGCGGTTCTCGATCCGCACGTAGCTGCCATCGGAGACGATCTGCCACTGCTGGTTGTAGCTGGTGCTGTTGCCCCACTGGCCGGCGTTCGAGCCGTTCGACGTCCGGCCCATCCCGTCGATGAACAAACCCGTCGTGTGGTTTTCGAACCGGACGTAGCTGCCGCCACTCCAGGGCGCCGCGGCGAGCCAGCTGGTGTCGTCGGCCCAGGAACTCGAGGCGTCCCAGGTGTTGGAGCCGCCATCGCTGGCGATGTAAACCGTGTAGGCGTAGTGACGGATGTACTTGGTCGGGTAGTTCACCGATTCAAACGAGTAGCCCTGACCGCTGTTGCCAGGTTGCGTGCAGAAGGTCGCATCATTAGCGAACGACGAACTTCCGTCGTTAGCCTCCAAGTACAACTCGAAGTTTTGGTGCCGTAGGTAGCTGCCGGGCACATTGACTGACTCGAACGAGACGCACGAGCTGTTGGCCAGTCCTGCGGTGACCATCCAGGTGGCGTCCGCCTTATCGGTTGCCGAGCTGCTTGCCGTCACGTTCGCGATGACGACCTTGTTGTCGCTCGCGTCGTGCTGGATGTAGTCCGACGTGCAGCACGCCGTGGTTGCCTGTAGTGAGACCTGGGTTCCCGGTGTGAAGGGGCTGGAGATCGACGCCGTAGCGTAACCAGCCGCAGTGATGTTGTTCTGCACGGCGTCCTCCGTGGTCGCGGAGGGATAGCCGGCGGTCATGACGCCTTCGTAGAAGGTGCCGGCCGAACCGTTGCTGTTGTCGCCGCCGATTCCCAGGATGATCGCGCCTTCCTTGTGCATCGGGTTGTAGCCCGACACGTTGGGGCGTGTGCCGTCGTAGAAGGTCGAAAGGCCGCCCGACTGCGCGTCGCCGCCGCGGATCGCCCAATGGTTCGGTTCGCCCTTGACGATGGCGGTCAGGAACCGGTCGTTTACCGTCGGGTCGCCGGCGTTGTACCCCGCGTTCACGCCGGAGTACAGGCCGTTCTCCAGATCGGCCATCACCCACGGACCGGGCCCGGGCCCGTACCCCCAGTAGGTCGCGTTCCCGAAGTAGATGGCCTCCATGTGACCGTTGCCGGTGTCAGTGCTGCTCACCTCGGCGTTGCCGTAGTCAAAGCAGCACTGATTGTTGTAATGCGTGCCGTCGAGGATCGCGTACATCCCTTCCGGCTGATCGCCGGTCGCGATGCCGGAGGCGTTGTTGTCGCGGTAGCCGGTGCCGGGAGCGATGTACACCCCGTACGCCTTGGACCCATGAATCATCACCGGCGCTGCGGTTGCCACGGCAAGATTGTCATACCCGCCCGAGGCTGGGCCGGAGAACCCGCCAGGGGGCGCCTGGGTGAGGTTGTTGCCGTGGCCAGACTGGTCGTAGATGATGGTGATGAGGCACGTCGTGCCCGCACAGAATGAATCCTGCGCGGCGGCGTTGGCGTACCCGCCGGTGCTCATGACGCCGATGCCTTGTGTGGCGCCGTCGGAGGAGCGCCGTACCTGGTACAGCGGGCCGTTGTACCCGCCGTACAGCGCTCGCGTGGTGCTGTGCGCTGCTACACAGGGCGTTCCGCCAGCGGCGTAGATGTCACACGGCCCTTGCGTGGCCGCCTGAGCCGTATTGGGAAAGACGGCCAGCGCCGCGTAGGCAGCACAACTGACCGCTGCTAAAGCGATGGCGAAAAGCATTTTGCCACGGCGTATCGCCGTTAGCGTTAACAACTTTCCCCGTCGGACACTCCGGGACATGTAACCTCCACTAGGTATGAGCGGGTTTAGGGCGAGACATTGACACCTTGCTCCCTAGCAAGAAGGATGCTCCTAGCAAGAAGGTTCGTCAAGGCCCGTCTGCCACAGCCGCTTGACCATGCGGATGTTAGCCTCGATCTTTCATGAGGCGGCTGAGCTCGGTCGCGGCGGTGTCGTAGCCGTCGTGGTGGGTTGATTTTGGCCCTGGGGTCTGACAAGGGCCCGAGTGTCGTCTCGGGTGGGCGCCGGTTCCAGTTCGCGGGGGTCGTTCGGGGTTGTCGGGATGGGTCGCGGGTGTCAGTCGGCGGCGGCGGCCAGGGCGCGTAGTCGTGTGGTTCCTTCGCCGACCAGGTGCGCCCAGGGCGCTTTGTCGGCGAGGTGGAGCAGGACCCGCCGCCCGGTGCGGGCCAGGGTCGCCGGCACGGTGAACAGGCGCAGCCGCAGCCGTTTGGGTTCCCACCGGCGTGCGGGGTGGGCGTGCAGCGCGAGCATCTGCATCCACGCGGTGAGCTCGACGGCCAGCGCCACGATCGCGCACCAGATCTGGTTCTGGGCGAAGTCGAACAGCGGGAACGCGCGCAGCCCGGTGTCCTTGGCGATGCGGATGCGGTCCTCGCAGCGGGCCCGGCGGCGGTGGCGCAGCTCGAGGTCAGCGAGCTGGGTGCCCGGGCCGCCAGTGCGGGTGTTGGTGGCGAACGCGGTGATGCGGTGCCCGTCGACGTCGGTGATGGTCAGTTGCGCGCCGGGGTGCGGTCGTTCCTTGCGCACGATCACGCGCATGCCCTTGGGCCAGTTCTTCAGCGCGAGCAGGTCGGTCAGGTCGGCGACCCACGCGCCGTCGCGGATCTCGTCGTGGGCGTCCAGCGCGGGAGCCCACACGTGTTCGGGGATGTGTTCGAGCAGTTCAGGGGTGTGGGCGGGCAGGCTGAACCCGACGGAGTACGACAGTCGCTGGGCGGTGAGCCAGTCCAGGACCGCATGGGTCGACCCGGCGCCGTCGATGCGGATCAGCACCTTGCGCCCGGGGCGGGTCCCGGGCCGGTGGCCGGGCAGTTGCGCGAGGGACGCCTTGAGGACCGTGAGGTGGTCGGCGGCGGTGTTCGATCCCGCGTTGCCCGGGCGGAGCAGGATCGCCAGGGGTTCACCAGTCCCACCGGGGCCGTGGTCGATGAACGAGCACAACGGGTGGAAGCCGTAGCCACGTTTGAAGTTCGGTCGAGAAAGTTCCTTCTCGGAGTGGGATGCGACCAACGTCGCGTCCAGGTCCACGATGAGCGGGGTGCTCGCGCTGGTGTGGTGGTCGGGGGCGTCAGTACCGGCCAGCGACCACGCCCGGGCCCGCGCGGCAGCCCGGGCGGTGTTGATGGCTTTCAACGCGGCAGGGGCGTCCTTCGCGAGTGCGTCGATCGTGCGGGACACCGTCGCGTCGGAGGCCACGCGTCCGAACAGTCCGGGCTCGGCGCGCAGCAGCGCGATGTCGGCCAAGCAGTCCCCGCCCAGGGCGAGCGTGAGCGCGAGGTCCGTGATGACTTTCGCGGGGTCGTGGACCGCGAGCGGCTTGCGCCACGGCGCCAACGCGGCGGACAGCTCGCGCCCGAGCCCGGTGGCGGCGATCGTCTCGGTGAGCAGTACCCCACCGGCCTGCCCGGCCGCGGGTGAGGCGGTCGTGTCGACAATCAGGCGCGGGTAGAAACCGGTAGTCTGCTTCACCTGGAGAGTGCTCCTCGAACGGGTATGAAATGGTCCTCAAGAACCCATATCATCCCAGTTCAGGGGCACTTTTCAGTTCTCCGACACGACCTCAACCCAACCGCGCCATGAAAGCGCGAGGCTAGAAGCGTGAAACTCCGGCAGGACGCGCGTGCGCTCAAGCGAAAGGCGCTGTCGTCGATGCGTGCCGCGATGACGGCGTTCAACAGCCCGCACGACGACGGCAGGGTGACTGACGTTCTGCTCAGACTGCAGCACGCCTTCGAGATGCTTCTCAAGGCGGCGCTCGTGCAAGGCGGCAAAGCGGTCTTCGACAAGAAGACGGGACGGTCGATCACCTTCGAGCAGGCAGTCAGGCAGTGCCAGCAGCTCCCCGCGCTCAAGCTCTCCAATGAAGATGCGGGGACGCTGCGAGCCGTTGACGCGATGCGCGATGACGAGCAGCACTGGCTGACCGAGGTCGACGAGGGCCTGCTATACCTGCACGCTCGTGCGAGCGTGACGCTCTTCGACGACATCCTGCACAAGGTCTTCGAAGAGCGGCTGGCTGACCACCTGCCTCTGCGCGTGTTGCCGATCTCCGTCGAAGCGCCCCAGGACTTCGTCTCGCTCGTAGACCGGGAGTACGCCCACGTCACTGAGTTGCTCAAGCCCGGTCGACGGGCCAGGTCGACGGCGAGGGCACGACTGCGCGCGTTGCTGGCGATGGAGGCACACGTCGACCCCGACGCGCAGGTCAGCGTCTCCGACGTGAACAGAGTCGAGAAAGGCGTACGGGCCGGCAAGAGCCGCGACCAGGTGTTCCCGCGTCTTGGAGATGTCGCGGCATCCGTCTCCGGACAGGGCCTCAGTGTTCAGGTTCGATTCGTGAGGCAAGACGGTGCGCCGGTACGACTCGTCGCAGACGACACCGTGGACGCCGCCGCCATCCGCGAGGTCGACCTCCAGAAGAAGTTCCACCGGCCTCCGGCCGAACTCGCAAAGGCTGTCGGAATCACCACCGCGCGCGGGACGGCACTACGGGCGCACCTTGGGGTGGACGATGATCCCACCTGCCGGCACGTGTTCGTCTTCGGCTCGCAGCGACATACTCGGTACTCCGACAACGCCTTCACCCGGATGCGGGAGGCCGCCGCGGCGCTCGACATGGACGGCATTTGGGCCGCGCACGCGCCCGCTCGTCGAGGCAAGGCGAGGCAGATGTGTACACAGCCCGGCTGTGCTCGCGGGCAGCGCCAAGCGGCCGGTTGAAGTAACGGGCCCGACTGGTGGTAGGCGCCCCCAGGCCCCGCTCCTCTGCTCGAGGAGCACACGGGCCGGGCGTCACTGTCCGTAGTCCCCCGAGCGCACCTAGTCGCCACGCGCCCGAGGGTGCGGGTGGGAGAGGAAATCCGGGACACCTCTGGCACTAGCCGACAACGTCGGTTGTCGCCATCACGGGCGTCATCGCTGGTGGCGTCGCGGGAGTGCCAGCAGTGTCCCGGATCCTCT
>Ga0209538_1001946_pt1 | contig 10683 bp, 14 predicted proteins | sample BarGraNGADG00211_2_FD_184492 | JGI IMG/M metagenome (GOLD analysis project Ga0209538, IMG submission 184492) | Arctic peat soil microbial communities from Barrow, Alaska - Barrow Graham LP Ref core NGADG0004-211 (SPAdes) (version 2) | ecosystem: Environmental > Terrestrial > Soil > Wetlands >... | reverse complement strand
CTATATAATAAACAGTAAACAGTACTAAAGCGCTTTATACTTAAATTACTAACAAACTTTATAAACTAAAATTTCTAAAAATTATGGCACAAAATTATGACATGGATGCTCTCTTTCACCCGAAAGTAGAGTTAGGAAGTGAAAAAACTTCTAAAACAAATCCTGGTGAATACTCACCAACCGCAGACAAAGGTCAAAATGGGATTTACAAATCAATTATTAGATTCGTTTCTTGGTGGCAAGACCCACAACATTCAATTACCGACAAATGGGTATGCTGGTTAGTTGATCCCGTAACAAACAGAGGCAAATTGGTAGATTGTCCTTCATCAGTTGGAAAACCTTCTCCTTTACAGGATATGTTTTTCAAACTTCGTAAATCTGAATCAGTTCAGGAACAGAAAAAATCTGAAATTTTCTCACGTAAACATCAGTCAATAGCTATAATTCAGGTCATCCAAGATGTTCAGAATAAAGAAGCTGAAGGCAAATTGTTAATATGGAAATTTGGAAAGAAAATTTCTGAAAAAATTGAAGCTGAAAAGAAACCAGTATTTGGCGAACCACACGAACCATTTGATTTACTTGATGGCAAGGCATTCGCTCTTATAATTACAAAAGTATCAGGGTATAACAACTATGATTCAGCAAAATTCCTTGATAAGAAAATTCCTTTGTTACTTCCTTTAGATAAAAATTCAAAGTTAGTTCCTTTTGGAACTGAGGGATTGAAACTTTATCCAATTAACGAAAACACACCTCGTGAAACTGTTTTCAATTTTCTTAAAGACAATTCACCCGATCTTAGTAAATACGCATTCAAAGAATGGGATCAAGAAACTCATGAATATGTTAACCAAGTTATCTTAGCTGTAACTGGACAAACACCTTCAAGTGGATTTGCAGATGTTAGAAATAGCAAAAGCAATACGCCACAAGCACCTACAGCACCTCAAAAAACAGGTAGTGGAATTACATCTTCAGAATTATCACTTGAAGATTTAAACACTGGAAGTTCAATAGGATCATCATTATCTGATTTATCTCTTCCAGATTTAAACACAAGTAATGATTTCGGTCTTTCAGGTGACTTGAATGACGCATTAGGAAATCTTTAATTATGCAAAACATTGATATAATGAAAGGGATTAGTTTCGACTCTTCCCTTTCAAGTATTGATGCTACTGTGTCTTCTACAGAATATGAGGAACAGTTGGTAACTCTATTGCAACCTATCTTAGATGCAAGATTCCCAAATAATGTGGGAAAACAACAAATAAGATCTTATAAGGGTAATAGAATCACATTCGCGTGTCCAATTTGTGGGGACAGTATGAAAAGTAACTATAAGAAAAGAGGCAACTTTATCTTAAAGGGAAAATATGCAGGATTTTTTAAATGCCACAACTGTGGGGAAATGAAACGAATAGATCATTTCTTTTCATATCACCATGTTAATTTGGATTTAAGTGTAATCAACTACATATCATCACAAATACAAGATTTTTCGAACCAGTCTAACACAAAGTACGATATGTCGCTTTTCTTAGATATGGAATCTATTGATAAATATGCGATTGACAGACAGGAATTCATACGTTACTTTGGTTTAATTGAGGTCAAAGATTCTAATGTATGGCCATGGTTAAAGAATAGACTTCAATACGATCAATCAAAGTTTTTGTATAACGCAAATAAAAATTATCTCGTAATACTTAACCTAACACCTTCAGGCAAAATAATAGGACTTCAAAAAAGAATGTTCAAAGGTGATAATAAATACATGACTTATAAACTTGTAAAGTTATATGAGTTAATGAACAAAGACCCTAAATTAGTTCCTGATGAATTGGACATGATATCACAACTCTTTAACATTTGCTTAATTAGCTACAATAAACCTGTAACACTTTTTGAGGGTCCTTTAGATGCTTTTCTTTTTAAAAATTCTATAGCCAACACAGGTATACACAAAGAGTTTCCACTTGATATTCCTGTTCGCTTTTGGTTTGATGACGATAAAGATGGAATTGATAAAAGTATTGAAAAAATAAATGAAGGAGGAGAAGTATTTCTTTGGACAAAATTAAAAAATGATTTTCAACTTCCTTATAGAAAAAAATGGGATTTGAATGACGCACTGATTTATTTTAGAGAACACAATGTAAAGGTCCCGAACTTCAATGAGTATTTTAGTAATGATGAACTTGATATTATCGATATATAGAATAAAGACTCTATATTATGAGAAAGAAAGACATAGCAAAAGATTACAATTTAAGAGTAACTCAAGTAACTCCCAAAAATGTTAATAGGGTTGCTAAAAAGTTCGATATCATTAAATCAGATTTTAAGAATAACGCATTTGTTATTGGAGATGAAGATATTATTTTAGGACTATACGATACCCCCGAATTAAAATACGCATCATTTTTTCATGAAATAGGACACACGTTAGTTTCTGAAGCTTTTGAAAAAATGGTTCATAATGATGAAATGCTCATTGAATTTCAAGCATGGGTTGAAGGTCTTAGGGTCGCAAAAAAATACAAACAAGAATTTTCAAACAAAACTTTTCACTATATTCTTAAATCTCTTAACAGTTATTATAAACCAGCGTTAAACGCTCATAATCCTAAACAAATATGTCGAAAAAACTCGAAACAACAATAATATTTTCTTTTGGCGAACAGGAAGAGTTTCCTGCATTTGACGTTGATATCGATGTTAAAACTAATAAGAAATCGAAACATATAAAGATTATAGAACATAAAAAGAAAACTATAGACGCGTCGACTAAATTATTTTAAAATGAAAAAAGTAACAAATGTAGGTGTTTATGAGCATGGTTTATTCATGATTGACAATAGTGAAAAAGAATGTGATTTTTGCGATGAAATAAAAGAATGCGCATCTATAAATTGGATAGGCGGCAATGTTATTATTGTATGCAAAGATTGTCTACAACAATTTGTAAATGCCTTTAATAAAAAACAACTTCCACCTAAACCAATTACGCCAATGTCTAGAATTATTCGAGAAGGAACTATTGGTTCTTGTCCGAAATGTCATTCCACAGAACAAAAAAGATTTGGAATTTTTGGTGGAAAAAAAATTGGTTGTATTAATCCTGAATGTGAAAATTATTACAAAAAATAAAATGGAATCAAACATTAATAATATTATTCATCCTCCTAAAGAAGAAACTTTAGAGGATAAATTTGCGCGTGAACGTTTAGAATGGTCACAAAAAATTGAAGATATGTCTTCAAAGATGAAAAACGTGATGGCAGTTGCAGAACTTATGACTACACTTTATACAGATAGACAAAGAGCAGTTGAGTATTATCACTATCTTATTTCTATGATTATACCCATGAATAGAAAGTATCATGCTGCTTATGCTGAACGATTCGATTATTACACTAATAAAGTTCAAGTAAGATATCCTAATGAATCTGCTAAAAATAATCGCATACAAGTTGATTTGGGCGAAATGATTGAAAAACGCGCAATGGTTGACAATCACTCAAAATTTATAGATAAGACAATTTCAACTATCGATAATATAATTTTTGCAGTCCCAAGAAGAGTAGAAATAGAACAAATATCAAGAGGAAAATAATGAAATATATCGAAACAACATTTGAAGAAATGGAACTTAAAAGCCGAGGTACTAAATATGAAGGAACATCTTTTCATTCTTTTTTAAAAGAACCTACAGCAACACCAATGGTAAGTTTAGAAATTGGAATAGAATTAGATATAAAAGGTTTAGAAAACTATCGAAATGAACTTAGATTAAGAAGCAAATAATGAAAAGATTTTTTAAAGAAGGAGATTTAATCTCGTGCGAGTTTCAATATGAAATCAGACATACTGATATAAATTGTTTTAAAATAGGAGAAGAAGTTTTTCTTAAATCCAATCCTGAACGTCCAATGAAAGTATGTGGATTTTCTGAAGATAATAAACAAGTATTAACAATGTTTGATTATTATATAGAATTATTTCCACCTGAGTGTTTATTACAATATAGATATGCAGGATTATTTATTGTAAGAAAAAAATATAAAATATGCTTGAATTAAATAAAATGGTAACAATAGGAATTGTAGGTTCACGCATATATGACAATCGATTAATGGTTGAAACTGCTGTAGATGCATGCATCAAAAAATATGGTAATGATATTTGTATTGTAAGTGGAGGATGTAAAGGCGCTGATACATTGGGAAAATTAGTTGCGTTAGCAAAAAGATTGAAATATCTTGAATACAATCCTGCGCATGAAGCATGGAATGAATATAGTGGAATGCCTAAAGAATGGTACGGAAAGCCATATAATGTTAAAAATTATTTTGAACGTAACAGTTTTATAGCAGAAAAATGTCAATTATTGCTTGCGTTTATTCCGGCAGGTCATGTATCAAATGGAACAAATGATACAATCAGAAAAGCAGAGAAATTAAACAAACCCGTCATAATAATAAATTGAGACTCAAAGTAGATGATAGTAAAAAGTTTTTAGTTGTAGTTGAGAGCACTCAGATCGAATATGAGCAACTTGAATCATCGTTCGCAAAAAAAACTATGAATTGGGGCGCGATACGAAATAAAAATAGTAATCAACCAAAAAGTTTTGAAACATGTTTTATAGATCGTTATGGAAGAGTCCCAATAGGACTCTGGTCTGAACTTCAAAAACTTGCTAAAAAATACATGTATCATTTAGAAATTGAGGGAATTGAAAATCTTTATGATAAAGATTTCGATGAATCTTTGTTTATTGAATGGGTAAATACGTATTTCGAAGAATCTGAAAAACAACCCCGTGATTATCAAATCGAAGGTATTTCTCGTGTATTAAAATATAAATTTTGTACAGAAGAAATTTCAACATCAGGTGGTAAAACACTTATGGCTTTCTTACTTTTTAAATACTTATATGATAAAGGCATAATAAAGAAAATGCTTTATGTTGTTCCTAACATATCCCTCGTAACTCAAACGGAAGAAGAATTTTATACCTATGAAGAGGACTGCGGTAAGAAGGTTAACTGGAAGTCACAGTGTGTATTTGGAGGTGCTGGGAAGAAGGAAGACGATAAAGCTAATATAATATTTGGTACCTTTCAATCGTTGGCTAAGAAAGACTTGGAATACTTCACAAAATTTGATGCAGTGTTTATTGATGAAACTCACCATGCTCGCGCGTATTCAATAAAAAGTATTCTTATTAAAGCGTACAATTCAAAATATAATATTGGGATGACAGGAACTCTTCCACCAGAAGGGTCACTTGATTCATTTACAGTTCAGTCATATTTAGGTCCATGTGTATATGTTGTTAAATCATCAGACTTAATTGCTGCAAAATTTGCAACACCAGTAAAAGTTGTAGGAATTGAACTAGATTATCTTGATGAAAAAATTAAAAAGAAACTGTACGATCTTAGAAATGTAAGTGCTGATCAAAAAGATGGAGTTAAATTACTTAATCTTGAAAAGGATGTTGTTAGAGAAAATCGTAAAAGATTAATATACATTTGTGATACAGTTGCCAAAGCTACAAAGAATTCTCTTGTTTTATTTGGAGATATTAAGAACGAATACGGTAGAAAAATTTTTAATTATCTTAAAGAAAACACTGAAAAAACAGTCTATTATATTGATGGTGGAACCAAAGCTGAAAATAGAGATTATTTCAAAAAGCAAATGGATGATGAAGAAAATGTTGTTATCGTTGCAAGTATTGGAACATTTTCAGAAGGTGTGAATATTCACAATGTTTTCAATTTATTTTTTGTGGAAAGCGCAAAATCAGAATATATTATCAGACAAATGCTGGGTAGAGGTATGCGATTGTTAGAAGGCAAAGAAGAATTTACAGTTATTGATTTTTCTGACAATTATGAGTATGGCAGTCATAAATATCAGAAGGTAAACTACTTGATGCGACATGCAAAAGAAAGAGAAAGAATTTATAAAGATAAAGGTTTTCCATATAAAAGATTTAAAGTCAAGTTATAACTTGACTTTTTGTGTTGGAATATATAAAATAAATCTTATTAATATGAAAAAATTACTAGCCGAATCGTTAAATGAGTGGAAACTTTTTGGAAAAAAAGCCGATACACCAGTAGATCCTTATGAAAACGAGTATAAAATAGGAAAACAAATTGAAAATTTATTTCATGAATTGGGATTTGATGATGCTGCTGTTGGAAGTTTCGGTCATAATCGCGTTGGTATTGATTGCGAACACTCAAATCAAATGTTTTTAATTAAAAAGAATGGAGATATTTATTATGAAGGTATTGAATTCACAGGAGAACAAAAACCTGAAAAAATAGGAAATATTAATGATCCTGACGAACTTAAAAAAGAATTAGAAAAAATATTGGTGTAATCATGGGAGCAGTTAAAGAAAAAATATATGAATTGGCTGAATTAGTGTATCAGATAATGGATGCCGGTGCTACAGAACAAGAAGTTGATGAATATGTTGAATCTCAATCATCTCATGATGATTATGAATTTTATCAGGCTAATAAAGATGCTATTTTCGATACGCTTCAAAGTTCAGATGATGAAGATGATTGGCTTTTTGATGATGGAGAAATTGATCATGAAATCGATCCTAAATTAGGACCTTATGGTCATGATAATCCTGGTACTATTGAAAATAATGAGATGGATGAATCTTATGTGATGGAATCTCTTAGTGAAGGTTGTAATTGTGGTGGGAAACGTCCACGCCCAGTATTGCCAACAGTAAGACGACCAGGCACTCCTATTAAAAGACCACCTATATGGGCCACCAAAGGTGTAAGACATTTTCATGAATCAGTCGATGAAATTGAAATGCCTACATTAAATGAGAAATTCATTGAAAAATCAGATCCTATAAAAGATATGGGTATTGGTGTCAATCCTAAAAGAGAAGCTAAAAAATTCTTCAATGAAGTAGGTGGAAATATAACCACAGCTGCATTTAAATATTTTGGTGGTGGAATGATGCAAGGAAATGCAGAAGTACTTTATGGATTTTTCAAAAATATCCAAGATGGAATGACTTCTCAAGATGCATTTTATGAATCTTGTGATGATGAAAATTTATATGGTAGTCGTGAAGATGTTGTAGAAGATAGAATTAAAATAGCAAATGTAATTAAAGATCAATTTAATATAGATGTGAATTATAATGATGAAAGATTAATGTCAGAATCTAAAGACGAAATATTTATGAATTCATTAAATGAAGTTGATTATGAATGGATGGCTCGTAACAATAGAGAAGATACTCGATCACCAAGATTTGCTTATGGACAACGAACTTATGTTGATCCCAAAAAGGCAATGAAAAACACTGCGCCAGAATATGATTATAATGAAAGAAAATCTGCATTAGGACATATTGGAAGAAAACAAGAAATTCTTAAAGATATGGGATATGATCTTGATGATGAAATAGAAATGCCTGAAATAGCTCCAACAAAAAAAGAAATTAAAACATTATCACCAAAAAATAAACAATTTCCTGAAAATAAATTCAATAAACTTAAAAGTGAATACAATAGAGAAGAAATTTTGATGGATCGACTTTTTAAGCAACATAAATCACCCAAATTTGAATCAGTTGAAGAAGCTTTTGGAAGTCGTGGACGAAATAAAGCGAATCAAACACACGGTTTTGCTTTTAGAAATGCACTTAAAAAAGAAGAACGTGGTCCTCAAATTGAAGATGATGAAAATTTAGATGATGATCCAATGAAAGATGTACATGAAACAGCATCTCGCATAGCGCATATTATAAATAGTGCATTTCCAAAAATGAGAGTTGAACCATCAAGTTTGGGAAGAACAAATGATGGCGGTCAAAATGTAGCAGTAATGGATAGTAATACAAAAGTTGAATATAAATTTGAAATAACTGCTGAAGGTGGAGTATTTTATCGTGGTAAATCAGGACAATTTACAGTGTCTAGACATTTAGGAAATATCAATGATGTTGATAAGATGCAAATAGGAATACTCCGTTGGGTGCATTTAGACGAAATTGCTCGAAGAGGTTTTGGAGATGACTATGGTGATCATGTTATGGTTAAGAAAACTTGTACTGATCAAGAACGAGAATTATATGATGGCGATGACCCGGATAAACCAGACGAAGATGATAAAAAAGATTCATATAAAAATAGATTTAATAAAATCGTAGATATTACAAAATAAAAAGGGAGTCAATTGACTCCCTTAAGTGTGTTATCTTCTACCACCTCCGCTAGATGATCTTCCTCCACCTGAGGAACTTCCACCAGAACTTCTTGAACTTCCACTACTGAAATTTGATGATCCACTGCTGGAACTTCTCGAAGGAGCAGAATAACTTCTTGATTGCGAATTATTTACACTACTTCTTGAAGGTGTACTGTAACTTCTGCTTTGTGATGGTGCAGTATATGTTCTTCTATTTGTAGATGTATTTGAAGATGATCTACTTGGAGTACTTGTCTGTGTTCGAGTATTTGTAACTGAAGAACTTCTATTAGTAGTTCTAGAGTTATTGTATTGAGGTCTTGTGCTCATTCTTGTATTGTTATAAGAAGGAGTATAAGTTGATCTAGTTTGTGGAACAGGATTACGTCTGTTTACAGTTGTTGATGTTGTTGATGTTCGATTTTGATAACGTGTAGAATTGAATTGATTATGATTTTCATATCCTCCACTGTGATTTCCGTAATATCCATTGCGATTCCAATTATGATTCCAATAATTGTATCCGTAATGATTGTATCCGTAAAAGCCATAACCAAATCCGAATGTATTAAATCCAAAATATAAATCATTATAGTAAGGATTCCAACCCCAACCATAATCGTCATACATCCAAGAATTGTAGTACCATGGATATGAGTACAAACGATTAAATCCGCCATAGTAAAATTGGCTTATTCTATTTGAATAATAAAAAGGATCCTCGTCATAAACATTAACTTCAATGTTAGTATCATCTTGTGTTAAAGTATCTACAAAAGTTTGTACAGTATTTTTTTGCTGTCTTTCAGCCTTAGCGTCAGCTTTAGTATAATAAAGATCGTCCCATTCTTTCTTGGTCATTTTGACCGTGTCTTGAGCGTTTTCAATTTGTTTCAATGCGTTTGCACTTTGTTGCTCCTGATGGGCAACAACATATCTTTCATAATCAGACATGTACTGCGTTGTTTTTTGACCTGATAATATCAGTGCCAAAAATAACATTGCGATTAAAAGGAAGAGTTTTTTCATTTTATTTTATTTATTTAAGTTGAATACATTTATATAGCATCAATAAGTATGCAAATTGTGCGATCTTTTCAAACTTTAACATTTATTTAACACTATTTAAGATAAAATGGTTTGAAAGTAAATTATGAAAAATGCACAACTCTCAAAAACGGATGAATATATAATAAAAATATCAAACACATATGAAGAAATTTGGTGAAATATACAAGCAAAAATTAAATGAATCTGAAACTCGTCAAGAAGGTAAAGTTTTAAACGATTTCAAAGTTGTTTACAATGCTATGTTGGAACATTATGGTCTCAAATCAGTTAAAGATCTTGATGACGATTCTCAATTATCTTTCTTAACCGAAATTAATCATTATTGGAGTGAAGAAGCCGGATTAAGTGAAAAAGGACAATCTTTTATTGATAAAGGTTCAATGTCTCTTAATGAAAACTCAACAGCTATACAGAAGAAAAACTACCTTAGAAATAAATCATACGCTGTTATTAGCGAAACTTTAAGACAATCAAATATCAAATTCAGACTCTACGATGTGATAGATGAAATGTATCATCAACTAAATGCTCAAGATGTAGCTGAAATCCTTACACCTGATATGATAACAAATATTATCTCAGAATCTTTTTATAGATCTTTAACTGAATTTACTTCTGGAATTAAAAAAGAACTTACAGAAAGTGTAAAACCTAAAAGAAAATATTTCGTAAGAGTTAATACATTAGATGAAATTTCATCGAATAAAAAACCTGCAGCTGCTAAACCTGCAACTGCTAAACCTGCAACTGCTAAACCTAAGGGGGATGCAACTGAAGCATCAACTGAAACAGCTTCTGATACAGCAACCGAAACATCAACTAAAACAGCAACATCAACTGAAGCCTACACCCAGGGTAATATAACAGTTACCGGTGGAGCAGGAGCAGGTGATACTCATGTTACTATACAAGGCCAAACGCCAAAACCAACAACAAAAACAGGAACATCAAAAGTGGGAACAGTAAAGCCTAAGAGTAAATAATTAATCTTAAATATCTTATTCGAAGGGACCAAACGGTCCCTTTGTTGTTGAATATATAAATTATAAAAATAAAAACAATATGATAAACAGATTGTACCAAACCCAAGAACGAAAAGGTAGTAAGTACGTAGATTCTCTTCTTAATGAAGACGTAGTAATTACCGAAAAATTAGATACTTTTAGACTAATTTTTGAGAAAAAAAATGATGAAATAATCTTTTACAAAAAAGATAACTCACCTATAACTGTAATTGAGAGAACACTTTCAGATATTTATGAAGATGCTTTTCTTGAAATTCCCATAATTACAAAAGAATCCTCAATTCCTGAAGGATATTTCTTTGGACTTTATTATACACCAGTCGAAAGA
>Ga0209538_1001945_pt1 | contig 10687 bp, 4 predicted proteins | sample BarGraNGADG00211_2_FD_184492 | JGI IMG/M metagenome (GOLD analysis project Ga0209538, IMG submission 184492) | Arctic peat soil microbial communities from Barrow, Alaska - Barrow Graham LP Ref core NGADG0004-211 (SPAdes) (version 2) | ecosystem: Environmental > Terrestrial > Soil > Wetlands >... | reverse complement strand
ATCTTAAAGCGTCCACCAAACGACATATTGTAATTTGCATTACTGTAAATAGGGTTCACAGCATTGAAATTAGACATTGAAGGAGCAACCAGTAATGAAAAGTAATCGTTGAATTTCCTGGCCAGTATCAACTGATTGAAAAATGAAAACCTGTGGATATACTTATATGTTTCGGGAGGACCAAAGTTGTCTTTTGTCCTGGCATCCAATACCATATTTCCATAATAGGATAATGAAAACGGCATGCTGCCCGAACGGGTTTGCCTTAACAATGTTACTTTCCAGTTTAAATCCTGAAGTTTATAGTATCGGGTAGTACCAACTCCAATTGTCAGGAAGCTTGTAACCCCATAATTTAATCCGAGACGTACATTTGATGAAGAATATATTCCCCATAAATCCTGAATTCCGTTTTTTGTTGTACCAAACCGGTGTTGAATGACAAATTCAAGTGCTCCCGGTAAAGCAGCTTTTACTGTTTGTTGGTCGAACATTAATCCGTTTCCAAAAATATCTTTTATTGGTCGGTTGTCTTTTTGCGTTTTGGTCGTATCCTGTGCACTAACCACTATAGTGGACAAAATTAAAAAGACTACTGTTGCAAGTTTTTTGAATTGATTCATTCGTTTAGGAATTTGAGTTTTGAATTAATAGATAGAAAAACAAATTCATTGATAACCAAGCACCTTTTGTAATTTAATTCAAATAATATTTGGCTATTAAGCAGTTTTATGCTCTTATATATAAATGTCATTAATTTGTTTTTTATTTATTATAATAACATTAATTTTTAAAAATTATTTCAGATTATCTTAATTTTGTATTGTCTGTAAAGTAATAACGCTACTGTACATATGAAACTTAATATTACTTTCTTCATTTTTTTATAGATTTTAGATTGCTAAAGTATTACAATTATTTACCTAAACTAGTAAAGGAATGCTTCAATTAACAAAAATTATAATATTCCGAATGAAAGAAAATTAAAATTATTTGATTGTAAATATCATATAATCAAGCTTTAATAATTTAAAAAATTATTAAAATCTTATTTTATAACAAAGATTTCTGTTGTTTTATAATATGGTATTAATGTGTATTAGTGCTACAATGTGAGGAATAATGGTTCAACTTTTCATGTATGTTCTGTTAAACATAAAGAGCATCCCTTATATTGGAATGCCCTTTTTAAAAAATCAATAAAAAATGTATTATTAATTTAAATGAAACGTAAAAGCCTGTTTATCAGAAAGAACCTATTGGAGGACAGGTGCAAAATAAATTACGGTCTCCATATGCATCGTCCAACCGACCTACTGACGGCCAGAACTTATCGTCGTGTTCTAACGGGAAGGCAGCTCGTTGCCTGCTATAAGGACGTGTCCACTCATCAGCAGTAACGACTTTAGCAGTATGGGGAGCAAATTTCAAGACATTATTGCCTTTCTCTGCTTTACCTTCTTCGATCTCACGAATCTCGTTACGGATTGAAATCATGGCATTGATCAGACGATCAATTTCACTTAGAGGTTCACTTTCAGTGGGTTCAATCATCAATGTTCCATGAACAGGAAATGCTACAGTTGGTGCATGGAAACCATAATCCATCAATCGCTTTGCAATATCGCTGACACTAATATCTGCACTCAGGCTAAAAGCATTACAATCCAGAATCATCTCATGTGCACAACGACCATTCTTCCCTGTATAAAGAATCTTATAATTCTCTGCTAGACTGCTCATTATGTAATTCGCATTCAGAATGGCATATTCAGTTGCCTTCTTTAAGCCTTCTCCACCCATCAGTAAAACGTATGCATATGAAATCGGAAGCACGAAAGCGCTACCGAAGGGTGCAGCAGCAACAGCGGTAATAGCCTTAATGCCACCTGTTTTAATGACCGAATGACCGGGAAGGAACTGAGCAAGATGAGCTGCAACACCAATTGGGCCAATGCCGGGACCACCACCACCATGAGGGATGGCAAATGTTTTGTGAAGGTTCAGATGACAGACATCGGCACCGATAGTCCCCGGATTGGTCAAACCAACCTGGGCATTCATGTTAGCGCCATCCATGTAAACCTGACCACCATGTTGGTGAATAATATCCATAACCTCAAGGATTCCCTCTTCAAAAACGCCATGTGTTGAAGGATAAGTGACCATCAATGCAGCCAGATCATCTTTATGAAGTTCAGCTTTTGCCTGAAGATCGTTGATATCTATATTCCCATTCTCATCACATTTAACCACAATGATTTCCATTCCGGTCATTGCAGCACTGGCAGGGTTTGTACCATGTGCAGATGATGGAATCAGACAGATTTTGCGGTGTCCCTCACCACGGCTGATGTGGTATTGACGTATCACCATCAATCCTGCATATTCTCCAGCAGCACCTGAGTTTGGTTGGAATGAAATTGCAGCAAACCCTGTGATTTCACAAAACAACCTGTTCATTTCTTCTATGATAAAGTGATAGCCTTCAGCCTGATCGGCAGGGACAAAAGGATGGATAGCTCCAAATTCAGGCCAGCTCAGGTGGAATAGTTCGACGGCAGCATTCAGTTTCATGGTACATGAACCTAGCGGAATCATTGCACGGTTCAGCGACAAATCCTTTTCTTCCAGTTTCTTGATATATCGCATCATCTCAGTTTCTGAATGATTGCGGCTAAATACTGGGTGTGCCAGATAAGGACTCTTGCGTTGCAGTGAAGCCGGGATTGTTGTGATCAGTTCACATTCGGCAGGATTGCAGACAAATGTTGAAAAGGTTTTATTATTTGCAAGTGCACAAATCTCAAGAATTGTATTGATGTCAGTTAGTGATGTAGTCTCATCAATACTGATTCCAAAAGTGTTACTGTTGATATACCTGAAGTTCATTTCAGCCAACAATGATTCTTTGTGAATAGTTTCAAGAACATCTATTGAAGGAGCTTCAATCGATAATGTGTCAAAACAATATTTATTTTGAACTTTGTATCCGTATTTCGCTATTTCATTGGATAATACTCCAGTGAGTATATTGATATGACGTGCTATTTTCCGGATTCCTTTCGGACCATGATAGACAGCATACATCCCAGCCATTATGGCCAACAATGCCTGTGCGGTGCATATATTTGATGTGGCTTTTTCTCTTTTGATATGTTGTTCACGCGTCTGGAGAGCCATGCGCAATGCAGGATTGCCTTGTGCATCAATGGAAACCCCGATTATACGGCCCGGCATATTGCGTTTGAATTCATCGCGCGTAGCCAGGAAACCTGCATGGGGTCCACCATAACCCATGGGAACACCAAAACGTTGTGCCGAACCTGTCACAATATCTGCACCCCATTCAGCAGGAGGAGCAAGTAGCGCAAGACTAAGCAGATCAACAGAAACTGCTACCAATGCATTGACCTCATGTGCTCTTTCTACAAAAACAGAATAATCTTTAATATCACCTGTGATGTTTGGATACTGAACTACCACTCCGAAAAACTTATCTGTAAATATGAGATCCTCGGCTTTACCAAACACCAGTTCTATTCCAAGAGGAGCAGAACGAGTCCGCAATACGTCGATGGTTTGCGGAAATATATCATTATCCACAAAAAACAGGTTTGCTCCATTCTTGACCGCCTGTCTTGAACGGGCATTAAAGGTCATGATCATCGCTTCCGAAACCGAAGTAGCTTCATCTAATAATGAACAATTCGACATCGGCATCCCTGTTAAGTCTGATACCATGGTCTGGAAAGTAAGCAATGCTTCCAACCGGCCTTGAGAAATCTCAGCCTGATATGGAGTATAACTGGTATACCAACCAGCATTTTCGAGAATGTTGCGGGTAATCACACCGGGAGTTATGGTGTTATAATAACCCATACCGATATAACTCTTAAAAATTTTGTTTTTTGCCCCTAATGCTTTGATGTGTTGGAGATATTCATATTCATTTAATCCATCCGGTAAATCAAGCGGCTTTTTTAGTCTGATAGCTGCCGGAATTGTCTCATCAATCAGTTGTCCGAGCGATGAAACTCCGATTTTCTTTAACATAGTATCAACCTCTTCTGGTTGTGGTCCGAGGTGACGCTCAACAAAATTGTTGGTTATCATTTGGTTATATTTTATAGAATGGAAGTTATTAATTTAATTGGCTATCCGGCAAAGTTATAAATCTTATTCTTTTATTTCTGATTTAAAGAAGATTTGTTATCAGAAAAGCAATGCAACTGTTTTTTATTTAAAAGAGAATGCCCGGACGTGGGTCGGGCATTCAATGCTTAATTAATTAGAGCTCAAGGTCAGTATTGTGCAACTCGACCCATGGCAATCCGTGAACATTCAGTTCGGCCATAAAAGGATCGGGATCAAATTCTTCAACATTGAAGACGCCCGGTTTTTTCCAAAGGCCCTTCATAAACATCATGGCACCTATCATTGCAGGAACACCCGTTGTGTAACTTACACCCTGTGTGCCTGTTTCTTTATAAGCCACTTCATGACTGCAATTGTTGTAAACATAGTAGGTTGCAATCTTTCCGTCTTTGATACCATGGATCCGGCAACCAATCGATGTCCAACCTGTATAGTTTTCGCCCAAGTCACCGGGGTTTGGCAATACAGCTTTCAAAAATTGAATCGGAACGATTTCCATTCCATTATACATGATAGGTTCGATACTTGCCATGCCAATATTCTGAATAACACGTAAATGAGTGAGATATTCCTGTCCAAAGGTCATCCAGAAACGGGCACGCTTCAGTGTTGGATAATGTTTCACCAGCGATTCCAATTCCTCGTGATAAATGACGTATGATTCTTTAGGACCAATTTCAGGATAGTTCAATGGTTTGTGGAGTTCGTGTGGTTCAGTTTCAATCCACTTGCCATCTTCCCAGTATTTCCCCTTTTGCGTTACCTCACGGATATTGATTTCGGGGTTAAAGTTGGTTGCGAAAGCCTTGTGATGATCTCCTGCGTTGCAGTCAACGATATCAAGATACTGGATTTCATCAAAATGATGTTTGGCAGCATATGCTGTATACACACTCGTCACACCCGGATCAAAACCACAACCCAAAATAGCAGTCAGTCCTGCTTTTTTAAATCTGTCATGATAAGCCCACTGCCAGCCATAGGCATATTTTGCCTCATCCTTTGGCTCATAATTGGCTGTATCCATATAACTGACACCAGCTTCAAGACATGCATCCATGATCACCAAATCCTGATAAGGAAGGGCTACGTTAATAACCAGTTCAGGTTTGAATGACTTGATTAATTTAACCAGTTCAGGTACATTCTCAGCATCTATGGCCGCAGTTTTTATGCGATCACTACCAATAGCACGTGCAATATCATCACATTTTGATTTGGTACGGCTGGCCAATAATATCTCAGAGAAGACAGCAGGATTAGCTGCTACTTTATGTGCAACCACGGTTCCTACTCCGCCTGCACCAATGATTAATACTTTTCCCATTTTCGAAATAAGGATTTATTTATCAGTGTGTTAAAATAATAATATAGGATATGATCTTTTAAAATTAGTAAAAGACTTTTCACGACAAAGTTAATCATTTATCGTATTTTTTTATTTGATTTTTAAGTTCTTCATTATTCAGACAGATACATGTTTAACTTTGTAGAATCAAAGAGAAGTATAATGGATAAAACAAATTTTAATCCCAATGCAGCTGCGGTGGCAAATGGAAACTATTTTGGAATGCCTTATAGTGCAGATGACACCCCAATTGTCATTGTTTCAGTGCCATGGGAAGTAACAACATCTTATCGTCCCGGTACAGCAAAAGCACCTGAAGCGATTATAGCCGCCTCATCGCAACTTGATTTCTTTGATTTTGATGTAGAAGAAGCATGGAAGATTGGGATTGGAACCTTACCAATTGATGAGGAGATAAAAGCATTAAACATTCAAACGCGCCCTTTGGCAGAACGTGTGATCGCTCATCTCGAAGGTGGAGGTGATTCATCTTTGGTAAATAAAGAACTGTCCGCTGTCAATGAAGCATCTGCAATCCTGAATGAAAAGATTTATAAGACAACATCAACATTACTTAAGAAAGGAAAGCTGATCGGATTGGTAGGTGGTGAACATAGCATCCCTTATGGATTTATTCAGGCATTGACTGAGATGCATCCCAATTTTGGAATCCTTCAAATTGATGCCCATGCTGATCTGCGAGAAGCCTACGAAGGATTTACCTTTTCTCATGCATCCATTATGTTTAATGTTTTGAAACTTAACGGGATCAAGAGATTGGTTCAGATTGGAGTCCGTGATGAATGCGAAGATGAAATCAACTTTGTAAATTCAACTGATCAGATTGTGCAGTATGATGATTATCTGATGGCCGCAGCTGAATTCGAAGGGAAATCATGGGGAAAGCAATGTATTGAAATCATCAGTAAACTCCCGGAAAGTATTTATATCAGCTTTGACATCGATGGATTGACTCCCGAACTTTGCCCCAATACCGGGACACCTGTACCGGGGGGATTAAGCTTTCAGAAAGCAGTTTATCTGTTACACAAAGTAGTAGAATCTGGACGCAGAATTATTGGATTTGACGTTTCAGAAGTTGCTCCCGGTAATGATGAATGGGATGCAAATGTTGGAGCAAGAATTATTTATAAATTATGCAACCTGATGTATCTCTCGAATGGTGGCACTATTATAAAAGGTTAGTTTTTGATAATTTTTTAAGAAATAATTAAAAATTATAGAATAATTCATAAAATGAGTATACATTTATAAAACCTTTTAACCCCCTTCAAAATGACTGGCCAAATTAAAAAATGGGTAGGTCTTTTATTAATTCTTCTGGCATATAATGCCTTTGGACAGGATTACAATTTTGAACATCTTACCTCTGATATGGGACTATCACAGGGTAATGTGAGTTCTATGACCCGTGATAATAAAGGCTTTTTATGGATAGGTACTGAGAACGGACTCAACAAATTCGATGGTTACTCATTTACAAGATATCATCATATACCCAATGACCCCTTCTCATTGTCAAACGATTGGGTTTTTAGTGTAAAAGTAGATCCACAAAACAGATTATGGGTCACAACCCGAAATGGTTTTCACTTGTATGACAGGGTCAATGACCGGTTTATCCATTATAAATTTCCGGGTGAAGCTGCTTTTTTGAACGACCTTTTTATCTATGATTTTTTATTTGATTCAACCTCTTCAGTTTGGTTATACACCAATGTCGGATTGATAAAATACAATCTTTCAACAAGTAAAATCGAAACCCGATTAGACAATTTTGTCGGTAATCAATTGTTGAAAAAGCTTGATGTCAAAGCTTTAAATTGGGACTCGAAGCATAATCTGTGGATTGTTGGAAATGGAGGTAATTTTAAGATTGAATTTCAGAAGAAGAAGGTGGTCAAAGTTTTACTTCACGACATACATGGAAATATTGTGCAAATAGGTACAAGTGATTTTCATGAAGACAACAATGGAGATTTCTGGATAGCCACTGCCGGAAAAGGAGTGTTTATTTTGGATAAAGAATTTAAGACTACCCATTGGGTGAATACCAAAAACAGTAATCTTTCCAATGATGATCTCAATTTTATAGAATCAGACACCGATAATAATATTTGGATAGGTACAAATAGTGGGTTAAATGTTTTGACTCAGCAAAAAGTATTTGCAAAAGACTTTTCGTTTTTAAATTTGTCTCATCTGTATTATGATAAAAAGTCTCTCTTAAGTGATATTGTTGCAGTATTTTATCAGGAAAAAGAAGGTCGCATATATATCGGTAGCCGGTTTGGGGGCGTAGATTATTATGATAAACAAATCAAACAATTCAATCATCTGTTTTTGCAACCCGGTTCATCAAAGTCGTTGAGTCATAACAATACGACAAGCATCGTGGAGAATGTGAATGGCGAGATATTTATTGGTACCGATGGAGGGGGAATTGATGTCTTTTCAAAAGATCGTAAAACTGTTACGCCATTTTCCAAATATGTAACCTTTGGTCAATTAACCAATAAAAAAGTCGTGGCACTTACATTCGATTCAAAAGGAAGATTGTTTGTAGGGATGTGGGGTGGCGGAATTGATGTATTTGATTTTAAGTCACGTATTAAAACACATCTTAAAAAAGGAGATGGAATTCGTGATCTGACTTCTGATAATATTTTTTCTCTTCTGGCCGATAAACACGACAATGTTTGGGTAGGCACGTTTCAGTCAGGTGTCAACAGGATAGATGCAGCGCTAAATAAAGTCGTTCGTTTTAATAATATTCAAACAAGGGATAACAATTTTAATTTTTCTGTTAACCGGTTTTATGAAGATAAGAAAAGTAACATTTGGATGGCTATTGATCCGGAGGGACTCTTTAAATTTGATTACCGGTCAGCTAAAATTACAGGATACCTGAGCCTGCAGGAAACGCTAAAAACAATTGGCTCTATCTCTGTCCTGAGTTTATATGAAGACTCAAAGGGGCGATTCTGGGTCGGAACCAGAGGGCGGGGGCTATATCTTTATGATCGTGTTAAAAACAAATTGATAACATTAAATATCAAAAATGAAATTGTTACTGATGATATTTTTGGAATTCTGGAAGATAAAAACGGTGATATTTGGCTGAGTACCAATAATGGCATTTTTAAGTTTACGATAAGTGGCTCTGGTAACGCATTATCTTTTTCAGCCAGAAATTTTGATGTACTCGACGGGTTACAAGCCAACCAGTTTAACCTGTGGGCCGCATTCAAGAGCACAAATGGAGAATTTTTCTTTGGAGGTATCAATGGCGTCAATTATTTCAAACCCGAGGATATTATATACAATAAACGCAAACCGGAGGTTGTCTTTACAGGATTATCTGTTTTCAATATTTTAATGAGACCGAATACAAAAGATTCTCCTTTGAAAACAGATATATCAGAATCAAAAAGGATAGAATTCAATTCTGAACAATCACTCTTTTCAATTGAATTCGTAGCGATGAATTTTACACAATCCCAAAAGAATCAATATAGATGTAAGCTTGAAGGATTTGAGACCAAATGGCGAAATCTTGGGTCAGAACGAAAAGTTACCTATACAAACCTTGACCCGGGGACATATATTTTAAAAGTATTGGCTTCAAATAATGATGGTTTATGGAATGATAAGCCAGCAACTTTAACCATTGTAGTTTTACCTCCATGGTGGAGAAAAACCTGGTTTATTCTATTAATGATATTGGTGTTAGTCCTTTTGATTGTCCTTATTTTTCGTTTACGTTTGAGACGATTGAAAAAACACAATGCTGAACTTGAAGAAAAAGTAAGCTTAAGGACCGAAGAGATCACAATGCAGTCTGCAAATCTGGAAACAATCAACAATGAACTGAGTAAATCGAATGCCACAAAAAATCGCTTGTTTTCAATTATCGCTCACGACCTGAGAAGCCCTTTTAGTGGCTTAATGGGCCTCTCCAGTTATCTGAAAGATTATTATCAGGAACTTGACGATCAGCAGCGACAGGAAATGATTGCTAAACTTGAAAATTCATCAAAGAGTCTCTACGACTTACTTTCTAATCTATTGCTTTGGTCAATGGCACAAAAAGATAAACTGAAACTCTATCCCGAACCAGTAAACCTTTTACAGGTTATAGAACATGCAATCAAGTCTCTTAAAGTAAATATCGATGAGAAACATATCATTCTTGATAATGATCTTACTGATATTACTATAATTGCAGATAATAATCAGATTCAGGCAATTGTTCGAAATCTTCTTTCTAATGCAATTAAATACAGTCATGAAGGAGGTCTGATTTCAATCAGTTGTCTTGAAACATCAACTGATATGATTGAGATAAAAGTTACAGATCAGGGTGTTGGGATGTCTGAAGATACAAAGAATCATCTGTTTGATTCAGGTCAAATTCAATCACAACCCGGTACCAATGATGAAAAAGGTACCGGATTGGGATTGACCATCGTATATGATTTTGTAACACTTCATAAAGGCAGTATTCAGGTTGACAGTAAACCCGGATTGGGAACAACGTTTATTATTATACTTCCCAAACAATTAGATAATAATAACATTTAGAAGAATAATCGGATTTGATGTTTCAAAAAAGGCTTCCTGAAAAGAGGGCAAGGATACAAACATTGGCACACTGAATATTTTCCAAATGGTGCTTTTTAATATATATGACAAATAAAGGCGATATTGTAAACAGTTAAAGGTTGACCTGATTTCAGCAAATAAAAAAAAGAAATGTTTCAAAATTATACTATACATTTATGAAAAAATTTTAACCTTTTTCTAAATGACCGGACAAATTAAAAAATGGGTTGGTCTTTTATTCATTCTATTGGCTTGTAGGGCTTTTGGACAGGAATATCATTTTCAACATCTTACCTCTGATATGGGGTTGTCGCAGAGTAACGTTGTTTCAATAACCCGCGATAATAATGGCTTCTTGTGGATCGGGACTGAAAATGGACTGAATAAGTTCGATGGATACTCATTTACTACCTATTATCATAATCCCAATGATCCATTTTCTTTATCAAACGACTGGATATTACGTATGCGGGTTGATTCCCAGAACCGATTATGGGTCACAACCCGGATTGGGTTTCATTTATTTGATAGAGTTAATGATCGGTTTATTCGTTA
>Ga0209538_1001941_pt1 | contig 10691 bp, 9 predicted proteins | sample BarGraNGADG00211_2_FD_184492 | JGI IMG/M metagenome (GOLD analysis project Ga0209538, IMG submission 184492) | Arctic peat soil microbial communities from Barrow, Alaska - Barrow Graham LP Ref core NGADG0004-211 (SPAdes) (version 2) | ecosystem: Environmental > Terrestrial > Soil > Wetlands >... | reverse complement strand
CCTTCCGGTTCGAGGCGTTCATCGCCACCCACCCCGAGCTGCGCCACGTCCGCACCCGGGTCCGCACCCCCGGCCAGAACGGCTCACGCGAACGCGGCTTCGGGTCCCTGAAGTACGAACGGCTGTTCCTCGAAGAGATCCCCGACGCGATCGACCTGGCCGCCCACGTCGAGGGCTACAGGGTCGAGTACAACACCGTCCGACCCCACGAGAACCTGTCCTGGAACCGCCCCATCGAGGTCCACCTGGGCCTGGCCGACCCGAGGACCCCCAACTTCCCCGAGCCCCAGAACCTGCCATCTGCTTGACGCGGGACAGCTGAACATGGTGGAGATCTTCTTCGGGATCATCACCCGCCAAGCGATCCGCCGCGGCACGTTCCACAGCGTCAAGGACCTCGAGACCGCCATCGGGGTCTACATCGACGGCTGGAACGAACGCGCCCACCCATTCACCTGGACCAAGGGCGCCGACGAGATCATCAGCCACGCAACACCCTCACCACCGCACCAGAAGAAGACTTACGACACGCGACACTAGCGTTCAATTTCACGGAGATGCGCCCAAGACCCCAGCTCCGCGGGCGTACCGGCCAGCGCTGCCTGTGCCGCGGCGTCGAGCGCCGGACCGCTGTTGTCCGCGCCACCGGTCAGCATCCTCGCAGCCGCCAGGCGGTCGTCGACGTGCTGCGCCAGGGCCAGGCCCGTCGAGAGGAAGTGCGACAGCGCGTCGGGGTCGCTGCTGGCCAGGGCCGCCTGCGCACCGGCCTTGACCGCGGGACCGGTCGCCGCGTCGAGGACGCGCGCCACCTCCAGGCGGTCGTCAGCGTGCTGCGCCAGGGCCAGGCCCGTGGAGAGGAACTGGGACCACACCTGAGGGTCGCTGCTGGCCAGGGCCGCCCGCGCACCGGCCGTGACCGCGGGACCGGTGGCAGCGTCGAGGACGCGCGCCAGCCGCAGGCGCTCGTCGGCGTGCCACGCCGCCAGGTAGCCCCCGTCGACGAAGGCCCGCAGTTGCTCGTCCGTCCCTGCCAACGCCTCGGTCGCTGCGCGAAGCGTCACCGGGCCGTCGGTGGTCGTCGCCAGGACCTCCGCCCACGCCCGGTAGTCCGCGTCCGACGTCCCGTGGAAACCTGCCTCGACGAACACCCGGAGGTCGGCGACAGGGTCCGCCGCAGCGGCCGGTACCGTGCCGGCTCCGAGGCCCACCACGGACAGCACCGCAGCCGCACCGAGCAAGCGCATCAGCTTCCGTACCAGCACCAGCACACACTCCTTGTGATCCACACGGTCGGGTCGGGCGGCACTACGTCCGCGCGAGACGGGCCAGGCCCTGGCGGACCCTACCGCCTTCTCCCCTGGTGGGAGGCACTTTTTCGCGTCGTCGAGCATCGGGTCCGACACTGCGTGCTCGACGTCCGCGGCGAGGCCCCGGCTGGGCCGCCCGCCACCACGCGAAGGCGGTCCCGCGCCGCCGGACGTGCCGCTTAAACGTTTACTACCGCCCCAAATCGGGCCGGAGTCGTGCCAAGATGGGCGGGTCCCATCCTTGTTAGCGCTCACACCATGCTCGACGTGAGCCTCGTCACGACAGCAGGAGACGGCGATGCGCGACGATGCCGACAACCACCACGAGCAGGGCCGAACCTCCGCGCGCCGGGCTCCCGCGCGAGCGCGCTGGGCGGCGCTCTTCGTCGCGCTGAGCATGGCAGCCGTCGGCGGGCTCGCCCTGGTCGCAGCGCCGGCGGCGACCGCCGCGACCATCGACACGACGGCGTCGTACGTGCTGGTCAACCGCAACAGCGGCAAGGCGCTGGACGTGTACAACCTGGCCACCAACGACGGCGCCCGGATCACCCAGTGGACCCGCGGCGACGGCGCCAACCAGCAGTGGCAGTTCGTCAGCTCCGGCGACGGGTACTACCGGCTGAAGTCGAAGCACTCCGGCAAGGTCCTGGACGTCTCCGGCCGGTCGGTCGCCGACGGCGCCCCGGTCGTGCAGTGGTCCGACACCAACGGCACCAACCAGCAGTGGCGCCTCCAGGACACCACCGACGGGTACGTCACGCTGATCAACCGCAACAGCAGCAAGGCCCTCGAGGTCCAGAACGCCTCCACGGCAGACGGCGGGAACATCGTGCAGTACTCCAGCTGGAACGGCACCAACCAGCAGTGGCAGCTCGTCCGCATCGGCGGCGGGACCCCCACCACACCCCCCACCGGGACCTTCACCAACCCCGTCGTCTGGCAGGACTTCGCCGACGGCGACATCATCCGCGTCGGCGACGCGTACTACTACTCGGCGTCGACCATGCACTACTCGCCCGGCGCGCCGATCCTGCGCTCGTACAACCTGGTCGACTGGGAGTACGCCGGCCACTCCGTGCCGCGCCTCGACTTCGACGACGCCGGGTACGACCTCACCGGCGGGCGCAAGTACGTCAAGGGCATCTGGGCGTCCACGCTGGGGTACCGCAAGAGCAACAGCACGTACTACTGGCTCGGCTGCACGGAATTCAACCGCACGTACGTCTACACCGCGTCCTCGGTCGACGGCACGTGGACCAAGAAGGCCCGGCTCAACAACTGCTACTACGACGCAGGCCTGCTGATCGACGACGACGACACGATGTACGTCGCCTACGGCAACGGCGCGATCAGCGTCGCGCAGCTCAACGCCGACGGCACCGCCCAGGTGCGCGCACAGCAAGTCTTCCAGACGCCGTCGAACATCGGCACCCTCGAGGGGGCCCGGTTCTACAAGCGAGGCGGCTACTACTACATCTGGCTCACCAAGCCGGCGAACGGCCAGTACGTGCTGCGGTCGAGCTCCCCGTTCGGCCCGTACGAGATGCGGCAGGTGCTGCTCGACCTGCCCGGCCCGATCTCGGGCGGCGGCGTGCCGCACCAGGGCGGCCTCGTCCAGACCCAGGCCGGCGACTGGTGGTACATGGCCTTCACCGACGCGTTCCCGGGCGGACGGATGCCGACGCTCGCGCCGATCAGCTGGAGCGCCGACGGGTGGCCGTCGGTGCAGACCGTCAACGGCCGCTGGGGCACCACCTACAACCGTCCGAACATCACGACGACCAAGACGGTCGCCTCGATGATCGGGAAGGACACGTTCGCCGGTCCCACGCTGGGCCACCGGTGGGAGTGGAACCACAACCCGGACACGAGCCGGTTCAGCGTGAACAACGGGCTCCGGCTGCAGACCGCCACGGTGACCAACGACCTCTACAGCGCGCGCAACACCCTGACGCACCGCATCCAGGGCCCGTCGTCGACAGCGACGGTCGAGCTCGACTACTCAGCCATGGCCAACGGGGACCGCTCAGGTCTCGCGATGCTCCGGCAGTCCTCGGCCTGGATCGGGGTGGTCAAGACGAACGGGACCACCCGCGTGGTGATGACCGACGGGCTCAGCATGAACAGCTCGTGGGCGACCACCGGCACCGGGGTCGAACGCGCGTCGGCCGCCGTGTCCGGCGGGCGGATCTGGTTGCGGACGACGGCGGACATCCGTCCGGGTTCGAGCAGGACCGCGACGTTCTCCTACAGCACCGACGGGACCAACTTCGTGCCGCTCGGCCCGGCGTTCACCCTGAACAACCAGTGGGAGTTCTTCATGGGCTACCGGTTCGGGATCTTCAACTACGCCACCCAGTCGCTCGGCGGCGCCGTGACGGTCCGCAGCTTCGACCTGACCACACCCTGACCGGGCGAGAATCCCGCTCGACTGCACAAAGGAGTGCACGATGACCTCTTCACCTGCTTGTCGCTGGGCCATGGCCTGCGTGGCGACCCTCGCCCTCATGATCGGCAGCGTCACGGTGGGGGGACCCGCCGCCGCTGCTGATCCCCCCACCGTCCAGGAACCGGCGCCGCTGCCACCCCTGGGGTGGAACAGCTGGAACACGTTCTACTGCGGCATCGACGAGGGGATGGTGCGCCAGACCGCGGACGCCATGGCGAGCTCGGGGATGGCCGCCGCGGGCTACCAGTACGTCGTCGTGGACGACTGCTGGATGCGCGACACACGCGACGCGAACGGAAACCTCCAGGCCCGGTCCGACCGGTTCCCTTCGGGGATGAAGGCCCTGGGCGACTACATCCACGCCAAGGGACTGAAGTTCGGCATCTACCACGCGCCGCGGGAGAAGACCTGCGACCAGTACTTCGGGAACCGGCCCGGCACCTCGTCCAACGGCTACGAGACGAAGGACGCGAACCTCTTCGCATCCTGGGGTGTCGACTACGTCAAGCACGACTGGTGCGACCCCCGCGGCTCGGTCACCGAGCAGGCGACGCTGTTCGCGAAGTTCGGCGCCGCCCTGAAGGCGACCGGCCGTCCGATCGTCTACTCGATCAACCCGAACAGCGCTCACTCGAACACGGCTCCGACGTACTCGGGCTGGGGTGGCTTCGCTGACATGTGGCGGACGTCCGAGGACCTCGACGACTCCTGGTCGACGGGCTGCTCCCCGACGGCCGACTGCTTCGTCGGTATCACCGAGGCGCTCGACATCATCGAGCCGATGCGTGAGTGGACGAAGCCGGGGCAGTACAACGACCCGGACATGCTCATGGTCGGGGTGCGGGGCAGCCTGACGCCGACGGAGAACCGCGCCCACATGAGCATGTGGGCGATGCTCAGCGCACCGCTCATCGCCGGGAACGACATCCGGAACATGAGCGCCGACGTGCGCACAGTCCTCACCAACCGCGACGTCCTCGCGATCGACCAGGACCCGCTCGTCCGGCAGGCCGACCGGGTGCGCGACGACGGCGAGGCCGAGGTGTGGGCCAAGCCGCTGGCCGACGGCTCGGTCGCGGTCGCGCTGCTGAACCGCGGCACCGGGACACGCTCGATCTCGACCACGCTCGCCCAGGTCGGGCTCGGCTCGGGCTCCCACGCGTACCGCGAGCTGTGGACCGGTGCGACCGGGACGACCACCGGGTCGCTGACCGCCCAGGTCCCCGGTCACGGAGTAGCGCTCTACAAGGTCACGCCCGGGGGTGGCGTGACGCCGCAGCCGACCGAGAGCACGCTCGTCAGCGCCGCGTCGGGCCGGTGCCTGGATGTTCCGGCCAGCGCGACCACGAACGGCACGGGCCTCGTGATCTGGGACTGCGGCTCCGGAGCCAACCAGAGGTGGAGCCAGACCGACGGCACCCTTCGCTCGCTGGGCAAGTGCCTCGACGCCCCGCTGGACGCAGCCGCGGGAGCACGCGTGCAGATGTGGGACTGCAACGGTGGCACCAACCAGCAGTGGACGGTGCAGACCGACGGGACGATCCGTGGCGCCCGGTCCGGGCTGTGCTTGGACGTCGACCACAACCTCACGGCGAACAACACCGCCGTGCTGCTCTGGCACTGCACCGGATCCAGCAACCAGGTCTGGTCCCGGCGGTAGCGGCGAGACCGCGTGACGACGGTGTGACGACGGTGTGACGACGGTGTGGCGACCGCGAACAGCAGAGCGGCGAAGGAGAAGCTCATGATCACTGCACGGCACCCAGGACGAGTCCGGATGCGCCTCACCATGATCGTCGGCTGCCTGGTGGCACTGCTGCTCGGCGGGAGCGTGACGGCCGTCAGCGCCGAAGCTGCCGCAGGGTGCCGCGTGGACTACACGGTCTCGTCGCAGTGGCAGAGCGGCTTCACCGCCGAGGTGAAGGTCACCAACCTCGGCGACGCTCTCGACGGCTGGCGCCTGGCGTGGAGCTTCCCGTCGGGGCAGCGCGTCACGCACGCGTGGAACGCGACGACCACCACGTCGGGCAGCCAGGTCGTCGCGGTCAACGCGAGCTACAACGCCGCCGTGCCGACGAACGGCACGTTCTCGTTCGGGTTCAACGGCTCCTGGACCGGCAGCAACGCCGCGCCCACCGCGTTCACCCTCAACGGTGCGGCGTGCACCGGGCAGGTGGGCGGGACGCCGTCACCGACCGCGTCACCGACGGCCACGACCACGGCGACGGCCACCCCGACCACGTCGCCGCGACCGGTCGACGCCATGGCGACCGTCGCCGCGATGCAGCCCGGCTGGAACCTGGGCAACACCCTCGACGCGATCCCTGACGAGACCGCGTGGGGCAACCCGCTGACGACCCGGGAGCTGATCCACCACGTCCGGTCGCAGGGCTACAACAGCATCCGTGTCCCGGTGACCTGGAACGGGCACTTCGGCCCGGCTCCCGGCTACACGATCGACCCGGCCTGGCTCGCCAGGGTCGAGCAGATCGTCGACTGGTCGCTGGACGAGGGTCTCTACGTGATGCTCAACCTGCACCACGACTCGTGGGAGTGGGCCGACTCGTACCCGACCGACAAGGCCGGCGTCACGGCGCGGTACCGGGCCCTGTGGGACCAGCTCGCCACCACGTTCCGCGACCACTCGTCCAAGCTCGTGTTCGAGAGCATCAACGAGCCCGCGTTCACGGACGCCACGGACGCGCAGGGTGACGTGTACGTGCAGGAGCTGAACACCGACTTCGTCGAGCGCGTGCGCCGCTCCGGCGGAGGCAACGCCACCCGGCTGCTCGTGCTGCCGACCCTGCACACCAGCAGCGAGCAGCCCCGCCTGGACGCGCTGGCCGCCACGATCGACCAGCTCGACGACCCGAACATCGCAGCGACCGTCCACTTCTACGGGTGGTGGCCGTTCAGCGTGAACATCGCCGGCGGCACGCGCTACAGCACCGACGTCGAGCAAGACCTCGTCAGCTCGTTCGACCGGGTGACCAGCACGTTCGTCGAGCGCGACATCCCCGTCATCATCGGGGAGTGGGCCCTGCTCGCCTGGGACCACACCCGGCCGGGCATCATCGAGCGGGGCGAGTTCCTCAAGTACATCGAGGCGGTCGGGCACCACGCACGCAGCCGCGGCCTGACGACGATGGTCTGGGACGCCGGCAGTTCCTCGACCGCAACACGCTGCAATGGCGGGACGCAGGCGTGCACGCCATGATGCGGTCGAGCTGGACGGCCCGGTCCGGCACCGCGTCGTCCGACCAGGTGTACCTGCCCCGCAGCGGCACCATCTCCGCCGCGTCGCTGACCCTCAACCTCAACGGCACCACGTTCCAGGGGCTGCGGCACGGCAGCACAGACCTGGCCCGCGGGAGCGACTACACCGTCAACGGCAACCAGCTCACCTTGACCGCCTCCGCACTGACCCGACTCGCCGGCACCCGGCAGTACGGCGTCAACGCCACCATCGAGGCCCAGTTCTCCCAGGGCGTGCCCTGGCAGATCAGCATCATCACCGCCGACAGGCCGACCCTGGGCGCCGCGACCGGCACCACCAGCGCGCTCGTCATCCCCACGCAGTTCCGCGGGGACACGCTCGCCACCATGGAGGCCCGGTACGACGACGGCTCGAACGCCGGACCCGCCTCGTGGACGTCGTACAAGGAGTTCTGGAGCAACTTCCAGCCGGATGCCGCCGCCGGGACCATCCTGCTCAAGCAGGACTTCTTCAACGAGGTCCAGGACGGCCGTCGCGTCACGCTCACGTTCCACTTCTGGAGCGGCGCGCAGGTGACCTACACCGTCACCAGGTCGGGCACGTCGGTGGTCGGAGGTCCGGCCTGACCCTGACGTCGAGCTGCGGGACGCGCTGACGACGAACTGGTTCCGATCTCGTGGCAACCTTCGCCTGCCGCCATGCGTGTGAACGGTGTGACTGCACTCGTGTCCGACGACTCAGACCGTCCCGCGATGCCGTCGTCGACGCACGAGCTGCGAACGATCACGGACGAGATCGACGTTCGCCCTGTGGGCCAGGCTCACGTCGATCGCGACGTGGAGTTCACGGCCTTCGTCGTCGCCGCGAAGGGCGACCTTGGCAAGACGGCCTGGCTGTTGACCGGTGACGCACACCTCGCGGCCGAGCTCGTTCAGGAGGCGCTCGTGTGGACCTACGTCGCGTGGCCGCGGGCTCGTCAGAGCGACCCGCTCGCCTACGCCCGCCGTGTCCTGGCGAACGCCCGCATCGACATGTGGCGTCGCCGACGCCGCGAGGTGCTCAGCGCGCCGGAGTCGTTCCCGGACTCCGCGCGCATCGACCAGTCAGCCGTCGTCGAGCGCCGCGACGAGCTCGTGCGAGCCCTCGCCCGGCTGTCGCCGCGACAACGCCGAGTCGTGGTCCTGCGCCACCTGGTCGGCCTGTCCGAACGGGAGGTCGCAGCCGACCTCGGGATCAGTGTCGGGACGGTCAAGTCGCAAGCCTCCCGCGGTCTGCGTCTCTTGCGTGCACGTCTCGGCCCACTGGACGACGGAGAGAGCAGGACGAGATGAGCCAGGACCTGACACCCGATGATCTCTGGGTCGCGAGACTGCACAGGCGCGCGAACGACGTGGCGCCCGAGGTCCCGGTGGCCGTCGGCGCCGCCGTCGTGATCGCTCTCGGCGCGGCGCCCGCGACACGCCTCTTCGCCGCCGACGCACGCCCCGTGCAACCCGGTGCAGAGGCGAGCGTGATCGTCCCCACCGCCGAGCAGCGTGCGGCACGCGACCGGGACCTGGCGAGAAAGGCCGAGCAGAACGGCATCGTCAACCCGCCCGAGGTCGCCGTCGTACGGTGGATCACCCGCAGCGACGAGGTGTTCGTGATGGCGGACTGCCTCCTCGCGGCCGGGTACGAGGTCACGAACGTCTCAGCCGACGGCTACGACATGGTGGTGCCGGCCGACCAGGAGGCCGCGTCGACCCTGGCGGACTACGTGTGCGGCGCCCAGTACCCCGTTGCCGCGCCGTAGACCATCTCTCGCGCCGCGGGGTCGCGCCCAGGCTCAGGCCGTGGACGCTCAGAGAGCGGCGGACGCCGCGGCTTCTGCCCCTGCCACCGCCTGCAGTAGCCACTCGTGTCCCCGGGGGTCGTCGACAACTTCCGCCCCCGCCGCAACGACCTCGAACAACCGCCCCTGCGCCGCCTCGCGCGCCGACTGCACCACGCGCACCAGCGTGGTCACCCCGGGCAGCAGCACACGCTCCCGACGACACCATGCCGCCGCGTGCTCGAATAGAACAGTCGGCCTCTCGCCGTGCGTCCACGCCCGCGAGTAGACGAACGCCGACAACTCTCCGGCCGCGCGCCCGGCCAGGTCGCGGTAGCCGTACACCGCACGGATCTCGCGGGCGTGCTCGTGGACAGTCGGCAACCGCTGCGCGTACTTCTTCACGACCGAGGAGTCCACGAAGCCAAGCTGAGCGGCAAGGTATTCGACCACACCCCACGGGACATCCAAGGGATCGGCCAGGAACGTCCCGAGGAAGCGGACCGTGCCCAACTGCACCGCGAAACCCAAGCAGTTGTGCTCACCACGCCGGACCGCGATCAGCTCCCGGTCGGCGTCGTCGAGGTAGAAGAACCGATCCAGATCCGCCCGTAACGGCTCACCCACGAACCGCCCGAACCCCGCAGCCTGCTCGTCGCTCAAGAACTCCACCGCCACGCCCTACAGGCTACCTACCTGCACCGACGCCCACCGACGAGGGCCTAGCGTTCAATTTCACGGAGATGCGCCCAAGACCCCAGAACCGCGACGATGACAGTTGCTTCCCGACCGTGTTCGTGAACAGCAGCTCGTCCGGCGCACGGCCCGCCACAAGCGGCAGCAGCACGTCGACCAGTTCATCCGGCAGCGACACCGTCCGTCGGGCCCGCTTCGTCTTCGGCGGCCCGACGTACCAGTGCCGGTCCGCGTCGCGCTTCCACGCCTTCGTTACCCTGAGCGTCGCCGGTCGCGCATCCAGGTCCACGTCACCAGCGGTCAGCGCCGTCGCCTCGCCCCAGCGCAGCCCGGTCGCCACCAGCGTGAGCACGAGCGGCTGGTAGAACCCCGACACCTTCGACAGCAGCAGCGCGAACTCGTCCCGCGTCAGCACCGTCATCTCGTCCCGGGTCGCCACCGACTTCGGCAGCACGACCCCCACGCACGGGTTGTCCGCGCGATACCCGAGCCGCACCGCCGTCGTCATCGCCGCCGACAGCAGCCCGTGCACGTTGGCGATCGTCTTGGGCGCGAGCCCCTTCTCCCCCATCAACCGCACCCACCCGGCGATGTGGCGATAGGTCAGAGCAGCCACCGGGTACGTGCCCAGCACCGGCGCGATGTGCGCGGCGAGCTGGCCGCGGTAGTGCGACCGCGTATCGGCGCCGACGCCGGTGAGCAGGTCGATGTGCTCGGCGACGACGTCGCGCACCAACGGCCCGGGCGCGCGCACCGCCTCGGCGATCCGGGCGGCCTCGGCAGCATGCCCGCCGGCGGCCTCGATGAGCTCCTTGGCCACCCGAGCGTCGCGCTCGTCGTCGTAGGTCAGGGACGTCTGGCGACCCGTCTCGGGGTCGCGCCACAGCACCGCGAAGGATCGCGTCCCATCGGCTCGCCGACGCTCCCGAACAGAGGCCATGGGCACAAAAATAGCCACCCGTGTCAACGGATGGCTATCCCTGTGTCAACATGACTTGCGTTTCCGCAGGTCAGAGGGGTGGAGGTGGCGGGAATCGAACCCGCGTCCGATGACGTGAAACCAGGACTTCTCCGGGCGGAGCCTACTGTGCTTTTCTCAGCCCCAGCGATCTCGCAGGCACGTCGCTGACAGGCTCAGTCATCTGAGTGTCCCCGCAGCCCCGATGACGAGGACTACGAGCAGTGGCTCTCTAGCTGACGCCAGGGACCGAG
>Ga0209538_1001940_pt1 | contig 10692 bp, 7 predicted proteins | sample BarGraNGADG00211_2_FD_184492 | JGI IMG/M metagenome (GOLD analysis project Ga0209538, IMG submission 184492) | Arctic peat soil microbial communities from Barrow, Alaska - Barrow Graham LP Ref core NGADG0004-211 (SPAdes) (version 2) | ecosystem: Environmental > Terrestrial > Soil > Wetlands >... | reverse complement strand
TTTTAAAGCCAGGTTTAGCGGCGAAACTGCTCAGCTTATTCCCGTTCATCCGATAATTAATGCCATTGCTCGAAACGATTACGGTCAGCGGCACCTTTGAACTCAGAAACGCACCCGGCACATAACCTTCGGATCCCATTTTGTGATCGGTTCCAATTTCGACGTAATCCAGTACGTTCGTCGTTATGTTGACGCCAATGCCCATAGGAGACAATATCTCCATTGTACTTACCACGACGCTGGGCAACTCCGTGTCACCAACTGGACTGCCGTAGTACATATCTAAGGACATGTTTCCTAGACGTTTAAATGCAGAGTAGTTGTATTCGATTTTGGCTGGGCGGCCCTTGTCGTCCAACGCCGTAATTTGACCTGCGATCGTACATTCAGCTGCGTTCGGATCAAGCGCTTCGGCTGGAAGATCTGCTTTGGCCTCGAAACGGTTGGTGCCCACCCACCGCAATGAACCAGGCAGAAGAAGATGGATCCAGAGCCCTCGGGCACTTTGCAGTCGCCGCTGCGCATCGCTTACTGCTTCTTTAGCAACTGCTCGTCCCGGATCATTGTTATTTTTGGAGGCTAGCCATAGTTGATGCGCTCTACCTGATCTGTTTAAAAGCCACGGTGCATTGGTACTGCGTCCCGCAACTCTCCCAGAAAGCTCATTGTCAGGGGGTAGTGAGTTCGTCAGATTCCGCATGTAGAAGCTCGTCGGTTGCCATGCGGCTTCATGAAAGACGAAACCGGTAGGCAATTTGCCATTGATGGAGTAGCTCGTGGGATCTTCTCCAAACACGATTTTGACGAGCGGCGGGGCTTCTTCCAGAAAACGGCGAACATCGTAGCCATGCGAACAGGGAATCCATTTTCCTCTGCATCTTTGCGCCTTTGCGTGAAGAAAAACGATTGAGGATTTGGTTGCGGTTCCTCCACGCTGGGCCTTTGCGTTAATCCCAACGCCGTTTTTGGGTTAAAAGCAATTCCCGATCGCTGCAAAAACGTGGCAGCCGACGTGAGTCGGCTCACTCTTGAACTTCTAACTTCTAACTTCTGTTCACACGTTTTCCTTTCCCGAATCCGATTGACAGCAGGCGCCTGCGAGCGGTTTGCTGGAGCTGTGAAATCCATCCGCTTGATTCGAGGTTGCGTTGCCAGCATGGCGTGGCTCAATTGTTGGGTCGGAGCGTTTCTTGCCGCACTGCCATCGGTCCTGGAGCTCCAAGCCGCGGACTCCGTTTCGTACCCCAACGCCATCGAACGCCTGGCGACCGAGGTGCGCGCCAAGGGCTGGATCGCCTACGGTGCGCGCACCGCGAAGGGCGACTGGGACTTGTTCGTTTGCCGTCCCGATGGTTCGCAGGCGCGCCAGCTCACGAAGACGCCGGAGTTCAACGAGGGTTCGCCCCAATGGTCGCGCGATGGACGTCGGCTGCTGTATCGCCGGGTCAAGCGCGATGAAAAATTCGATAACAACCGACACGGCGAGCAGGGCGAACTGGTCGTGTCCAACAGCGATGGAACAAATCCGCAGGTGCTGGGCGCCGAGGGCGAGTTCCCCTGGGCCAGTTGGAGCCCCGACGGCAAGCACATCGCCTCGCTTTCGATCAAAGGCATTGCCATCGTCGATGTCGCGACCCGGCAGGTGCTGCGCAAGTTCGACCGGAAAGGTTTCTTCCAGCAACTGACCTGGTCACCCGATGGCCAGTGGCTCGTCGGCGTGGCGAATGCCTACGGTACCGGCTGGAGTATCGCCCGGATGGCGGTGGCCACCGGCGCTGCCAGCGCCATCAACCGGGTGGACTGCTGCACGCCGGACTGGTTCCCGGATTCGCGGAGCGTGATCTTCTCCTGGCGGCCACCGGGACAAAAGGCAAACAAGAGTTATGGCTGGACCCAGCTTTGGATGGCCGACGCCGAAGGGAAATCCCGCCGCCTGGTTTACGGCGAGGACGGACGGCACGTTTATGGCGGGCACGTGTCGCCAGACGGCCAGTACGTGCTGTTCACGGGCAACCTGCAGGAGGACGGCGACCCGGGCAACGCGGGCGCGCCCATGGGCCTGATGCGATTGAGCGATGCGCCGATCATTGGCGGTGCGAGCCAGCAACTGCGCGCGCTGCATCCGAACACGAAAGACAATCCCGTGCTCACGCTTCCCGCCGGCTGGGAGCCGTGCTGGACCTTCAGTGAAATACCGGGAGCGCTGGCATCCGTGCCGGCGAATTCCGCAGGCGCACGCGCTGTCGGCGAGACGCCGGCGCTCCCAGGGTCTGCCAACGGGATCGCCCGACTTGCTTCCGAACTCCGGCCCAAAGGTTGGCTCGTCTTCAGCGGCAAGACTGAGCGCGGCGATTGGGATTTGTTTCGGATGCGTCCGGACGGCACGGATCGTCACAAGTTTATCGACATGCCCGAGTTTAACGAAGGCGGCGCCCGTTTTTCACCGGACGGGAAACGGGTTCTCTTCTATCGCCTGCCCAAGTCCGAAGAAGTCCAAAACAATGTCTATGGCACCTTCGAGTTGGTCATTGCCAAGGCCGACGGCAGCCAACCCGTCGTGTTCGGCAAAGACTTCCCCTGGGCCACCTGGAGTCCGAATGGACGGCAGGTGGCGTGTCTCACTCCCAAGGGCATTCAGATCGTGGACCTGGTGAGCCGCCAGATTGTTCGCCGCCTGCCGCGCCAGGGCATCGTCAGCCAACTCGGCTGGTCGCCGGACGGCAAATGGTTCCTCGGGACGGCTGACCACCTCGGGCCTTTCTGGAACATTGCGCGGATGAATGCGAACACGGGCGAGATCATCGCCGTGAGCGAAACGGATCGCTACAATTGCACGCCGGACTGGGTCGCCGACTCGCGCCGGATTGTCTATGCCCGCGGTATTATTCCGCAAAATGGCGGTCGCGCCGAATTGTGGGTGGGCACCATCGACGGCCGGCCACCCCAGCCGCTCTATGCCGAAGAAGGACGCCACATTTACGGTGCCTGTGCCTCGCCGGACATGAAGTATTTGCTCTTCACCCGCAGTGTCGAAGACCTGACCAAGGTGGATCACCAGGACACCACGATGGCTATCATCCGCTGGAGCGACACTCCCATGCGGGGCGATGACGGCGCAGCCCTGCGAAAGCGATTCCCCGAAGCGCCGCTGGGTCCGCGGCTCGATCTCGGCCCGGGCTGGGAACCGTATTGGACCCTGGTGGACCTGGCCCCAGCCGCCAACAAATCGGTCGCGATCCAAAGCCAGGGAAAACAGAGCAAACCATGAACAATCGAGTCCGAAACACCGCCTCTGGAGCCGTTCGAGAAAAACCATGGCCGGCAGGGCGAAGCTCCTTTGGAGGTCTGGCATGGGCGCATCTCACTTTTGTCGAACACTGGCGACCTGTGCGTTTTTGGAGCGCGGACATTCTTGTCCGCCTCTTCGCTCCGGTCAACGCCAAAGCGGACAGGAATGTCCGCGCTCCGACAAAAGTGAGATGCGCCCGTCCGGCATCTTCAATTCAAAATGGGCTCGGCGGCAGCCTCGCCCTACCGTTGGAGGGATTTTGCAGGAGCCTCGCCGGTTCCGTGCTGGTCGCCATCGTCTTGACGCTGGTTTCCTGTGGAAAACCAGCCGGTGGTCCAGCCGTTGCCACCGAGGATCCCCATCTGACTACCAATGGCACGGTGGAGGTGACTGCGAAGCTGGTCGAGATTCCTGACGGCGCGATCTTCAAGCGCGATCTCTATGACTACGCCACCATCCTGAAATACCAGGTAATCCGCCTGCACCGCGGGCAAGTAGCCACCAACACCATCTTCGTCGGCCACTACAATCCGTGGAAGCCGCGCGCTGAAGCGGCGGACAAACGCGTGAAGAACATCGGCGGCACGCTGAAGCAATTCCGCGCCGGAGAAATCCACCGAATGGCGCTCGAGGCGCCGATTGACGACCACTTCATGGGCGGGATCGTGAACAAGTATTTCGGCCAGGAGACCGGTCTCCTTTACTGGGCGGTGTGGGTGAATCTGGCCAAGGAGTAAAACTGCGTGCTCATGCAACTCCGCAAATTCCATGAATCTCGTAGCAGCCGACGTGAGTCGGCTCATTTATGCTCACCGGAAAAGTTAGAGCCGACTCACGTCGGCTGCTACGTTTTCGTAGCATCCGGCGTGAGCCGGATCATTATTCTCCGCCGGGCATGCGAAAAGCCGCGCATAATTCGAGAGTTTGAGCCGACTCACGTCGGCTGCTACGAGGTTTTTGGTCCCAAGGTGTGGGTGAATCGGGTCAGCGACTAACCCATGGTCTTCACGACCCACATCTTCATCTTTTATTTCCTTCCGCTGTTCCTGGCGGTTTACTTCGGTCTGCCGCGCCAGTGGCGCAACCTCTGGATTACCGCCGCCAGCTATGTCTTCTACGGCTGGTGGGAACCCTGGTTCGTCTGCCTGATGATGTTCACCACGGTGATGGACTTTATCTGGGGCAAGGTCATCACGCGGCCAGGCGCGACGCGATGGCAACGGAAGGCCGCGGTGGTCGCCTGCGTGGTGACGAACCTCAGCTTCCTGGGCTTCTTCAAATATTACATGTTCGGCGCGGAAACTCTGAACCAACTGCTGGCCGTAGTCGGCATCGAACCGTTCCGCGTCCTGACGGTGGTCCTGCCCATCGGCATCTCCTTCTACACCTTTCACTCGCTGACCTACATCATCGACCTGTATCGCAGGGACGCGACGCCTGCCAAGTCCTTCACAGACTTCTCAGCCTTCGTGGCCCTCTTCCCGGATCTCGTGGCGGGGCCGATTATCCGCTATAAAACCCTCGCGGCCCAATTGGCCTTTCGCGTCCACACGGTGCCGCGGTTCGCCTCGGGCGTGACGATTTTCGTGCTCGGTTTCGCGAAGAAGATTCTGCTCGCCAACCCGGCCGGCAACGTTGCCGACGCCGTCTTCAACGCCGCGCAACCCGGCGCGCTGGATGCGTGGTTTGGCGTGCTGGCCTACGCTTTTCAAATCTACTTCGATTTCTGCGGCTACTCGGACATGGCGGTGGGGCTGGGCCGGATGCTGGGCTTTGAATACCTGAAAAACTTCGACGCGCCCTACCTCGCGGACAGCATCACCGAGGTCTGGCGGCGCTGGCACATTTCGTTGTCGAGCGTGCTGCGCGATTACCTTTATTTGCCCTTGGGCGGCAATCGCCTGGGCGAAACCCGCACCTACATTAACCTCGGCATCGTGATGCTGCTGGGCGGGCTCTGGCATGGCGCCAAGTGGAACTTCGTAGTCTGGGGCGCCTATCATGGAGCGCTGCTGGCCTTTGAACGCTGGCGCGGCAAGACCAGCCTCTACCGGCAACTGCCACGCGTCGCCCGGATCGCCATCACGTTTGTGCTGATGCTCTTCTCGTGGGTGCTCTTTCGCGCGGACAATCTGACGGCAGCCGTGCACTACTTCGGCGCCATGTTTGGACTGACATCGGTCAATCCGGCGTCGCTGCTCCTGGCCGCCAGCCTTTATACCCCGCTCCACCTCCTGACCATGGCCCTGGGCGCGGCGCTGATCTTCCAACCCGTGCAGGCGCATGAATGGGCGATGCAACCCCAGAGCTGGCGGCGCGTCAGCTTGCTGGTCCCGCTGTTCATCGTCGCGCTGATGGTCATGTTCTCCCAGGCCTTCAACCCGTTTCTGTATTTCCAGTTCTAAGACGACCATGACGAAAACCTTCAGCAAAGAGATAGTCCTGGTGGCCGGCTTCCTGGCCATCATCGTCACTCCGGGGATCATCCAGACGGCGATTGAACTGCGTGGCGGCGATGCGCCTCAGGCCTTGAATGTGTTTCGACAGAAGACCACCTCGAAGAACCTCCGGGCCTACGAGCGGGAGATGGAGGACGCAAGCTGGGTGGCGAAGCAACTGCGGCCCGCGATGCAATACGCTCAGTTTCGCCTGCTGCGCGAGGCCGGGGACAAGGCGGTCATTGGCCGCGAAGGTTGGATGTTCTATAAACCGGGGTTTCGTTACCTGACCGAGCGCCCGGCTCCGCCCAACCTCGCCGTTCCCAGTAACGATCCATTACCAGCGATCGTGGCCTTTCGCGACGAATTGGCGAAGCGAAACATCCGGCTTCTGGTCATGATCGCCCCCAACAAGGAAAGCGTTTATCCCGAAAAGCTGACCCGCCGCGCCGAAGGCCTCGACGTGTTGGTGTGCGCTCAAACCCGCCGCCTCATGGATGATCTCAAGAGCGCCGGAATCGAAGTGGCGGATTTGTTTGAGACCTACCGCGTCGCCAAGCGCAACCCGCAGCATAACTCCGCCTCGCCTCTCTACCTCGTTCAAGACAGCCATTGGTCGCCGGCCGGCGTCCAGGTCGCGGCCAAGGCGGTGGCACAGAAAATCGTGAGCGGCGGTTGGATTCAGCGCGGCGGTGTCGCCTACGAATCGAAGCCAATGTCCGTGCGCCGCGTGGGCGACGTGCTCCGCATGTTGCAGGTCCCGCAGATTGAGCGGCGCATCGCGCCCGAGGAGATTCTCTGCCAGCAAATCGTCCGGTCCGACACCCAACTACCCTATCAGGACAATCCGGATGCGGAGATCCTGGTGCTCGGCGACAGCTTTCTCCGGATCTACGAGCAGGACGAACCGCAGTCGGCGGGCTTTGTGGCGCACCTGGCGCGCGAACTTCAACAACCGGTCACCTCCCTCATCAACGACGGTGGCGCGTCCACCCTGGTGCGGCAGGAACTCCATCGCCGGCCGCGACTCCTCGCCTATAAGAAACTGGTCATCTGGGAATTCGTCGAGCGCGATATTCGCTTCGGCACGGAAGGCTGGCAACCCGTGCCGTTGCCACCGGCGAGCCGTGCTGAGCGCGATGAAGCGTTGCCACGGGCCAGGCCAGATGATACAAAAGGAAATCCATGAACATCCTCAATTACCGACCTGGGAGTCTCTTTCAATACCCCGTAGCGGCGTCTCGGCCGAGCGCCGCCAACTTGGTGTTCTTGGGCAAAGAATGCGGCGCTCTGCCGAGACGCCGCTACGACGGCCAGGTTTTGAAACAGGCTCTTGAGTTAGGGATCGCCGCGCTGCTGCTGTTGGCGGCGCTGGCTGCATCCGCCCAAACTGCCGAGGTCAGAGTGGCTTTCAGCGAGCGTCTCGGGCCGCTCCACATCGACCACATGGCGCTGGGCCAGGGCGGACTGTCCGAGGAACCCATGTGGGCGGATCGCATCCCCGAAGTCCGCACCCTTCATCCCCGACTGATCCGTCTGTTCATCCAGGAATACTTCGACCTGCTGCCGGAGCGCGGCCGCTATCATTTCGAGACCCTGGACCGTTCGGTAAACATGATTCTGGCCACGGGCGCGAAGCCGCTCATGTGCCTCTGTTTCAAGCCGCGCGTGCTCTTTCCGGAAGTCAATCAGGACATGGTAGAACCGCAGGACTATAACGCCTGGGAGGAATTGATCTTCAACCTGGTCCGCCACTACCAGGAAAGAGGCGCGGGCATCCGCTATTGGGAAGTGGCCAACGAACCCGACATCGGCGAGGACGGCGGCTGCCCGTATCGCTTCCAGCCCGAGAGTTACGTGCGCTATTATCGCCGCACCGCCGCCGCCATTCTGCGCGCCGATCCCGAAGCCCGCGTGGGCGGCCCGGCGCTGGCGAATGTGCGTTCGCCCCTTTTCCCGGCGCTGCTGGCCTCGGCGACGACCAACGCCACGCCCTTGCACTTCGTGTCGTGGCACAGCTACAGCAGCGATCCCAAGGCGGTGCGAGGCACCATTGATTACGCGCAAGAACTGCTGCAGCGTCATCCTTCACTCAAACCGGAGACATTCCTCGACGAGTGGAACATGGACCTGATGAATCCACCGCTCGATCCACGTTTCCAGCCTTGCTACGTCGCCGAAGTCATCTGGCAGATGAAGGACGCAGGACTGGATTACTCGTGCTATTATCACATCCGCGACTGGTATGTGGACTTCGACAAGTTCGCCGGTTTCATGTCACCGCACGGCACGGCCTTTATGGCGCGCTGGTGGAATCGCATGCCGCAGTTCGACGGGTTGTTCGACTATCAAAACCGCGTGCGCCCGGCCTACTTCGCGTTCAAGCTGCTCTCCCGTCTGGCTGGCGAGCGGTTGCCCGTCACCTCCAACCATGGGGCGATCCATGGGTTTGCCACCTATGACCCGACGCTGCGCATGCACAATCTGCTGCTATGGAATTTCTCCAAGGCCGGCGTTCCAGTGCGGCTTTTACTGGCGGGTTTGCCCAAAGACATGCGCACGCGCCATATCGTCCTGGACGCCTCGGCACTCAGCGACGACGAAAACGCGCGCCTGCGTCCGGCGCCGTTCGCGACCCTGAAGCAGGGAGACGCGCAACTTGAGCTGCCCTTCGATCCCTACGCGGTCCATTACTGGTCTTTCGAATGAGCGTGATATGAAAATACTGAAATCCATTCTCCGGATCGTCCTGCTGGCCAATGCCACGGGCGGCATTCTTATGGCGGCCCAGTCTATAGACTATTCTCCCCGGGTCGAGGAGCGACAACTGCCGAACAAAATGCACTCCGCCATGGGGTTACTGCCCCTCCTGAAGGTCGGACACGCCGATGCGGATATCGTCGGGGCCGATAATCGCGCCCTGCAAGCGGCGGTGGATTACATCGCCGGGCTGGGAGGCGGCGTGGTGGAAATTGGGCCGGGCGACTATCTCATGCGCGACTCCCTGCATTTGCGTTCCCATGTCACCGTGCGTGGGACTCCTGGTAAAACGATCCTGCGTAAAGCCGATGGCATGGTTTCTTCGCTGGCGATTGATGGCGATTTTGGCGAGGAACAAATCACCATGACCGACGTCGCGGGATTCGAGATTGGTTCCGGGGTGACGATTTGGAGTTCCAAGGTGAACGGTTTCCACATCACCGTGGCCCGCCTCACCGGCCGCAACGGCAACACCTTCTCGATCGATCGTCCGCTCAACGCCGATTGCACCGTGAGCGAGGGCGCTAAAGCAGCGACCACTTTCCCGGTCGTGAGCGGTTATGATCTCGAAGGCGTGCGCGTCGAGCACCTCATCATTGAAGGCAACCGGGAACACAATCCGCCCCTCGACGGCTGCCGAGGCGGCGGGATCTTCCTTTATCGCGGTTTTGGGACCATCATCGAACACTGTGAAGTGCGGAATTATAACGGCGATGGCATCAGCTTCCAGCAATCCAACGATGTCATCGTAAACGAGTGTGTCAGTCAGAACAATGCCTCCTTGGGCATCCATCCCGGCAGCGGCTCGCAACGCGCCACCGTGCGCAAGTGTGTGGCGCGTAAAAACGGTACGGACGGCTTGTTTCTCTGCTGGCGGGTTCGACACGGCCTTTTTGAAGACAACGTTCTGGAGCAAAACGGCCGCTACGGAATTTCCATCGGTCACAAGGACACCGATAATTTACTGCGTAACAACCAGGTGCTTGGCAATGCGGAGGAGGGTATCTTCTTCCGTAATGAAAGCCTGGGTATGGCAGGCCATCGCAACCGCCTCGAGAACAATCTCATTGAGAACAACGGCGCAAAGCAAGACGTGGCGGGCATCCGGATCAGGGGGGAAACCCGCGACCTCATTCTGAAAAACAACCGCATTCGCGACACCCGTCCCCGGGAAGCCCAAAAACAGTCCATCGGCATCCAATTTGACGAGCAGGTGGGTCCGGTAGTTATGGAGAATAACGAGATTCAAGCTAAAACCACCATCAAGGATCAGCGGCCCGCGGCCACCGACAAATAGGTAAATCCACTTCGCCGTTCAATACCCGAAGAATTGGGGAAAGAACCTGGCGCTCGGCATCTGCAATGATTGTCATATGCCTTACCAGCGGGTGGGGGCGCTCAAGATCAGCGATCACCACGTGCGCAGCCCGTTGCTCAACATCAACAATGCCTGCCAAACCTGCCATCACTGGCCCGAAGCCGAGAATTCCGTTGGTTTCCACGCCCCGCAGGAGGCCGCGCGGATTCTGGGTGAATCCATTAACTTTGCGCGCCAGGGACAATTGGCGTTGCGGGATGGATTGGCCAAACGATAGCGCAGACAGGAGTCTGCTGAACGGAGACGATGGGCATCGAGAATGGCTGGTATGTCGGCGTGGCCCACAATCGCAACTCTCGTCCTTCGTCCTCGTCCTCGAAAAGGGGAAAGAAAGAATCGAGGACGAGGACGAAGGACGAAGGACGAGGACGACCACGTGGGGCCTCGTGAATGTATCATGGGTGTGGCAGCTAACCGCTGGCCTATCAACCTAAGAATGGCGATTGAGTAGCCGCAAAAAGAGAAGTTCAGCCCGCCAAACACGCGAAACAACGCCAAAAAGAAGGAGTTAAAGCATCGTTCCGGACCTTCCTGTGGGTGAATGAGGCGATCGCCGGAAATCCTTTTCCGGTTTCGCGTTGGTTAGCGTGTTTGGCGGGCAACTGCCGTTTTTAGGATGAATCCTTTACAGTCATGGCATCCTCTTGAAATCGGGGCTCGGCAGCAGCTTCGCCCTACCGTCATTTGAATTATTGCAACTTTGCCCCGGATGCTCTTGCGCATTTCCGATTAGCGCGCGGGCGTCCCACCCAATGTCACTAAGATTTCATGGTCATCGGAAAGCGCCAGAGGACTGGCGCAGTCCAAAACGCTGCGCGAATTCACGG
>Ga0209538_1001939_pt1 | contig 10694 bp, 9 predicted proteins | sample BarGraNGADG00211_2_FD_184492 | JGI IMG/M metagenome (GOLD analysis project Ga0209538, IMG submission 184492) | Arctic peat soil microbial communities from Barrow, Alaska - Barrow Graham LP Ref core NGADG0004-211 (SPAdes) (version 2) | ecosystem: Environmental > Terrestrial > Soil > Wetlands >... | reverse complement strand
AAGAATTCGATGGCTTCGGCTATCGGCTTGTCCTGTCGGCTGAAATGCTCACTGCGCTCAGTGATCTCGTGCATCTTCTGTTCGATTGCGGCGAGATCATCAGGGGACAGCGTCTTCGGCATGTCGATGTCGTAGTAAAAACCAGTGTCGATAGATGGTCCGATGGCAAGCTTGGCGTCCGGATAGAGCTCTTTGATCGCCTCGGCCATGATGTGTGACGTACTGTGACGAAGGATTTCCAGCCCTTCGCTGCTGGCGGTGCTCACAAGCTGGATGTCGTCGGTCGTGGATGGAATCGTCGTCAAGTCCACAAGCAAACCGCCAATCCTGGCAGCAACGATAGATCGTTTCTGCTGGGGAAAGAGCTTCTGAACAACCATGAGGATGGACTCGCCATCACTGAAAGAGTATTGAGACGATGCGTCATCGGCAACAATTCTGATATCCATGTCCGCTCCTTGGAAACGCAGATGGTGGGCGATAGAGGAATCGAACCTCTGACCTCTTCGGTGTCAACGAAGCGTTCTACCTCTGAACTAACCGCCCACAAAACCGGACTTGCTGTAGTATACACAGAACACGCTCGGCTGCAAGCCCTTTGACTCGGGGCTGCCCGCATACCACAACCCAGGAGCCCTTGAACCCTCGGGTTGTTGTTCGACCGGGTCAGAGCAGCCACCTTGCTCCTATGGCATATGAGTATACTGTTGTTTGCATGCAAACGTCAAGCGAGGAGACATGGAGATGACATTCACAGCGCAGAAGCGCGTTCGACAGGTCGTGGCCACACTCGAGAAGGCCTATCCCGACAGAGGCACCGCTCTGGAGTTCAAAGACCCATGGCAGCTGCTCACGGCAACAATACTCAGCGCTCAGTGCACAGACGTCATGGTCAATAAGGTTACCCCACGTCTGTTTGCTGCCTATCCTAGCGTGTGTGCTCTGGGTCACGCCGATATTCTTGCGGTCGAAGAGATCGTCAAGCCGACCGGCTTCTTCCACAACAAGGCGAAGGCGATCGTTGCCGCATCCCTCGAACTCTGTGAGAAATGGGGAGGCACGGTGACTCCCGAGATGGACTTCCTCACGGGACTCCCTGGCGTCGGACGCAAGACCGCCAATGTTGTCCTTGCGCATGCATTTGGTAAGCAGGCTGTTGTAGTCGACACACATGTGAAGCGTCTGGCCTATCGCATCGGACTCAGCGAGAGCCTCGTTCCAGAAAAAGTAGAACAAGACATTATGACTGTCGTTGCGGAGAGCCACTGGAACTCACTCTGTGACGCACTCATTGCCCACGGGCGGTCTGCCTGCAATGCTCGCCGACCAGATTGCGGTGCCTGTACAATTAGTGGACTTTGTCCGAAGAATGGAGTGCCAGAAACAAAGGCTCAACGCTGACAGGATGGATTCCCTGTTGTGCCGGGGTTGCTCTTGCTCAGGGTCGCTCCCAGTTGCCGAAGGGGTGTCTGAAAACACCACGTTCAGTGACGATACCCGAAAGCAGCTCGTTGGGGGTCACATCGAACGACGGGTTGAAGGCATGTGCACCTTCTGCGGCGACACGCTGGCCTGCAAATGACAGGACCTCATTCTCGTCGCGTTGTTCGATGGGGATTTCGGCGCCCGAAGCAATCGAGAAATCGAAGGAACTAAACGGTGCCGCCGTGTAGAATGGCAGCCCGTGGTACTCGGCCAGGACAGCCAGCTGGTAGGTCCCAATTTTGTTGGCGAAGTCACCGTTCGAGGCGATACGATCGGCGCCCACGATGACCTTGGTGACCATCCCATGCGACATCATGAAGCCGGCCATTCCGTCAGTAATAAGATGGAACGGGATACCCGCGATCACGAGTTCCAGAGCCGTCAATCGTGCTCCCTGAAGATACGGGCGTGTCTCGAGGGCAATGACCTGAATCTTCCTGCCTTGCCTGAACGCTTCGTTGATGGAACCAAGCGCTGTGCCGTATCGATACGTCGCAAGAGCGCCGGTATTGCAGATGGTCAGGATGGTGTCTCCGTCTTCGAACAGCTCAGCACCGTGCTTCGACAGAGCGAAATTTCGGTCCTCATCGTCCCGGGCCAGCTTGCCGGCGAACGTTGCAAGCTCATCGGCCGCCGCCCGTGGGTTTTTGCCGAGACTCGGCGCTCCCTCGGCGAGAGACCGATCGACAGCCCATGCAAGGTTCACGGCAGTGGGTCGGGCGCTCTTGAGATAGACACCGGCATCAAGCACGAACTGCGCAGGCTGCGGAGTCGTCAGCGCCTCTCGGGCAGCCAGAGCCATCCCATAGGCAGCAGCAACGCCGATTGCGGGAGCCCCGCGAGTGTTCATATTCTTGATGACTGAATATACATCTCTGTACGACGTACATTCGATCCACTCAATTTCGAAGGGGAGCTTGACCTGGTCGAGTACGCGCAAACTGGAACCTGTCCACAACAGGCTCCGGAGTTCTTCGCTCATTCGTCGAAGCGTCGAATCAGGCTGTGGCCTTCAGCTTCTTGAGACACTTGCCGCACACGCGAATCCTCTGAACCCTGCCGTTCATCTCTACCTGTACTGTGTGAAGATTTGGCAGGAAACGACGAGAACTACGCTGAATGGAATGGCTGACCGTGTTGCCTACCATTGGACCCTTGCCACAAATAGTACATACTCTGCTCATTTCGATGAACCTCCATGAAAAAGTAGGTTAATTTTACGTCAAAGGCCAACGAATTCAAGTTTGGTGGTATAATCGAATACCACATTTTGCCTGGAGAGTGGATATGACTGATACAAAAGGTAAAGTCGTTCTCAGCAGGAATGCAATGGAGGAAATCCTCCGGTTGGCTACCCTGAATGTTTACGGCGTGACAGGGCTGGCTCCCGTCACATTCGCCGAACGCTTCACTGGCGCTCTTGCGCTTCTGTCGACACCAAAGGGCGTCGATGCTCGGATCAGAAAGGACGGCACGATCGAAGTGACCGTTCATGTCCGGCTCCAATATGGTCTTCGTGTTTCCGAAGTCGCCCGTACCATTGCATCACAGGTTCGCTATGTCTTCTGCAATATGACGGGGATTGCGCAGGAGAGAGTCGAGCTGAACGTCGTGGTCTGGTCCATTCGCGTCGAAAACGAAAACGAATAGCATCACTTCCGGAGGATATCTTGAAAGAAATCGGTTACAGTGAGCTTGAGGCGCTGTTCACGGCTGCTCTCGCCAGCCTCGAATCCCGCAAAGCCTTTATCAACAGCCTGAACGTTTTTCCCGTGCCCGATGGAGACACCGGCACGAATATGTCCCTCACCCTCCGAACTGCTCTGGAGGAAGTCCAGAAGAGTCAGCCCAAGTCCATGAAAGAATTGGTCTCGACATTGTCTGCCGGATCCCTCATCGGGGCGCGTGGAAACTCAGGCGTCATCCTGTCCCAGATTATCCGTGGTATGGCAGCGGCAGCTGACAGCAAGCCGGTGCTAACGACGACAGATTTCACGCAGATGCTCACCAAAGCGACCGAGGTAGCATACAAGGCGGTGGTTATACCTGTAGAAGGAACTATCCTGACCGTCGTCAGACGCATGGCCGAGAGTGCGGCCGGGTTGCACCAGGAAGACTATACGGATTACTTGGCCGAGGTCATCAGGACAGGAAGACAAGCGGTCAAGGAGACGACTGGGCAGCTTCCTGCACTGGCAGAAGCCCATGTGGTGGATGCCGGGGCCGAGGGCCTTGTGACACTCCTGGAAGGTATGTTGATGAGTCTCCGGGGTGAGACGGTCACCTCCGGGAAATTGACACTGGAGGATGAGAGCGAGGAGCATGTCGCCCCGCAGGACCTGACGTACCGTTATGACACTGTGATCCTGGTGGCTTCTGACACGCTGCCGGAAACTGAAGTCCGTGCAAAACTGACCGAACGTGGCGATAGCCTTGTCATGGCGTCGGCGGGCGGCCTTACCAAGATCCATGTCCACACCAACGAACCATACGACGCTATCCAGTACCTCATGAAGTTTGCCCCGGTACGAGAGGGGCACATCGAGGACATGCAATACCAGGCAAACGTGTATGCCGGCGGTCCGGCGGCCAAGGCGGGTTCCTCGTCGAAGCCACTCGCTTCGACGGAGGGCTGCGCTGACGAGTACGTGCAGCGTGCATACGTGGTAGTGTCACCGGGGGCTGGGTTTGACGAGATTTTCCGCAAACTTGGAGCGCAGATCATCGTCAGCGGCGGCGACACGATGAATCCGCCGGCTGAAGCTTTCGTCGCTCCCATCAAGGCATGCAACGCCAAGTCGTTCATTGTCTTCCCAAACAACAAAAATATCATCATGGCCGCACAACAGGCCGCCGACCTCATCGACAAGGACGTGCAAGTGTTGAACGCTCGCCACCCGGTGCAGGCTATCAGTGCGCTGGTCCAGCTGGCTTCTTGTGGTCCTGATGACGACTGTCTGGCGGTCGCAAACCAGGCTATTGAGGCAACAGATTTCTTTGCGGTCACGTGTGCAACCAAGAATGCCTCGGTCTCTGGAATGCTTGTCCACGAGGGCGACTATATGCTGCTCGTGGACGACAAGCTTGTAGGACTTGGACAATCGGTCGAGGGAGCGCTGGTGCACCTCAACGAGTCCACCATCATTTGGGATGGCAAGTCTCTGATATCGGTTTACCGGGGCGCCGACTTTGCTGAGGCGTCATTCGATGCGCTCGTTGTGACGTTGACCCAGCAATTCCCTGATCTTGAGATCCAGCCCTACTACGGAGGCCAGGCTTTCTACGGCGTCGTGGGATCGGTCGAGTAATGGACAGCGCTCAGCTGAGACAACAGGTGGCCATCGCGGTCGACAGCCTGATGCGGCGTATCGGGCAGTCGTACGAGATTACTGTCGTCCTCGGATCTGGTCTGTCGAGCTTCGTGGACCGGATGGATGGGCGGACAATCGTTCCCTACGTCGAGATTCCGGGGTTCCCTGTGTCGACAGTCAAGGGGCATGCCAGCGAGCTTGTCGCGGGGAGCATCAGTGGACACAGAGTCTTGTGTTTTGCGGGTCGCTTTCATTACTACGAGGGCTATGACGCTGCCACGGTGACCATCCCTGTCCGGGTTGCCCAGGCCCTGGGTGTTCGTACCGCCCTCTTCACGAATGCGGCGGGTGGCATTGCGGATCGTCTGAAACTCGGAGACCTGATGGTCATCGAAGACCATCTCAACTTGCTTACCGCAGACAGCCCGCTTCGAGGTCTCGCCGATGAGGTGTTCGGCTCCAAATTCGTGAATATGTACACTGCGTATGACCCCGCGGTCACGCAAGCGCTCAAATCGGTCGGTGAACTTCGTTCTTTGCCGATTGCGTCCGGCGTTTATGCAGCGCTGTCCGGCCCTCAGTTCGAGACCCGTGCAGAGATCAGAATGCTGCGGATTCTAGGAGCAGATGCGGTGGGTATGTCCACGATTCCCGAGGTCATTGTGGCAAACCAGGCTGGCATGCGCGTTGGCGCCGTCTCGGTCATTACCGACCTTGCGACCGATACGGTCACCGAGCTCAGCCATGACCAGGTGCTCGCCACGGCGCGACGTGCCGATGAACACTTGGCAGAGTTGCTGACCGGCGTCATCGAGGGAGCCGAGTGGTGAACAGGAACTTCGCAGAACTTATCGAGCAGAAGAAATCCGGCGGCGAACTCTCGAAAGAAGAGATCTCGTGGTGGATTGATGGTCTTGTGAATAGCTCCATTCCCGACTACCAGACGTCGGCAATGCTCATGGCCATCTATTTCAAAGGGATGAATACTCATGAGACCTCCTGGCTCACGCATTGCATCAGTACCAGCGGAGACGTCATCGACCTCTCTTCGCTGAAGGGAGTGAAGTGCGACAAGCACTCATCGGGGGGTGTCGCCGACACAGTGTCCATCCCCCTCATCGCCATTGCCGCAAGCTGTGGTGCCGTGATGCCAAAAATGTCGGGAAGGGGCCTCGGCCACTCCGGCGGGACAATCGACAAGCTTGAGTCGATTCCGGGTTTCGACGTGAACCTGACGCCGCTGGTGTTCATGGAGATCGTCAACCGTCTAGGTGGAGCCATCATGGCTCAGACCGGCGATGTAGCTGTAGCCGACAAGAAGCTCTATGCTCTCCGCGACGTGACGGCAACGGTGGATTCTGTGCCTCTTATCGCATCCAGCATCATGGGCAAGAAGTTGGCGTCCGGTGCAGACGTGATCGTCCTTGATGTGAAGTGGGGATCGGGAGCTTTCATGGCAGGCAAATCGGAGGCCATCGAACTGGCGAAGACCATGGTTGGCATAGGAGAGGACAATGGCAAGACGACAGTGGCCTATGTGACGGACATGAATGAGCCGCTGGGTAACGCCGTGGGCAATGCCCTTGAGATCGTCGAGGCCGTCCAGGTTCTCAAGGGGCATGGCCCGGCCAAACTTGTCGATGTCATACTGACGCTCTGCGACGAGATCCTCATACAAAGCGGGATTGTTCAGAAGCGCGAAGACGCCAGAACAATGGCCATGAACGCCATCGCGAGCGGGAACGCGCTACAACGCTTTGCCGATATCGTCAGGGCGCAGGGAGGTGACCCCACATTCATCGACCGGCCCGAGGTTCTGCCACAAGCCGCGGTCAGGCGGCCCGTCTATTCTCCGCGCAGTGGATTTGTTACGAGCATCGATGCGAAAGGCATTGGGCTGGCTGCCATGCACCTCGGCGCAGGGCGTCGAACAAAGGAAGATGTCATCGATCTGGCCGTCGGCCTCGTGCTGGACGTCAAGACCGGCGACGCAGTGAGTGCCGGACACCAGATTGCGACCGTTTACGCACGCACAGACGACGACGCACGTACGTGCGAACAGGAGATTCTGGGGACCATCGTCGTCGGGCAAGCGTCCGTCCCTCGGTGGCAGACCGTCGTGGCAAAGATCAGCCGCCCGGACGGTGTGGTGACGTACGAGCATTCGTGAAAACGGTTATTCTCGGCCATGCAGGTGCGGACTTTGACTGTGTAGCCTCGATGGCTGGGCTGTCTCGGCTGTATGCCGGGGCCGTCCCAGTGTTGCCCGGGTCCCTCGAGCCGAACGTGGAGGAGTTCCTCCGGCTCTACGAGGGACGTTTTCGTTTTGTGCGCATGCCTGCGCCGTCCTTGCTCAAAGAAGACATCGAAACGGTCATCCTGGCTGACACGATTGTCGCATCCCGTCTCGGCGAGTACAAGGAGGTCCTCTCACTGCCAGGGATAAGGCTGATTGCGTATGACCATCATGAGCCAAACTCCGCGAGCCTGGCACATATTGACGAGGGCCATATCCGGAAGTGTGGAGCGACCGCGTCGCTTGTGACCGCCGCGCTCCGCGAGCAGCTGGTTCCCGTGAACCCGGACGAAGCTACACTCCTTGCGCTTGGCATCTATGAGGACACGGGCTCGCTTTTGTTTCCCGAGACGACAGCGTTCGACGTCGAACAGGCAGCCTATTTGCTCAAAGCTGGCGCGAGTCTTTCCATGGTCGCCCGCTATGTCACCACCTACCTGGCTCCGGAGCAGCAAACGGCTCTCGAGAACGCGCTGAACAGTGCACAGGTCAGGACAGTGGCTGGAGCACAGATAGCTTTTACCATCGTGCATGCAGAGCGGAACGTCGGCAACCTCTCGGTCATCGTGCACCGGCTGGCTCAGATCATCAAGGCAGAAGCGTTGTTTCTCATTTACCAGACTCCCCAGACACTCTACGTTCTCGGGCGCAGTGATCGCCTGCTCAACGTCGCAGAGTTGCTCGCTCCTTTGGGGGGAGCAGGTCGGATCCATGCGGCAGCATCCATCCTGCGAGATGGAACATCCGCTGAAACCGCACAAGAGCACATTATATCCGCCATAGCCGCGAGGCGTACTCAGTGGCACCAGGTCGTCCACGATATCATGACGCCCCATCCCGCGACAGTCTCTCAGGACAGGTCCGCCGAAGAAGCCCTGCACATAATGGTGAATCTTGGGTTCTCGGTGCTGCCGGTCGAACGTGATGGCCGAATTGTCGGCGTCGTGTCCAAGAAAGCTCTCGAGAAGACTTCTCTCACGCGGCTCCAGCAGAAGCCTGTGCATTACTTTCTGAATACGCGCATTCCGGCCGTTCCCCTCAGCGCAACCGTCGAAGAGCTCATACAGGGGTTCGGTGGGTACAACACAGGCCTCCTGCTGGTCATGGAACAGGACTGCCTTCTGGGTGTGGTCTCGAGATCCGACGTCCTGCGCTACCTCAACAGCACAGCACATCCACAGAGCATCGTGGGGACAGCAGGTGTGCGAGTCATCGTGCGTTCCGACCTCGATCGGTTGGGCGGAAGTGACACGGCGGCGACCTTGGCCAGAATTGGTCGGATTGGCGATACGGAGGAAAACCGGGCTTATCTTGTCGGCGGGTCGGTACGCGACGTCCTCCTTGGCAGGCCTCCCAACGATTTCGACATCGTCACGGAGAAAGACGTCTCGGGCGTTGCCGCGGCAGTCGCCAAGTCCTTCGATACCAACGTGATCTCGTATGGACGCTTCATGACACACAAGGTTCGTATTCGAGAGCGGGAGTACGATTTTGCAGCTGCTCGCCTCGAGTACTACGACTTTCCAGGTTCGCTGCCCACGGTCGCCCCTGCACCATTGATGAAGGATCTGCTGAGGAGGGACTTCACCGTGAATGCTCTTGCCATGTCTCTCTCAGAGAGCGATTTCGGCACCGTGGTGGACGCTACCGGAGGGCTGAGGGATCTTGAAGCCCGGACCATTCGGATGACGTATCCGGACAGCTTCATCGAGGACCCCGCCCGGATACTGCGTGCCGTTTCGGCCCAGACACGTCTGGGCTTCGCTCTCGAGGACGGTACCCGTGAGAAGGCGAGGGAGGCTCTTGATCTCGGGCTCTTGAATGTCCGGCGCAACAAACGTGCGCAGGACGAGTTCAAGGAACTGCTCTTGAGCAGCAGGAGCGTCGCATCCATCAAAGCGCTTTGCTTGGTCGGATGTGGACTCATTGGTCTTCCGCTCGTTCCGCCGCGGGCTGCGAAAGTCCGACTCCTGTCCGCCCTCGAGGAGGGTCTCCACGCGGCCGTGAACGGCCTGGATGCTCCTCGATGGGTTGCGCCGCTTCTTGTGTGGCTGGGCGACATTCCTTCTGGAGAATTGCAGGAGGTCCTCAAGGACTTCGGATTGAGCGACCGACTGGCATCGGCGTGCCGGTCATGGCAGCGAAAGGAACGGGCACTGCGCCGCCTTCTCGAGCAAGGAACATGCAAGGTGAGCACTGCAGTAGAGGAACTTGGGGGCATTCCCTTGCCTATTCTCTCGATCCTGGAGGCCCACCTTGCCGGATTGGAGACCACCGGCCCTCGCGACCTCCTCATGACAGTCCTCTCATGGATGGACGAGCCGCCGCTGGTCTCAGGTGAGGACGTCGTGAGCCTCGGTATCCCCGAAGGACGACAGGTCGGACTGCTTCTCGACCAGGTACGACGCCTCCAGCTGGACGGTATGATTGGGTCTAGAGAGGAGGCTGTGGCGTATCTGGCGCGTCGAAAAGTTGACGCACGGCCGTCCCCGCCTATAATAAAACCCACGCAGGCCCTTTCCTGACGTGCGCGCAACGCATGGGCCCATAGCTCAACGGTAGAGCAGGTGGCTCATAACCACTTGGTTCTTGGTTCGAATCCAGGTGGGCCCACCAGGATGTCAAAATCGTCGATGAGGTGGATTGATGCTACTAGACAAGCTTTGGGAACTTCAAGAACTTCAGTTGGACTATCGGCAGAAGGAACGTCTTCTGCAGGAGTCGGATCTCTCTTCATCGCTGAGTCACAAGATCGACGAAACCGAGGAGCAATTGGCCGCGTTACGTGGGCAGCGGGAAACACTCAGGGCCGACGAGGTCAGGATCAGTGAGAAGTTGGACGATCTTTCGGCGAAGGTTCACGAAGCCGGCGCCAAGCTCGGGAAAGAAGAAATGTCCGAAGACAAGGTCCAGAAGCTTGAGGAGAAGATGAAGAAGCTGACTCTCGAGAAAGAAAAGATCGAGGATGCGCAGGGGAAGAATTTCCACGACCGACAGGACGTCGAGGATCAAATCAGAGCCAAGGAATTGCTGGCAGAAAAGCTTCGCAAGGAGCTCGAAAGCATTCCTAAGTTGAACACAACCTCGAGGGCAGCCGTGAAGAAGTCTCTTCCGACCTTGCGCAAGGAAATTGAGAATCGCAAGTCGCAGCTTCCACTCAAAGCCAAGCTGATTTTCGAAAACCTCTCGCAGAAGTTCAGCGGAGCTCCTATTGCAAGAGCGGTTAGTTCGACCTGTGACTACTGTCACGTGAGGCTTTCCCAGAAGACATTGTTCAATCTTCGTAGTACCGAGGGCCACAGCGGCGATGCTGAAGAGCTTATCCGTTGCGAGATCTGCGGCAAGATACTGTACATCGGCACCAAAGACCGCGAATGAGTCAGTCGCAGGCAGGAGATTCTCCTGCTTGAGGAAAGTCCGGGCTCCAAGAAGCGAGTTGCTCGGGAAACCCGAGTGGGGGTAACCCCAAGGAAAGCGCAACAGAAAATATACCGCCCCGCAAGGGGTAAGGGTGAAATGGCGGTGTAAGAGACCACCGGCAGACCAGCGATGGGCTGCGCATTGCAAACCCCAACTGGAGCAAGACAAAATAGGAAGGCAAA
>Ga0209538_1001938_pt1 | contig 10701 bp, 10 predicted proteins | sample BarGraNGADG00211_2_FD_184492 | JGI IMG/M metagenome (GOLD analysis project Ga0209538, IMG submission 184492) | Arctic peat soil microbial communities from Barrow, Alaska - Barrow Graham LP Ref core NGADG0004-211 (SPAdes) (version 2) | ecosystem: Environmental > Terrestrial > Soil > Wetlands >... | reverse complement strand
GTATCCAGCCAGGTAGGCTGCGCCCTCGGCTGCAAGTTCTGCGTGACCGGCCAGATGGGCTTCGAAAGGCAACTGTCCGCCGGCGAAATCGTGGAGCAGGTGTACCATTTCGAGCGGTCGCTTCGCCGGGCATCGCCGAAGGGTGGTCACAGGCAAATTACCAACGTTGTTTTCATGGGGATGGGCGAGCCGATGGCCAACTTTGACTCGGTGCTGGCGGCAGTCCGGCTGCTGACCGCTCCAGAGGGGATGGGGCTGGGTGCCCGTCGGATCACTATCTCCACCTCGGGATTGGTGCCTGGGATCGAGCGGATGGCCGGCGAGGGGCTGCAGTTGGGGCTGGCGATCTCGCTTCACGCCCCCAACGACCAGCTTAGAGATCGGCTGATGCCGGTAAACCGCCACTACCCCATTGCCCAGTTGGTGAAGGCGGCGGACAACTACGCTTCCGTGACGGGCCGGAGGGTCACCTACGAGTACGCGCTGATGGACGGCGTCAACGATGGTGGCGATCATGCGCGGGAACTGGGCGCCCTGTTGTCGGGGCCGCTGTGCCACGTCAATCTGATCCCGTTGAACCGATCGCTGGATCCGGCCCTGAAGCCCTCCCCACCCTGGCGTGTAGCTGCCTTCCGGCAATGGCTGGAGGAGGCCGGGATCGCCTGCACCGTGAGGGAGACCAAGGGGCAGGACATACTGGCGGCCTGCGGCCAGCTTCGCTACGCTGAGCAGGCTCCGAAATAGTGCTGGGTGCTGACCCTGGATTTCCAGCACTCAGCACCATATTGGAGATTGTTGTGAGGGTAAAGATCGCGCCTTCGATCTTGAGCGCGGACTTCTCGCGGCTGGGGGAGCAGGTGGCGGCCGCCGAGGCCGCCGGGGCCGACTATATCCACCTGGACGTGATGGACGGCCACTTCGTCCCCAACCTGACCATGGGCCCCAACCTGGTGGCGGCGGTACGCGCATCCACCACCTTGCCTCTGGACGTCCACTTGATGATCGAGGCTCCGGAGCGGATGGTTGCCCGTTTTGCCGAGGCGGGAGCAAACATCATCACCGTGCACCAGGAGGCCTGCCGGCACATCAACTACGTCCTGAACCTCATCAGGGATCTGGGGGTACGTGCGGGTTTGGCCCTGAACCCGGCGACGCCGCTGTCCACCGTGGAAGAGGTGTTGGACCAGGTGGACCTGCTGCTGGTTATGACCGTGAACCCGGGCTTTGGCGGCCAGAAGCTGATCCCCTCTACGATGAGCAAGATCTCCCGCCTCTCGTCATTGATGGCCTCTCAGGGGGTTGCGGCCGAGTTGGAGGTTGACGGGGGAGTCACGGCTGAGAACGCGGGCGAACTGGTGAGCGCCGGGGCGCGCGTTCTAGTGTGCGGCTCGAGTACGTTCAACAGCCGTGGGACGGTGTCGGAGAATCTGGCCGCGCTGCGCGGGGCAGTGGAGGCCGCCGGCCGCCAGGAATCAAGAAACCGGTGCGTGTAAGCACCGGCTGTCTTGGGCATTCCTCCGGAATCCGACCGTTGCGGACCAAGCTCAAATTGAGCGAGGGAGGGAGGCTACGAGGGCTTCTGCAGGGTCCGCATGCAGCGAGTGCAGATCTTGACGCTTATCTCCTGGTTGTCAACGGTTATCGTCGTCTTCTGGATGTTGGGCATCCATCGGCGATTGGTTCGGCGCTTGGAATGGCTTACGTTGTGTCCGAAGCCTACTCCCTTGCCGCACATCTGACACAGAGGCAACTTATCACCCTCCCCAATCCGGTCGATTCGGGCCTTGCGCAATGCAGGCAGGCTCTTCAACAAGAACCTGCCTGGGAAGCTCGACGCCACGGTTCACCGCCGCTATAATACCACAGGGTCCGAGCCAGGGCAATTGGGGCCAATCTTATTTTCAGCCGGGATGCAGATGCCAGGAATCGAGGATCTAGGTAAGATCGAGGTGAGCCCAAGGGCCATCGCATCTATCGCTGCGGACGCTGTCCTCCGCTCCTATGGGGTGGTCGGCATGGCCTCTGCGAGGCTGCAGGATGGGCTAGCAGAGGTATTGCACAGGGAGCACATGGAGCGCGGTGTGGTAGTGCACCTCGTGGACGGGCTGATCACCATCGACCTTTTCGTGATTGTGGAGTACGGCACCAGGGTGTCGGAGGTTGGCCGCAACATCGCCCAGAGCGTCAAGTTCGCCGTGGAGAAGGCGATCGGGATGCCCGTAGCCCGCGTGAATGTGAACGTCCAAGGGCTTCGGATCAGCGACCGCTCCTAGCCTCGAAACTTCCCAGCAACTAGCCAACCGGGGCCAAGCGGTGCCTCCTGCGGCTGCGATAGCCGATGGGCCGTTGTGACTCCGTCTGTGCCTTCCCCATTTCCCGAAAATCTACTCTCTTTTGGAAGAAAATGACCAACCAGGACAAAGTTGTGAGTAGGCTGCGTATCAGTGGTAGCGACCTGCGGCAGATGTTGGAGGTTGGTACTTCCCTCCTAGCGGAAAACGTCGAGCTAGTCAATTCGCTGAACGTTTTCCCTGTCCCTGATGGCGACACCGGCACGAACATGCTTCTCACCATGCAATCGGCACTGGAAGAGATGGCCAAGCTCACCGAAAAGGACGTCGGGGCAGCTGCCCGCGCTGCCGCTCACGGTTCGCTCATGGGGGCGAGGGGCAACTCGGGCGTAATCCTCTCCCAGATACTGCGGGGCATTGCCCGATCAGTGGAGGGGAAGGATTACCTGGACGGGGCGGACCTGGCCGCCGCGTTCAAGGAGGGGGCCAACACCGCCTATCGGGGCATCGGCAAGGCGGTGGAGGGCACCATGCTGACGGTGGCGCGGGAGTCCGCCGACGCCGCGTTGGCAGCCGCCCAGGAGGAGCGAAGCGTAGCCCACGTGTTGCGATGTGCTGTCGAAGTCGGGCGCCAGTCCCTGGAGTCTACACCGGATCTGCTCCCAACTCTCAAAGAGGCGGGAGTGGTGGATGCCGGCGGGCAGGGCTACCTGCTGCTGCTGGAAGGCGCCCAGATGTTCGTCACGGGCGAGCGAACTGCTCCCCTGCTAGCAGCGGCCCCCAAGCTGAGTCCCGTTGCCGCGGTAGCGAAAACGGCGCCGGAGTACGGCTTCTGCACAGAGGTGTTGCTGCGCGGCGATGGGCTGGACCTGGAAGGGATTCGCCGCCAGCTGGAGGGCCTGGGAGACTCGGTTCTGGTGGTGGGCGAGCCCGATCTGGTCCATCTTCACGTTCATACCCATCAGCCCGGGGATGTCCTGAACTTCGCGGCCAAGCTGGGTAGTATGGATAAGGTGAAGATCGAGAACATGCAGCTCCAGCACACGGCTTACATGGGCGGTGCGGCTCGCGGCGATCAGCCCGTTCTGTCCGAAGGCGTCGGCGTGGTCTCTGTTGCGGCAGGAGCAGGGCTGGCCCGGGTGTTCAGGGACCTGGGGGTTTCCAGCGTGGTCCACGGCGGCCAAACGATGAACCCGAGCATCGAGGAGTTGGTCCATGGTGCTTCCCAAATCGGCTTCGCGCGCGTGATACTGCTGCCCAACAATCCCAACGTGGTGATGACGGCACAGCAGGCGCGGTCGTTGGCGAAGCTGGAGTTGAGGGTGGTGCCGACTCGAACCATCTGCGAGGGGATAGCGGCGATGGTATCATTCAACCCCGAGATCGAGTTGGATGCGAACGTTGCGGCGATGACCGAGGCAGCCTCTCGGGTGCAGAGCATCGAGATCACACGGGCTGTTCGATCCTCGAAAGTCAACGGGCTGCAGGTTGAGGAAGGGCAGGCCATTGCCATGCTGAGCGGCGCCCTTGTGGGGGCTGGCGAGTCTATCGAGATGGTAGTCACTAGGGCGCTGGAGCAGGCGCGGGCTGCCGATCACGAGGTGGTGACGGTCTACTGTGGGGAGGGAGTCAGCCTGGAGGAGGGCCAGAAGTTGGGGGCCAGCATCAGCGGCGCTTGGCCGAACCTGCAGGTAGAGGTGGTGGAGGGCGGCCAGCCGCATTACCCCTTCATCATATCCGTAGAGTAGATCAATTCGGTGTTGGTCTTTCCGAGCAACGTCGGTAGGGGCGGGTCGCAAACCCGCCCCTATGTAGCATCTGGCACGGCCGGTTGTGGTTTGGTGACTGGTCCCCAGGAGCCGCCGAGTAAACCGGCCGTCCGAAGCGGGCGGCGTCAGGAGGAGAAGTGAACAGGATCCGGGTTGTCACCGACAGCACCGCCGACATGGATGAGGGCGAGGTCCAGCGATTCGGGATCCGGATAGTCCCCCTAAATGTTCATTGGAACGGCGAGACCCAGCAGGACAAGGTCGAGATAAGCGTAGACGAGTTCTACCGGAGGTTGCGCGAGGAGAAGGGAACCCCGAGGACATCCCAGCCATCGGTCGGCCAGTTTGAGGAGGCCTACGGGCGATTGCTGCAGGAGGCCGACGCGATTCTCTCGATTCATATATCCTCAAAGCTGAGCGGCACCCTGAATTCCGCACAGATGGCGGCCAGGAACGTGGCTCCGGACCGGATCACTGTGATCGATTCTTTTACCACGACTGCAGCTCTGGGGGCCGTCGTCCTGCGCACAGCCCGTCTTGCCCAATCGGGGGCATCCAGGGTGGAGTGTGTGTCGCTGGCGGAGGGACTGCTGCCAAGGCTCAGACTGGTTGCCTGCGTCGACACCCTGGAGTTCTTGCGACGCGGTGGGAGGATAGGGCGTGCCCAGGCTCTTGCCGGAAACTTACTGGCCATCAAGCTGATTTTCCAGATCCAGGGTGGAGAAGTCATCCCGGTGGAGCGGGTTCGTACCAGGGCCGCGGCCATCAGGCGTACCGCCGACGCGGTCTCGTCACTCGGCTCCATCGAGGAGCTATGTGTCCTTTACGGTGATGACCCAGCACCCGGTAGGCAGCTGTACGATATGCTAAAGGTGGCCCACCCCCTACTGACACTTCAGTGGGGAAGAATAGGTCCTGTCCTAGGCACTCACACCGGTCCAGGGGTGGTGGGCGCATGCGCCATTATGGCGTCCTGATGCACCGGTTCACGTTGCAGCACTGATCTGCCCCGACAGCTTGGCTGCCGGCAACAGGAGGAAAATTGAATAAGGTTCTTGTTGTGACCGACAGCACCGCCGACGTGGATGACGATGAGGCTGTGCGGCTAGGGATCTCGACAGTCCCCCTCAACGTCCATTGGAACGGCGAGACGTATAAGGACAGGGTCGAGATCAGCATAGACGAGTTCTATCGAAAGCTGCGGGAGGAGAAGGGAACCCCAAGGACCTCCCAGCCCTCGGCCGGCCAGTTCATCGAGATGTACCGGAGACTTCTGGAGGACGCGGACGGGATAGTTTCCATCCACATATCTTCAAGGCTCAGCGGCACCTTCAACGCGGCTCAGGTGGCGGCGGGACAGGTGGCGCCAGAGCGGATTGCTGTGGTGGACTCCCGCACTCTTGCCTATGCGGAGGGGGCCCTGGTCACTCGGACCGCGGAGTTGGCGCAGAGAGGCGCGAGTCTGCGGGAGTGTGTGGATTATGCCGAGGCGCTTGTGCCCAGGTTGCGGCTCTTCGCGGCCGCGGATACCCTGGAGTTCCTGAAGCGGGGGGGTAGGGTGAGCCGGCTGCAGGCTTTCGCCGGCACCCTCCTGGCCATAAAGCCGATGATTCACGTGGTAGACGGGCTGTTGGTGCCCGCTGAGCGAGTGCGTACGAGGGCGGCCGCGGTGAAGAGAATGGCGGAGCTACTTCTGGCCCTGGGACCCTTGGAGGAGGCGGCTGTGATGTATGCGGACGATCCCGAGCCTGCTGAGCAGATGTACAGGATTATCCACGCCGCGCGGCCTGAGCTTCCGATAAAGCGTGGCAGAACGGGCGCGGTGATTGGGGCTCACAACGGTCCCGGGCTGTACGGCGCATACGCCCTTCTGGCGAAGTAACACGGGGCGAGGTGGTTTGAACGCGCATGCAAGAGGGAAGCACCACCAGACTCGCTGGACAGAGCCCGGACAGACTGCTAGAGCTGTGGACGACAGCGCAGAAGATCTTCTCCCAGGAATTGCGCACCGGATGCGCCGATAGGACGGTATACGGCGGAGCGGAGCGCTTCCTCTCCAACTGGGCCTCCTCCATCTCCGCACTTGAGGGCAGCTACCCAACCTGGGCGGAGGCGAAGCGAGTGCTGGCCATCCTGGTGGACTACGGAGGGCGTCCGCCGGAGGATCGGCAGACAGCAGCCAGGGATGCCCTGGAGTTGATGGGACAGGTGGTGGAGCGGATGAGGGCGCTGGGTAGCTCTCCGCCTTCAGTCTTCAGCCCTCAGCCTTCAGCGGTCAGCTCTCAGCGGCCCGCCCGTCCTAGCCCTCATCCGCAGTTCGGGCAGCCTCTCCCAGAAGGAGAGGGAAAGTCCCAACGCCCCGCCATTCCCCCTGCCACCGCCGTCCGCCGCGCCTCCGCCGCCCTCCGGGTCGCTCAGCCGACCCTGGCACTGGACGATCCAGTGCTGGCGATGAAGGGAGTCGGGAAGCAGAGGGCCGCCCTGCTGGGCAAGCTGGGGATCCTGAGGGTGCGCGATCTGCTCCAGCACTTCCCGAGGGACTATCGGGACTACCGGGTTGTGAAACGGGTGGTGGAGCTAATGTTCGGCGAGACGGCCAGCGTGCTGGGAGTGGTGGAGCACGTCCAGGTGCTGCCGGGGCCGCACAAGCGCTTCCGCACGACGGTGCGGGTGAGGGATGAGAGCGGGAGACTGACTGCCACCTGGTTCCGCTATGGATACGCAGGCGTCCGGCTGGCCCCAAACAGCCGCATCGCCGTGGCCGGTACCGTCTCGGGTTTTGGCGGCCAGTTGAGCTTCGACAGCCCTGATTGGGAGATGGCCGACTCTCCCCCACTCCATACTCGGCGGCTGGTTCCGGTGTATCCGCTCACCGAGGGGGTCTCTGACTACTGGCTGCGAGAGGTCATGTCGGCAGTAGTCCCCCAGTACGCCCCCAAGCTTCAGGAGCACCTCCCCCACTGGCTGCTGCGGAAGTACGGGCTGTTGCCGCTTACCGAGGCGGTCCTGAGGATCCACTTCCCAGTCAACCCTGGAGAGGTAATCGAGGCGAGGCACAGACTGGCCTTCGACGAACTGCTAATGGTGCAGTTGGCTGCATTGAAGCGCAGGTCGGAGTGGCAGGCCGGTTCCGTGGCTCAGCCACTGGTGCTGGAAGATGACACGCTGGATCGGTTCCTGTCCACCCAACCCTTTGTGCTGACCGAGGCTCAAAGACGGGTGATAGACGAGATCCGGAAGGACCTGTGTGAGAGCCTGCCGATGACCCGGCTGCTGGAGGGGGATGTTGGATCCGGCAAGACGATCGTGGCAGCCGTGGCTATGCTCTCCGCTGTGGCCGCCGGCTATCAAGGGGCCATCATGGCTCCCACGGAGATCCTGGCGGAGCAGCACGCTCGGACGCTGCACGAAAGCTACGGTAGGGCGCAGCAGTTCATCGAGGAGTTGCTGGGGCGGCCGCTGAGGCTGGAGTTGTTGACCGGCTCCTCGAAAAAGGCAGATAGGGAGAGGATCTACCGGGACACGGCGTCCGGAGGCGTCGATCTGCTGGTGGGTACCCAGGCGCTGGTGCAGGAGGGGCTTGGTTTCAAGCGGCTTGGTCTGGCTGTGATAGACGAGCAGCACCGATTTGGGGTGGTCCAGCGATCGGCTCTTCGAGAGAAGGGGGGAACTCCCCACCTGTTGGTGATGACGGCGACCCCGATCCCGCGCACCCTGGCGCTGGTGCTCTACGGTGACCTTGACCTCTCGGTGATCGACGAGCTGCCGCCTGGGCGGCAGAAGGTGAAGACGGTCCTGCTCACGGCACCGGAGCGGTCCTACGCCTACGAGCACATACGCCGGGAGGTGGCTGAGGGGCGCCAGGCGTTCATCATTTGTCCCTTGGTGGAGGACACCCCTCACCTGGAAGTGAGGGCCGCGACAGCGGAGTACGAGCGGCTGCAGGCAGGAGAGCTGTCCGAGCTGAGGCTGGCACTGCTCCATGGGCGGATGAAGCCCTCCGAGAAGGATCGAATAATGCTGGGCTTCCGGCGCGGGGAGTTCGACGTGCTGGTTTCCACATCCGTGGTGGAGGTGGGCATCGACGTCCCTAACGCAACGGTGATGCTGGTGGAGGGCGCCGAGCGCTTCGGACTGGCCCAGCTGCACCAGTTTCGTGGACGTGTGGGGCGCGGCTCCAATCTATCCTCCTGCCTCCTGCTCACGGACTCGGAGGAGGAGTCCGCGCTGGAGCGGCTGCGAACTGTGGCCGCGGTTTCAGACGGCTTCAAGCTGGCCGACGAGGATTTGAAGCTGCGGGGCCCGGGAGAGTATTTGGGGTTTCGCCAGAGCGGCTTCCCGGACTTTCGAATGGCCGATCTGGGCGACGCTCGCCTGGTGGAGTCTGCCAGGGAGGCAGCAACGGAGTTGCTGCGGCGCGACTCCGACCTGGCGCTGCCCGAGCACCGGGTATTGGCAGCCAGGGTTGAGGAGTTACGGCGGGCCGAGAGCTCATGAGAAAGGGTATCCGGGAATGCGGATAATAGCTGGACTGGCGCGGGGAAGGCCGCTGAAGAGCATCGAGAGCCCAACAGTGCGGCCTACCAGCGACAAAGCAAAGGGGGCCATATTCTCCATCCTGGAGTCGGAGGCTTTCAAGCGTGGGATGGTTGAGCCTGGGTACTTGGCCAGGGTGGAGGATGGTGAGCTGGCCTTCCCGTGGAAGCGGGTGCTGGACCTGTACGCCGGGAGCGGTGCCCTGGGGATTGAGGCTCTGAGCCGTGGGGCAGAGTTGGTGGATTTCGTGGAGGCCGATTCCGGGGCGCGGGAAGCCATAGTGCAGAACTTGAAGAATGCCGGGCTGACGGCACGTGCGAGGGTTCACGGGCTGAGGGTTGAGTCGGCTATCTCGACATTTAGTGTACCCTATGATTTAATACTGTTGGATCCCCCCTACGATGATCCTGCCTTTGCATCGGTTTTTCGGAGGCTGTGCGAATCGGCTGTTGTTGGGATCCACACGTGTGTGGTGCTAGAACACTCCCGGCAGCGGGCGGTTGAGGTGGAATGTGGGCCGCTCGTGCTCCTTAAGACCCGTGTTCACGGAAGGACCGGGATCAGCGTTTACACTGCGGGACAACAGGAGTGAGACGTGCGTATCGCCATCTATCCCGGCACCTTTGATCCCTTTCACAACGGCCATCAGGACATAGCCCTGCGGGCAGCGCGGCTGTTTGACCGACTAATTGTCGCGGTATACGAGTATCCGGGCAAGGATGTGCTGTTTAGCACGCAGGAGAGGTTGGAGATAGCTCAGCGGGCTGTTGCGCCGTTCCCGAACATAGACGTGGAGCTGTTCTCAGGATTGGCGGTTGAATACGCCAAAGCGCGAAAGGCGTGCGCTCTCGTGCGCGGGCTGCGGGCCATCTCAGACTTCGAATACGAGTTCGAGATTGCGCACATGAATCGCCGCTTGAACCCCGAGGTGGAAGCCGTATTCCTGATGACCAGTTTGCCCTATGCCTTCTTGCGCTCTAGCATAGTAAAGGAGATAGCCAAGCTGGGCGGATCGCTGGAGGGTCTGGTGCCCGACGACGTGGGGGAAGCCCTGAGAAGGGAGTACGAGGCGCGGGCAAGAGCTGGCGGGCTACCCACCAGCAACCTGGTGCCATAGGGGGAATCGGCAAGAATGGATATTCTGTATCTGCTGGACCGACTGGAAACGGTATTGACCAGCGGCTCCCGCGTACCGTTCACTGGCAAGACGGTGGTGGACGAGCACGAGTGTCTTGACATAATTGACCAGTTGCGGGTGGCCGTGCCTGACGAGGTGAAGCAGGCCAAGAGGCTGCATGGGGACCGGGACCGGATTATCCAGGAGGCGGAGGAGAGGGCGTCCAGAATAGTCGCCCACGCTCAGGAGCAGGCCTCTAACCTGGCTGATCAGCACGAGATCGCCAAGGCGGCCGAATCTGTAGCCCGGCGCACCATGGCGGCGGCCGAGGCGGATGCCGCGGAGGCCAGAGAGGGGGCGGACCGATACGCCTCCGAGACGCTCGCGGAGTTGGAGCACCGGCTGGACGAGGTGATGGGTGTAGTGAGGAATGGACTCCGCTCGCTGGACAGCGGACACTCCGCCGGGGGGTACAGGGAGGAATATGGCGATGAGGCAGGAAGGCCGGGATAGGCCGTTTCTTCCTTGACGCCTGCAAAAAGCGGCCGTATAATCCCAGTGGGCTCGCCGAAGGCGGCCCTCTTATTATGCGTGACGTCTCTGCGTTGGGACTCTTTGGCGAACATTAACCATTGGGCACAGTCAGGGGCTGAACGGGAACGGAAGTGATGTGCTGTGATTGGTTTCAACATCGCTCAACTGCTCAAGAGTACCACCGGCACCGCTAGGTCGGTGGAGGTTGATGAGCAGGATCCGGAACTGGCAGCCGACCTGCATCTGGTATCGCCGGTACGCGGTTCACTGCGGCTTATGCGCACCTCATCAGGGGTGCTGGCGAAGGGACAACTCTCCTTCGAAGCTGAATTCACCTGTTCCCGCTGCCTGGAGTTGTTTGCTCGAACCCAGGCAATTAAGTTGAATGACGAGTTTTTGCCTGTAGTGGATGTGAGCACCGGGGTAGTCCTGCCTGAACCGGAAGACCCGGATA
>Ga0209538_1001937_pt1 | contig 10706 bp, 10 predicted proteins | sample BarGraNGADG00211_2_FD_184492 | JGI IMG/M metagenome (GOLD analysis project Ga0209538, IMG submission 184492) | Arctic peat soil microbial communities from Barrow, Alaska - Barrow Graham LP Ref core NGADG0004-211 (SPAdes) (version 2) | ecosystem: Environmental > Terrestrial > Soil > Wetlands >... | reverse complement strand
GTCACATATTTCCTGAAGAAGACGCCGAATAGTTGCGGCCGATCTTGGTTCTGCCTGCTCCATTTTTGTATAGTTCACACTTTGCTTATTGGCTTCCCATCGCCTCACGTATAGTCTGTCTCCACTGTATCTTGTGTTTGTCCGAATCAGCCATTCCAGCCTGTTCAGGTAATCCATGTTACAGTCGTTAAGCAGTTTCCAGAGGTCCTCCCGGTTTTCACCGGGCGTCCGTTCGCTAAGGAAAACAGGTGTTATGTTTTCACGAACATACCGGGGCTTTCTGAGATCAAGCTCCAATCCGGGAACCCCCTGAAACAAATTACTTGTCAACAAATCGATTACACTGTAGTTTGGTGTAAAAATGTACGAGAATTTTTCATCTTCACGCAGCACATATTCGATTTTTGAGACTCGGTAGGTAAGGCCCAAATCGTCGTCCAGACAAATCATTGCCGTCGTTGTCATTTGATTCATGTTCTGTCCTCTTTCAGCAAGTCGTATGACTCTTTGATTATCCATGTAAAGCGAGCCATAAGCATGTGTTTATAGAAACGCTTGTGGGTTTCGCTGATGAGCAGCGTGGTATCGACCAGTGCGCAGATACGCGTCATATCAAGCCGTTCACATACAGATTCAAGAGCCGTGTTGCACGCAGGAAACTTGCAGCTGTGAATGACTTCATAATAGGAGCTTTTCATGCCATTCAGCTTGATTTGTGAGGTCGAAAATGTAAAAACTCTCTTCTTGGTTTCATCAGCAGAGCCCATGACTGATTCCATCTCGTCTTCGTCGGTCATGCTTGGGTAAAGGCAGGATCCGTTATCAAAAACAGGCGCAAGCGAATAAACATTGTCCTTTTTGATAAACCCCCAGTTACTGCCATGCCGGTCAAAATTACCGAGCAGTGCATCGACAATATAGATCTCCCAAAAAGAACGAATCGTATCTTCCACATGCGTCAATTTGGAATTGTCCAGAAGCATCTTCATGATATCCCCGTAAGAGTATTGATACCGTTCCTTATCCTGATCCAGAGAACTTTCCCCAACATCATTGAATGGTACGAATTGCACTCCGGGTTCAATGAAATCCTTGCATGCAACGACCTGTTCACCCTGATAAGTTCCCAGATATGTCTCTTGTGTCGGAAAACCAAGCAGCGTAAATACATGGGATCCTATAAATTCGGAAATATGATTGTATCGCATGCCGAAAGCAGACTTCTTCTGAACCTTCAGCATATAGGGAGATTCATTGATCAGAATTCCAAATTTCTTTTCAGAGCCCCCATAATACCGATCACTCAACGGATAACCTGATAAATCCATACATCACCTCTCTATTCATCATAGTATCAGATGTGACGTAAGTGTCAATAGAATAATGATTATATTATGGAACTATTATGAACTCATTTAGTTTCAGACAATTTTCGTTTTAAGTAAGTGCCACAAATTTTTATTATTCTATTGATACTATGTTAACTCTAACTACCACAAACTGCACTGCCTATTTGGTAGTTTATACATTTTTGCTGTAGTTTATATTCTTTCCCACTTTGCAAATCTGCCGGTACCTAGGAATATAATGATTCCTTCATCCTTCATTTTTTGCCATAAATCTTTCAATCGTTCTAATTAATATTCAACACGAAATTCAACACACCAAACAAAAATCCCTTTATTTCAAGGCTTTTTGGGGTTATTTCAAAGGGTTCGATTCCTGTTCGAAGCGCCAACATGAAAACCGCTCGTATGAGCGGTTTTCATGTTGGCAGGGGTTTCCGGGTTTTATAAGTGTAAAATATCGCTCGAAAAGTGCCCGAAATTACACTAAAATGTATACTTTTACAAATCATTTGAAAACATTAATAATAAATTATTCTTGCAAGATGATATCAAGGTATGTTTATTGGTGTAATAGCCGAAATAATTATTGCCGACGAGTATTCTCTGTCCCTAAGACTGAGTATATATTGTCGTTGGTACAGGCACCGTTGTCGGTAAAACTGTCGGTGAGAGCGATGGCGAAATTGTTAATGTCGGAATTACCGTAGTTGTCGGTGAGGGCGTTTGCGAAGCCGTTGGTGATAGAGATGCTGAAATTGTCGGCGAGGGCGTTGGCGAAGCCGTTGGTGATGGAGATGGTGAAACTATCGGTGTTGGAGTTGGTGTAGCGGTTGCTTTTATTTCTATAGAAGTTTGTTGAACATTTTTCTCAGTTGTTTTTGTATTACTTCTAGGAGAATTCCCAAAAATGCTACAACCAGAATAATCACTACTATAGCTGCAATTAACGCTACAATAAGGGACAGTTTTTTTCGTGAGATTTTGCGAAGGGAGTAAATGGGAAAACCTGAAGGTGAGCCAATGACATTGAGATTATCAAACTTTAACACAACAGCAGTTACATTATCCTTCCCTCCATTTTTGAGGGCTTCATTAATAAGCATCTGCGCAGCTTCCTTCGTATCTATGCTCGCAGCAAGAATATCTTTAATGGTTTCATCTTCAACCATATCAGTTAGACCATCACTGCACAGAAGAAACGTATCTCCCTTTTGAAGTTGGATAATTTCTGAAATATCGGCTTCAAGAATACCCTCTTCCGGCGGCATTCCCAAATGCCTATTAAGCATGAACCGACTCTTATGTCCTCTAGCCTGTTCTCGCGTTATGATTCCCAAACGAATCAGGCGTTCACTTTCCGAATGATCCCGCGTTAATTGCTTCAAAATGCCATCTCGAAACAAATACACCCGACTGTCTCCTACATTCATGGCAGCCGCTTGACCTTGCGAGATCACAAGGCAGACAAAAGTCGAGTCTCGGATAGAGCATCCATGGAGGGTACATAACCCTTTGGATGCAAAATAATCCGTTCACGCATTCGCTATTTGCGAAAAATCAATCCAAAATGATATGGCGGCAAATCGATTTGCCGTTCCAGATATAATCCCGCTTTCGAGGCCCAGGTAATAATATGATCCGGCGTGGGCCGTATTTCCATGGAAGGGCCTCTCGGTGTATCTTCATATTTCCAATGGATGACTCCAATTTTGCCGGTCCGGTTCAAAATACGGCCGGCTTCTTTCAGCAATGCAACCGGATCTTCGCAGTGCAGTATGTTAAAAAGAGCTACATAGTCTATGCTATTTCTATCTTTCTCGAGTGCTTCTTGCGTTTCGACCGACGACATATCGCCTAATAAGAATTCCGTTTTTGTCAGCTTGTCTCTCCGGGAATATTCTTGACATTTTTTTATCATCTCGTTGTCAATATCGATACCTATGGCTCTGTTTCGGATGATCTTTGATGCCGGAAGCAGGAATGTGCCATAACCACATCCGACATCTAAGAAGATGTTCACTTGATCATCTACAGACATCTTGCTGAGTATTTCTGTTGGGTGAAAAAACGTTTCCCACATTTTCTCTTCCGGCATACCCGATTCTCTATATTTCATTTTTACTCCTACTTCGTTCCTGCATAATCTTCTTCTGTCAGAAATAGGCAGGCTATGCCTTTCGCCAAAGATTTCTTTTCATCAGATAGTCCGACAGCCAGACAAATAGTTTTTTCTGTTGCTGCTGCATTTTTGAACCCATTTGTATGAAATCATCATATAACATAATCAGATCGTCGTATGTGTCCACATCTCCAAGTGCAGAAAATTTCCGGTAACGATAATGCTTTTCATGTAACAGAAACATCAGGTGTCCCAACGTGTTCACCCTGCTGTATTGTACGTCAGTCCATATGGATTTTGCCAAAGGAATCTTACTGCCGAACAGAACGAAACCTCCGTCTCTGCAAGGTCCGATAACACCGTCCACATTTTTTTGTGTTAAAGTATCCAGGGCTTCTATTATATACTCCGTTGTCATTTGCGGACTGTCCGAGCCAATAATAACAACCTGTTCATAGGACGCAAATAATTCTTCAAATACATGATGAATTCTTTCCCCGAGCTCACCTTCACCCGTCCATATACATGGCAGGGTATTCCACACGGGATCCATCAAAGCGTCTTCTTCGGCAACAGCCCAAAAAGCGCCGATTTGATGCCTGTATTCTTTGACAGCCCGAAGAACCACTTCATTCACTGCGGATATGCTTAACCTGTACAGCTCTTCCGCATCGTTTTTACCGATTCCTGCTGCCAGTCGGGTTTTCACGGGCGATCGACCCGGCGTTTTGCAAAAGATCGCAATTGCTGTTCTCATACATCATTTCCCCTATATTTCGCATTATACTCCCGCATTTGCTTTCGCCATAAATACAAATGGAGCACATTGGTTCTTAGCCAACCATTTTGCTCATATTTTCTTGCACTCGTAAGAATCTTCATGCCGATCGGAAGGATCGGTATTTGGTATCTCTGATAATCCCGTACCAGAATATGATCTTCGCCATAGGACACTTCTGTAGAATAGGAAGGGAGCCGTTCAAATAGCTCCCGCCTCATGAAAAATGCCTGATCACCGAATGGGGTATGCAGACATCTGCTTCGAAATAAGACGCCTTTCGCATTGAACATCATAAAATGACAGTACTTTGTATAGAACTTCAGATCAAAATAATACAGTGCCGATTCGTTTTTTGCCATTGTTTTGGCAAGTTTTTCTGCGGTATGATCCAGAAGGATGGAGTCAGCATGTAAAAACCATACATAGTCACCGGATGCATGGCGCGCTCCCGCATTCAGGCAGTTGGCTCTTCCATCTTCCGTAACGATCCAGCGCACTCTTTGCTCCAGTTCCATTCCGCAGGAAGAACGTTGGGGTGAGCATATCAGTATTTCCCAGTTATGGGGCAGAGCTGATAATTGCTGTTCCAATTTTTCCTGTAAACGTTCTCCGGACGACAGAGGAATAATCACACTTATCTTTATTTCCTTCATCGAACCACGTCCTACACTTTGTTGATACGGCGGAATATTGCCAAAGGGTTTTTCTTAATGGGAATGTCTTTGCCACCGCCCTGCGGCAGAAATTCATATAGGTTCTTATTTATAATCTCATCCGTCAGGCGTGCCGCTTCAATTACGTATTGCTCACAAGTAATCTTATGCTCCGCTGAGTTCCATTTTACGTTTTTTGTTAGGACACGGCAGCAGAGCGCTTTCGTGTTTTCCTTGAATCTTCTATGCAGCTCATTGACAGCCAGGTACACCATTCTTTCCGATTCATATGCTTTATTGCGACCTGCAACCAACCCGAGAACCATAACGCCGCTTGTTGCCGCGCCGCAGACGCATCCGGATTCTCCAAGACCGGATCCAAACCCGGTTGCGATCTTATAAAAATGATCGGGAAGCCCCAGATTGTATACTTCATTAAATGCTCGCAAAATGGCTTCACTGCAATAGAGGCCGTTGCGAAAATAACGCAAAGATAATGCTGCTGCAGGAGGCAGATCCGAATGAACGTCGATTTCTTTATCCAGTTTCAAGTTGTTCTTGCTGCTGTCAAAATCATCAAAAAGCCAAGTGCTGAGATATCGCTCCCCCGAGTCCGGAAAAACGGTCAGTATTCGTTTCCCTTTATATTCCGGCCGTTTGGCTACCTGCAGTGCGGCCCACATGGCGGCCGCGGATGAAATGCCTACGAGAAGTCCTTCCTTTTTGGATAAATCACGTGCGATATCACCTGCATCTTCATCTTTCACCGTGATAATCTCATCGATGATGCTTTGATCCAATACAGGAGGGATAAAACCGGCTCCGATGCCCTGCAGTTTATGCGGAGCTGCCAGTCCTCCGGACAACACAGCCGATTTATATGGCTCCACAGCTATGATTTTTATGTTCGGATTGTATTTCTTAAGAATCTGTCCCACTCCGGTTAATGTTCCTCCGGTACCGACGCCTGCGACAAATGCGTCAATGCGTCCTTCGGTATCCCGAAGAATCTCTTGCGCCGTTGTTCGTCGATGGATTTCCGGATTGCTGCGATTGGCGAACTGCTGAAGGATGAATGCATTCGGTATGGTCTCGACTAACTCCTTTGCTTTCTTAACAGCTCCGTCCATACCTTCATAGGCTTCCGTAAGAACCACCTCGGCGCCAAAAACGTGAAGGATTTTCCTGCGTTCAATGCTCATCGTCTCCGGCATGGTCAGAATCAGTTTATACCCTTTAATGGCGCTGACAAAGGCAAGTCCGATCCCTGTGTTGCCGCTGGTGGGCTCAATCAAAGTATCTCCGGGCTTAATAAGGCCGTCATTTTCCGCAGATTCGATCATTGCAAAGCCAACACGATCCTTGACACTTGAGAGCGGGTTAAACATCTCCAGTTTCGCAACAATTTCTGCTTCTGTTGGATTGATCTTACTGATCTTCACCAATGGTGTGTTTCCAATGAGTTGGGTCAAATCTTCGGCAATTTTCATCGTTACAGCTCCAATCTAACTTAAAAAGGATGATTTTCAGGATGTTACACAAGTTTTCCCTGACACGAACTTCCCGAACCGGCCGTACAGCCAAAGCAGTGCGTGTCATATGCAATGATTTTACTGATCTCATCAAAATCATCGATATCCCAAATGGTATTCCGATCTGATAGAATCGGAATATGCAGGGCTTGATTGAAATCGCAGTCGTACAGCATCCCGTTCCATCCTACGGACACCTGTTTCTTGCACATGATTTTGTCCGCTGCTTTTTCGTTGTAGGAAGAGCGAAGAAGATTTCGATAACCTTCTAATTTTCCTTCCCGTTTCAGTTGATCGGCGTATCTGTTAATCGGCATATTCGTAATCGTATACAAATGATTAAATTCAATGCCATGTTCACTCTTTAAGACTTTTTTATAGTCCGCCTCGAGCTGCTTCTGTTCCCCCGGCAAATAGTCGCCTAACGGGTTGTATACCAGATGTAGTGTTAATCCTCTGCCTTCCCTGCCATACCCCACATCATTCAGCTGCTTCAATACCTTCATGCTTTTTCTATAGGCCTCATTGCCTCTCTGAAATGTAACATTCTCTTCCGTATAGCAGGGTAAGGAAGCTACGATCGCAACTCTATTTGCTGCCAAAAATGCCGTCGTTCCTTCCTGCCCGTGCTCAAGAAGTACCGTCAAATTGCAGCGATCGATGATGCTGACATCCAGTTCCCGCAATTTGCTGATCAGATACCTGAAGTTCGGATGCAATTCGGGAGCTCCGCCAGTTATATCAACGGTCTTGATGTTTTTGTTACGGCGAAGCAAATCCAGGATACGATGAATGGTTGCGAGTGACATCTCCTCTTTTTGGGTCGGCCCAGCATTTACGTGACAATGAATACAGCTCTGATTGCACTTTTTCGTAATGTTTATCTGGAGAATCTCTATCGTATTTCGGTATGTACCGATTCCATGCTGCTTCAATTTATCCGAAAATGCCTCTTTCCGGGTAATCGTCATATTCATTTCTGTCACTCCTTCCAAATCCTAGCGGGCGGGTTATCTTTATACATTTTCATCTGCATTTTTTGCTTTATTTGTTTTCTGGTTATAGATAGACCGGATGATGGTTGACAACCCGACCAGAGCAAACACAATAAACAAACCATAGACAAATGTTTTTGCTCCGCCGCCCAGCATTTTTCCTGCATATGAATACACGATGGTTGCCGGAAGCTGACCGATTCCCGTCGCCAGAAAAAACGGCCAGAATTTCATGGATGTCAGGCCTGCGGCATAACTTACAATGTCAAACGGCATAAACGGGAGAAGGCGTGCAACAATAATCGATTTTGCTCCGAATTTGTCAAAGAAACTGTCTACGGATGCAAGTGCCGTTTTCCCCGTTACCTTGGAAACTGTATTCCTTCCATATAGTCTTGCAATACCAAAGCACGCTGCTGCGCCCGCCATGGAACTGGTCCAGGACAGCACTGCACCTCCCACCCATCCGAAGATGGCCGCGTTTGCAAAGGTAATCAAAAACGCCGGAAGAGGAGCCGCCAATGACTGAAACACCATAAGCAAAAACGACACGACAACCGCCAGCGGCCCAAAGGATCGGATATATTCTTTCACCGGTTCCGTATTTGTCGTCGACAGCACTTTGGCAAACTTTATCACGTAGGCTCTGCTGTCAGGTACTAAAAATATCGTCAGAACAATGATCGGAAGAATGATCATTATGCTTATTTTCCATTTTCTATTCATAGGAATAACCAGCCTTTCTTTGTTTCCTGTTCATAAGCAGCCAGTACATGCCGCCCATCAAGCTATAGACGGTTACGAAAAAAGCGAAAAGAATAGAAACCGTCAATGCCGCCGAAGTCGAATACCCAAAGGGTTTTAAAAGGTAAATGTATGCTCCCTCCCGCATTCCGTATCCGTTCAGACCGAGCGGTACCATGGCTAATACGGAGGAGGCGCTTGTGATTAAAAACAGATCCGGCAGGGTTAACGGCGGTTGATTTAATCCAATCGTTATCGCCCCGACAATCAGTGCTACGATCACTTGAAACAGAATAGACTGGAGAAAACAAATCCCCATCGCCTTCTTTTTTTTCTTTAACGTGCTAGCCGAATCTGCAAATCTGACCCACGCTCTGCTGATTTTCCCGTCCTTCTTTCTGATAAATCGGGGAACCCATCCGGAGATGAGTACAAATGCCAACAGGAGACCGGCAAGAAATAATACAGCCAGAAGATTCACCGCAATTCTGGATGGACGGGTTGCGAACACTGCGCTTACTAGGCCAAGAAATGCTAATGTAACCGTTGCAATCGTTCTTTCCATAACCACCGATGACGCTGCCGCAGAATAATCATCTGTTTTTTTCCCTGCCAGAAATATTCGGATGCCGTCGCCTCCAATACTGGACGGGAGAAAATTATTAAAGAAAAGCCCGCAATTGTAATAGGCAAACAAAGTTGTCAATCGAATCGATACATTCTGTGCCTTGATAAGAGTGTTCCATTTGAAGGTGCTTACAATCACGGACAGCAGAATCAGGAAAAAGATCGGGAAAAACCATTCTTGTTTAAAATTCTTCAGGGATGCCACAATTTTATTGATGTCTGCAAATGCAAGAATCACAGCAAGCAATATAATGGATATGCTGATTCGTACAACTGTGATTACTTTTTTATTCCCCATTCTATTAACCTCTTGATCCGTATTGAACTTCCGGACAGTTTGGAAGGATTTTTTGCCATTGCATACATCCCGCCAAACTGTCCGAAACACCTTTACATCACTCTGTTCGCATTGTTATTAATACACGTCCAGGTCTGATAGGACTTTTGAATCGATCTTCTGATCCGTACCGGCCCAGCCGCTGAAGCTTACGTTATAATTTCTTGCCTTTGTAAAGCCGGCAGCCTGCAGGATAATCGTGGTAAATCCAGAACGGATTCCACCGGTGCAATACAAAACAACTTCTTCATCGGTTGTATAGCCAAGTGCTTCTACCCTTGCTCTGATTTGTGCAGGAGTCAGCAAAGTACCATCCGCGTTGTAGAAATCCTTGAACCAGATGTGATTCGAATTCGGGATTCGGCCATTCGTCTTCTCCCCATAATTCTTTGTTCCGGCAAATTCAGCATCTTCTCTTGTATCCAGGATATTTACTTTATCCACATTGGCTGCAAGATAATCTGTTTCAACAATTAAGGATTCGTTCGGATTCGCTGCAGGTCCGGTCACCGGAGTAATTACGGTCGCATCCGTTGTAACTTCAGCGCCGGCAGCTTTCCATGCTTTAATGCCGCCATTGAGAATAAAGGTATTCGTTAAGCCAAATACTCGGAATGTCCACAATTGGCGGCCTTCTTCGCCCCAGCCCGCTTGTGTATCCATATATATGACAACCGGCTTTGTTCCGTCAATTCCTAAGGCGCCAAAGATTTGGGACAATTCATCATAGGATTTAATATGTGCCCATTCTCCGCTGTCCTGTTTGACATCAACATTGGACCATTCCTGCCAGGTAGCCCGTACTGCGTTCGGTAAATGACCTTTGTCGTATTCTTCCTGACTGCGCGCATCCAGTACGATAACATTCTCATAGTTTTCTTTGAGCTTATCCACGGAATATACGTAACTGTCAAAAAGTGCTTGATCGCCGTCCTTTTCAGTAACAGCTGCCGGTGCAGGAAGAACTTCGGAGTTATTATCTGCCGTTCGGATCGACCTTGTTTTTTCGTCACTGCTTACCACGGTTACCTTTTTTCCGCATCCCGCAAAGCTTGTAACCAGTATGACTAAAACCAATAGCAGTGCTATATTTCTTATGTTTTTCATTTGCTTTCCTCCAAATATTTGATATGGCTGATGCATGCATGCATTGATTTATACATATATATCATCAACATCGTATCGAATATTCTAATTCTAAGGTAAGCAGAATTCCCATTGATCTCTCCTTCATAAAATTATCCCCTCTTTTTATACGGTTTTTAATTCATACCATTCATATATGATTTATATGATTTATATGGGTAAATGTTAGCATAATGCTTATTTGCTGTCAATAGACTTCATAAATATTTCTGACCTGTTTCTGACCTGCTCTTTGCGTCTTGCGGAAATACATCGTTGACCGGAAAAACCAGAGGAGATATTTATCTTGAAATCCATAATCATAACCACCCGTCAAACGGGTGGTTTGCTCCAGGGCTATAAGCCCTTGTTACCTGCCAGCGTCTCAAGACGCTGGCTTTTCACTTTCGTTCAAGCCTCTACAGCATTTGCCGCTTTGGCATG
>Ga0209538_1001935_pt1 | contig 10711 bp, 7 predicted proteins | sample BarGraNGADG00211_2_FD_184492 | JGI IMG/M metagenome (GOLD analysis project Ga0209538, IMG submission 184492) | Arctic peat soil microbial communities from Barrow, Alaska - Barrow Graham LP Ref core NGADG0004-211 (SPAdes) (version 2) | ecosystem: Environmental > Terrestrial > Soil > Wetlands >... | reverse complement strand
CCAGGCAGCTATTACAATCAATCACTATCTCTGTAAAGGTTGCGGCATATGCGCAGCCCTCTGTCCCAGGGTATTGGCAATGAATGGCAGCGGTAAGGTTTCGGTTGCGAACCAGTCTCTTTGTACTGGCTGCCGCAACTGCGAAAGCCATTGCCCTGACTTTGCCATTTCTATGAGGATGGACTAACGATGACTGAAATTAAACCACTTGCCCGTTTGATGCAGGGCAACGAAGCTATTGCTGAAGGCGCCCTCGCGGCGGGCGCGCGTTTTTTTGCGGGGTATCCCATAACGCCATCTACAGAAATCGCTGAGATACTGGCTAAAAAGCTTCCTGTCGTGGGCGGAAAATTTATCCAGATGGAAGACGAAATATCCAGCATGGCTGCCGTAATTGGCGCCTCCCTTGCCGGTTTGAAATCACTAACCGCCACCAGCGGTCCCGGCTTTTCCTTGAAACAGGAGAATTTGGGTTTTGCGGTTATCGCTGAGGTTCCCTGTGTTGTGGTCAATATCCAGAGATGCGGGCCTAGCACAGGCATTCCTACCGCTACCGCCCAGGGAGATGTGATGCAAGCGCGCTGGGGAACCCATGGAGACCACCCTGCGATCGTTCTTTCCCCTGCTTCGGTACAGGAATCTTTTACCCTGACGGTGCAGGCTTTTAATTTGTCCGAAAGATTCAGGACACCAGTGATCCTGCTCTCAGAGGAAGTCATCGGTCACTGCCGGGAAAGAGTCTTCCTTCCCGATATTTCTGAAACAAATGTCATCAGCCGCAAAAAGCCTCCGGCAGGCCTTGCCAGGTATAATCCATATGAACCAGACGATGATGGCGTACCGCCTATGGCTAATTTTTGCGAGGGCTACCGTTACCATGTAACCGGACTCACACACGATGAAAGCGGTGGGCCCACAACTGATGCTGAAAAAGCCGAACGTTTGATTAACAGGCTAAATGATAAAGTCATGGATCACCTTGAAGAAATAATTATGACCGAATCCTTGATGACTGAAGATGCTGAAATCATTGTTATTGCTTACGGTGCTACCTCGCGTTCCGCCAGGAGTGCAGTAAAAACAGCCAGGGAAAAGGGAATTAAAGCAGGCCTTTTCCGCCCAATAACGATTTGGCCCTTTCCAGTTCAAGAAGTAGCAGCTTTATGCCGCCAGGCCCATACTATAATCGTACCCGAATTAAACCTTGGCCAGTATATAGGCGAGGTGGAGCGCGTTGCCCGGAGCGAGACAAATGTAATCGGCGTGAACAGGGTAACGGGAGAAATGATCACACCAGATGAGATCCTGAAATCAATCGAATCAATGGTCAAGGTGAAACATAATGCAGAATAGCGCTGAGAAATACCTGCGAACTGACAAACTGCCCCATATCTGGTGCCCAGGCTGCGGCAACGGGATAGTACTTGGCGCCATGGTCCGGGCTTTCGACAAGCTGGGCTGTGACCAAAACAATACAGTTATTGTTTCCGGGATAGGCTGCTCTTCCAGGGCAGCAGGCTATATGGACTTTAACACACTGCATACTACCCATGGCAGAGCACTGGCTTTTGCAACCGGTATCAAACTTGCCCGTCCGGAAATTACCGTTTTTGTTATAATGGGTGACGGTGACTCCAGTTCTATCGGGGGAAACCATTTGATCCACGCGGCCAGGCGCAATATCGACCTAACTGCGATCGTTTTTAACAACAGCATTTACGGGATGACAGGAGGCCAGTATTCCCCGCTGACACCAATGGGTTCGCTCGCCACAACCGCTCCCTACTGCACCATTGAACGCCCCTTTGACCTGCCTGATTTGGTCAGGGCGGCTGGCGCCACCTATGTGGCCAGAAGTACCACCTATCATGCAGCATTGCTTACCAAATTGATCACCGCTGGCGCTGCCCACAAAGGCTTCAGTTTGATAGAAGCAATCACTGCCTGCCCCGTGTCCTTCGGACGCCGCAATAAGATGGGTAATGGTTTTGACATGTTGATGTGGCAGAAGGAAAACGCGGTTTCTGTTGAAAAAGCAAAAGACAAAACTCCGGAAGATATGCGCGGCAAATTTATCATCGGCGAACTGTACAAGACAGAAGCGCCTGAATATACCGAGGTATACGGCCAGTTGATTGAAAACGCCCAGAGAACAAACAAGGGGGAATGATTATTTTGCCGCAGACCAGCGAAATCCTACTCAGTGGAACGGGCGGTCAGGGTCTGATCCTGGCAGGCCAAATCCTTGCCGAAGCAGTGGTCAGAGACGGGAAAAACACTGTCCAGACCCAGTCATATGGCCCGGAAGCCCGCGGCGGGGCAAGCAGAACTGAAATTATTATAAGTGATGTTGAAATTGATTACCCGAGGGTAACCAAGCCAGATGTTCTTCTTGTTATGAGCCAGGAAGCTCTCAATAGGTTCGCTGGTATGCTGGATGAGAAAGGCATACTCATTATTGACAGCACTTATATTCAGGATATACCGGCCACAGCAGCAAGGATTTATAAAGTACCATACAGTAAAATCGCCAAAGAGACTCTCGGCAAAGAAATGGTAGCCAATATTGTTGCGCTCGGTGCCCTGGCGGCAATTTCCGGTGTAGTAACAAAAGAATCTTTGATGTTCGCCCTGCTGTCACGCATTCCCCTGGGAACTGAAGCCTTAAACCAAAAAGCCCTGGAACTTGGCTGGAAATCAGCCTGCCAGGCCGCTGCATAACATACTTCTCAGTTTTGTAAATAAATAAGAATTATTTCCCTGCTTTGGTAAGTTCCTGCACATATAATTACCGAATGAAGGGATTTTTCTTTTTTAAATTCCCGGACAATCTTTCTGGGTAATTTGATCGTGTAAAACAAAGTAGGAAAAAGCAAAAACACCCAGAATATTATAATCGTAAAAGAGTAATCAGTTCACAGGGAGTTGCATGATATGTCCAGACTTGCCCCGGTTAGTGAAAACGGCCAGAAAGTGGCCGAAGCTATTGCCTCAGTCCTGGAGGTTGAAGTTGAAATTATCGATACTGATTTGGTGCGTGTGGCAGGGACCGGGATCGTAAGAAACGATGTTGGTTCACGTTTGCTGCGCGGATTAGTAAATAAGCACGTCCTGCAGACTGGAAATCATATCTTCATCAGCGAAGCCGGTTTTCATCCCATCTGCTTGTCCTGTCCCCTTTCAGGGCGCTGTTTTTACCGGGCTTCAATTGTCTACCCGATAACAGCCGAAACCGAGGTGATCGGGACAATCAGTTTGATTGCCTTTGATGATGCTCAAAAAGATACACTTTCCAAGAATACCGAATCTCTAATTGAGTTCATCGGCCGCATGGCTGACCTGATCAGCAGCAAAGCCCTGGAGCGGGAAATAATGGCCGAGCGAATGGTCATGGCCAACCGCCTGGAAGCTGTTGTTGATGCTGTATATGAAGGTGTTGTGGCGATAAACAGCAATGGCATGATCACTCACTTTAATCAATCCGCCGAGCGCCTTTTTGGCGCCAAAAAAGTTCACATCATAGGTAAGGATGCGAAAGTGCTGCTGCCTTCACTGCCGCTGGAGAAAGTGTTGCTGGAAGGTAAAGGTTTCAGCTCCAGAGAAGTATTTTTTGATTTTGGCGGGCGCAAGCTGCACCTCCTTAGCACAGCAAGGCCGATCAAGGTGGAGAATGACCTGGTCGCCGGCGTTGTGGCAACATTCCGGGACTTCAAGGAAACCCAGAAACTGGCTTACGAAATTATGAGCACACAGGAAATGATAGATTTTGAGGATCTGGTTGGTGTCAGCAAGTCATTTAATGGAGTTAAGTCCAAGGCTACCAAAATATCTTCCGGGAACCTGACAATACTGATAATTGGCGAAAGCGGGACTGGGAAAGAGGTTTTCGCCCGGGCCATTCACGCCAACGGGCCGCATGGGCACAGGCCATTCGTATCCATAAACTGCGGTGCAATCCCGGAAAACTTATTAGAAACCGAATTATTTGGCTACGATGAAGGAGCCTTTCCCGGTGCCCGCCGGGGCGGCAAACAGGGAAAATTTGAACTGGCCAGCGGCGGTACCATTTTTCTCGATGAGATTGGCAACCTGTCACTCTACCTACAGGCCAAACTTTTAAAATATTTACAAGATCGGAGGATTGAGCGGGTAGGCGGCACCAGGATGATTCCCGTTGATGTGCGAGTAATCGCGGCGACTAATAACGACCTGCAGGAAAAGGTCAGAAAAAATCTTTTCAGAGACGAGCTGTACTACAGCCTCAGTGTTATAACACTGGCAATTCCGCCTCTGAGAGAAAGGCTGGAGGATATACCACTGCTACTGGAATTTTACATGAAAAGATTCAGCAAGCTGCTTGGGAAAGATATCCGGGGATTTAGTGATGAGGCAATGAAAGCCTGTACCAAATATTACTGGCCCGGCAATGTCAGAGAGCTCGTTTACGCTGTAGAATACGCCATTAACCTTGAAGAAAACCAGCTCATTTCTCTTGAAAGCCTCACTCCTGAAATCCGTGAGGAAACAAAAAAAAGAACCAGGGACGGTGTTGCGGGCGATAACCGTCTGCTGCAGCTGGCGCAGCTGGAAAAAGAAGCGATCTCTGCTGCCCTGGACAGGTTTGGCTGGAGTGACGATGGAAAGGTCAGGGCAGCCCGCGCTCTTGGCATCAGCCGGGCCACTATCTACCGGAAGATCCAAAGGTATGGGTTAAAGCCAACTTAATTTAGCATAAACCTTTGGGGACATATCCTGGTTTCGGATGTGTCCCCCTTCCACTGTCTGGTTCCATTAAACGACAGCAGTATCTTTAATATCCCCTTTCCGCTGGCTTACCCGCTTCTGGCGCTTCCCATACCGGGTAGGAACCCAAAACCTTCAAACCCAATGTAACACCAGCTACATCGTTTAGCGCTTCCCGCACCTCTGGCTGCTCCTGCCCACCGATAAGATCTATAAAAAACAAGTAGTCACCCAGGTTTTTTTTCGCCGGTCTGGATTCAATACGAGTCAGGTTAATTCCGCGTACCGCAAATTCACGCAGTATGGTATACAGCGCCCCAGCCCGGTCCCCAACACCAAAAACAAGAGACGTTTTACACTTTTTCTCCGGAGCGCAGGATACCTGTCCCCTGCCCACAACCCAAAACCGCGTGACGTTGTCAGGGTAGTCGTTGGCCACAGGCACAACCAACTGCAGATCGTACTCATTGGCCGCCCTTACCGGACCGAGGGCAGCCCAGGGGCAGCTGCTTTTCGCAACTCTCCTGGCGGCCTCAGCTGTGCTGGAACACTCTGTTAATGAAGCCGCAGGTAGTTCGCGGCGGAGAAAGCTGCGGCACTGTGCCAGTGCCTGGTAATGAGAGAAAACTCTTTCCACCTGCTCAAGGCTCAAACCCCGTCTTGCCATTAGTGCCTGCCGGACGGGTAAATACACCTCCCCGTGCACAATCAGATTAAATGAACCTGCCAGCAGGTCGAGCACAGCGCCGACAGCGCCCTCGGTAGAGTTTTCCACCGGGACCACCCCTTCATCCATCCTTCCATCCGCAACCCCGGCGAAGACTTCTTCCAGTGAAGAGCAGTTTATCGTTTTACCAGCCCTGCCATTCAGATAAAGGATGGCAGCTTCTTCCGAAAATGTGCCTTTCGGGCCTAGATATCCAATTTTAAACATTACATGCAGCCTCCTCCGACAACACGCCCTACTGCAGCGGCCACCAACCTGAGTTCCGCCATCAGGGAATCAAAATCATCCGGGGTCAGGGACTGAGGGCCATCACACAGCGCTTTGGATGGCTCGGGATGTACCTCTACAAGCAGTCCGTCCGCTCCTGCCGCCACCGCTGCCCTGGCCATGGGCGCCACCAGCCGCTGAATCCCGGTTGCGTGACTGGGATCAACTAATACCGGGAGATGGCTGAGCCCTTTGACTAAAGGAATGGCGCTCAAGTCAAGTGTATTACGTGTGGCGTTTTCAAAAGTACGGATCCCCCGTTCGCAAAGGACCACGTTTTCATTGCCCTCAGAGACAATGTATTCAGCTGCCATCAGCCACTCCTCAATAGTTGAGGAATAACCGCGTTTTAATAAAACGGGCTTGCCCGAACGACCTACCATACGCAACAGGTGGTAATTCTGCATATTCCTTGCTCCCACCTGAACCATGTCGACATATTTCAGCGCCAGTTCCAGGCTGTTTTCATCAATAATTTCAGTCACCGTGACCAGGCCGGTTTCCTGGGATGCTTCGGCTAGTATTTTTAATCCTTCCTCCTCCAAGCCCTGGAAGCTGTAAGGAGAGGTCCGCGGCTTGAAAGCGCCGCCCCGCAGGATGCTGGCCCCAGCCAGGCGAACCCTGCGTGCTGCGGTAAGAAGCTGTTCCCTGCTTTCAACCGCGCAGGGACCAGCTACTATTGCCAGGTCATTGCCGCCTATAATAACGTCTTTCACTTTGACCAGGCTGTTTTCCCCTTTTGATTCCCTGCTCACCAGCTTATACGGTTTCATAATGGGTAAGATCTTTTCTACTCCCGGCATAACTTCCAATCCCAAAGATGTAATCTCCTGCCGGTCTCCAACTGCACCAATGACCAATCGCTTCACCCCGCGGATAAAATTAATTTCAAAACCATATTGTTCCAGCCTTTGTTGAACGGCCTTAATTTGCTCGGGCCCTGCTGTTAAATCCATAACTACTACCATTTTAAACCTCCATTAAAATAATTATAAAAACCCGCCGATCCCACAAAGGGACGAAAACGGCAGGTTTCCGCGGTACCACCCTGGTTGGCCAAAAAACAGCCCTCTCTTTTTGGGATACGGGAACGCTTACCAGGAATTGCCTGCCAGGAATTAATTCCGCCAAAAAACAAAAAACCTCTCATCCGTCAGGGACGAGAAGTTTTTAACTTTCCGCGTTACCACCCTGGTTGCACCATGGCAAAAACCACAGCAACCCCTTGGTAAGAGTACAGGAATAATCATTCCGATACCCCCTCCCTTATAACGGCGGGAGATTACGTCCAAACCTACTTGCCGCGCGGGGCGGTTTCAGCCGGCGTCTCCGGAGAGAACTTCAACAGGTCACATCCTGGGTGTGCTTCCAGTCGGTGGCACTCCCTCCCTGTAGGACTGGGTCCGGTTTACTTTTCTCCTTCATTGACTTTTTAAAATATAGAATTATTAACATTATAAAGCCTGGCAGGTTAAACTGCAAGTAGTAAATTTATGTTTTGAAAATACTGATACTGATTCATATGGCAATAATCAATAAGGTTCCTGGTACAAACAACCTGGACGTTACTTAATAACGATATTAACCAGTTTGCCCGGTACAGGGATAATCTTAACTATTTTTTTACCTTCAGTCAGCTTTAATATTTTAGGATCATTCATAACCCTATCCTGCATTTCCCCGGCTGTCAGCCCGGCCGGCAGCAGTATGCGGTCGCGCACCCTGCTGTTGATCTGCACGACGATCGTTATTTCATCTTCCACGATAGCCGCCGGGTCATATGACGGCCAGCCCTGCAGATGAATGCTGCCTTCATGTCCCGTGACTTCCCAGATTTCTTCGGTGATGTGGGGGGCAAATGGCGCCAGCAGCAGCAGCAGTGAATCTACCGCTTCCCTCAGAACAGAATTGTCACGCTCTGTTTCTGCCACCTCTTTGAACTGGTACAGCGCGTTAACGTGCTCCATGATAGCACTGACCGCTGTGTTAAAGTTAAAACGGGTGCTGATGTCCTCGGTTACCTTCTTAATGGTCTTGTGGGTAATACGGCGCATGTCCCGGTTTGCCCCCGCAAGATTTGTGGCGGGCTTGCCCGGCGCTCTTTTCAGCGTTTCCTCCAATGGTTCCACCAGGCGCCAGACACGGTTTAAAAAGCGGTAGCAGCCTTCCACTGCCTGATCGCTCCACTCCAGGTCGCGTTCCGGCGGTGCTGCAAAGAGGATAAACAATCTTGCCGTGTCAGCACCGTAACGGGCGATGATATCTTCCGGGCTTACCACATTGCCCTTTGATTTTGACATTTTAGTTCCGTCTTTTAAAACCATCCCTTGGGTTAGCAGGTTGGTGAAGGGCTCCTGGTTGCTGACCAGTTTCAGATCGTTTAGTACTTTAGTGAAAAAACGTGAATATAAAAGGTGCAGTATGGCGTGTTCAACTCCGCCGATATACTGGTCTACCGGAAGCCAGTAGTCCACCTTGGCCTTGTTCCACGCCTCACCTGCTTCCCTCGGGCTGGTAAAGCGGTAGTAATACCAGGAAGAGCACATGAAAGTGTCCATAGTGTCGGTTTCTCTTTTACCCGGACCGCCGCAGCTGGGACAGCTTGTATTCACAAAATCGGGGCACTCGGCCAGAGGCGATTGGCCGGTTGGCTTAAACTCCACATCCATGGGCAGCAGTACCGGCAGATCACTCTCAGGTACCGGCACAACCCCGCAGGTTTCACAATAGATTATGGGTATAGGAGCGCCCCAGTACCGCTGGCGGGAGATGAGCCAGTCCCTGAGCCTGTAAGTCACCTTAAACCTGCCCAGACCCATTTCTTCCAGATAGCTTGTAATGGCTTTAATCGCTTCTTTGTTGGGCTGCCCGTTAAACCGTCCGGAGTTTACGAGGAAACCTTCTTCCACGTAGGCTGACTCCATTTCACCTGGAGCAAACTCTATACCTGCTGGCTGGATCACTACCCGAATGGGATAGTTGTATTTTTTGGCGAATTCGAAATCCCGCTGGTCGTGCGCCGGCACACCCATAACACAGCCGGTTCCGTATTCCAGCAGGACGTAATTGGCTATCAGGACCGGTATTTTTTCCCCGGTCATGGGATTGAGGCAGTATGCACCGAGCGGGTGGCCGACTTTTTCCACCTCAGATGAGGTGCGGTCGATTTCGCTCAGGCTTTTCACTTTCCGGACAAAGTCCTTGATCTCCGCCTCTTTTTCAGATCCGGCAATCAGCTTTTCCACCAGCGGGTGTTCGGGTGCCAGGACCATATAGGTTACCCCAAAAACAGTATCCGGGCGGGTCGTATACACTGTTATTTGATCTTCTGTGCCATCTATTCTAAAATCGATCTCCGCGCCCTCACTGCGGCCAATCCAGTTTTCCTGCATGATCTTGACTTTTTCAGGCCATCCTACAAGAAGATCCATGTCTTTAAGCAGGCGGTCGGCATAGTCGGTAATCTTAAAAAACCACTGCGCCAGTTCCCTTTTCTCAACTGTCGTCTTGCAGCGCTCACAGCACCCGTTTACAACCTGCTCGTTAGCCAGCACTGTCGCGCAGTCCGGGCACCAGTTGACGGCAGACAGCTTTTTATAAGCTAACCCTTTATGGTAAAGCTGCAGAAAGAGCCATTCAGTCCAGCGATAATACTCCGGGTCACAGGTGGCGAATTCCCTGTTCCAGTCGTAGCTGATGCCGAGCTGTTTCAATTGATCCCTCATGTTTTTTATGTTATCGATAGTCCATTCGGCAGGATGGATACCGCCATGTTTAATGGCAGCGTTTTCCGCCGGCAGCCCGAAGGCGTCCCAACCCATCGGGTGGAGCACATGAAAGCCCTGCATACTTTTGTAACGGGCCACCACATCACCTATGGAATAGTTTCTCACATGGCCCATGTGCAGTTTACCCGATGGGTAGGGGAACATTTCCAGGCAGTAATATTTTGGCTGGCCGGAAAAGTCCGGTACAGTATAAAGGTCGCTTTCTGCCCACCGGCCCTGCCATTTTTTCTCTATTTCATCAAATTCATACTTAACATTCAATTTGGTTCCCCCTTGATCGCTCCAGCCATAAAAACAAAGAGGTGAAAGACTGGAAATGAGACTAGGCAGAATTGCTTTCACAGATTCCAACTGTTCACAATCTAGCACCTCACATCTTAACATTATGTGCAAATTTATAATGACACTGAATCCGGAAATCTCCGGATCAACTATGAGCATTGTGCTGTGGTTAGCGAGTCACACGATATTTAGTCGTGGAATCGAATATTACTCCAAAGCGTATATGCTTCCAGAGTGCTCTGGTACTCCCACGTCACATCTTAAGCCGTTTCAATTTTGGCCGCATCCTGCAGCCCCAGCATCTCTACAGCCATGTCGCGCAGCTTGTATTTCTGAATTTTACCGCTGGCTGTTATTGGAAAATCTTCTACAAAAGCCACGTACTTGGGGATTTTATAGCGGGCTATCTGCCCTTCACAAAATTTCTTCACATCTTCTTCTGTAGGCCGGCAATCTTTCTTCGGCTGGATATAGGCCATAACTTCCTCGCCATATTTGACACTGGGGACACCGACTACCTGCACGTCCTTGATATCAGGATGGGTGTAGAGGAACTCTTCAATCTCCCGTGGGTAAATATTCTCGCCGCCGCGGATGATCATATCCTTAAGGCGGCCGGTTATCTTCAGGTAACCGTTTTCGTCCACCGTCCCCAGGTCACCCGTGTGCAGCCAGCCTTCCTTGTCAATGGCGGCAGCGGTCGCTTCGGGCATTTTGTAGTACCCTTTCATAATGTTGTAGCCGCGGGCGCAAATTTCCCCCTGGGTATGGCAGCCGACTTCTTTCCCTGTTTCCGGGTCAACAATTTTCATTTCCACATCAGGAAGGGTGCGTCCTACCGTGGAAACCCTGAGTTCCAGCGGGTCATCCGTCGTGGTGTTGGTAATCCCCGGAGAGGACTCAG
>Ga0209538_1001934_pt1 | contig 10719 bp, 8 predicted proteins | sample BarGraNGADG00211_2_FD_184492 | JGI IMG/M metagenome (GOLD analysis project Ga0209538, IMG submission 184492) | Arctic peat soil microbial communities from Barrow, Alaska - Barrow Graham LP Ref core NGADG0004-211 (SPAdes) (version 2) | ecosystem: Environmental > Terrestrial > Soil > Wetlands >... | reverse complement strand
GAGTCTGCTAAATTTTCTGGCAAGATACAATAACCTGATTATCTTCATTATTCTTGAAGGAATAGCAATTTATTTACTGGCAACCGGGAATAGCTATCATAACACCCATATAGTGAATGGTTTCAGAGGACTTACAATTGGAATCGAGAAGAGAATTAATAATACCCGGAATTATCTGAATCTTCGGGAGATCAATGAAAACCTTGCTGTGGAAAACGTCGCTTTGAGGAATAGTATTGATCGTTTGGTCAAAAGGGATAATTCACTTTTCGTTTCTGTTTCCGACTCCATTTACCAGCAACAATACACTCATACATCTGCTGAAGTCATTGATAATTCTGTAAACAGGCAAAAGAATTTTTTTACGATTAATAAGGGAGTTCGTCAGGGTATTAACATTGATATGGCAGTAACCTCAGACAATGGAGTGGTTGGAGTAATTGTAGGTTGTTCCGAAAACTTTTCTGTTGCCATGTCGTTGTTAAATCTTGATTTCAAATTAAGTGCAAGAATAAAATCAAACGGCTCTTTCGGATCCCTGAGCTGGAATGGCAGGGATTTCCGTAATGCAATTTTAAGTGAAATACCTCAGCATGTTATCTTAAATGTGGGTGACACTATTGAAACTACAGGCTATTCTGCAATTTTTCCGGAAGGAGTAATTGTTGGCACGGTGAAAGATTTTGAGAAATCCGGAAGTGATTTTTATAAAATCACTGTTTCGTTGAAAACCGATTATAAAAAATTACACTTCGTAGATATTATAGGTAATATGAAGAAAACGGAACAACTTAAGCTTGAAAATTTATTTAGATGATTAACTCAATTTTGAGGTTTGGTCTGATTTTTATTATGCTGATTCTGCTTCAGATACTGCTGTTTAACAATATCCAGTTCAGCGGATATGTTAATCCCTACGTCTATATTATGTTTATCCTTCTTTTGCCTGTTGAAATACCAGCATGGTTATTACTCTTGTTATCATTTATGACAGGCCTGATTATTGATTTCTTTTCCGGATCTCCCGGAATGCATACAACCGCTACCGTGCTTGCCGGCTTCGTTCGTCCTTATGTCCTGAGGATCATTTCACCCAGAGACGGTTATGAACCAGGATCTGATCCATCAATGCTGACTTACGGATTCACCTGGTTTTTTACCTATACATCTTTAATAGTATTGTTTCATCATACAACTCTTTTTTACATTGAGGTTTTCAGGTTTACTGACTTCTTCAGAACGATGCTTAGAGTAATTATAAGTTCGGTGTTTTCCATAACTTTTATTCTTCTTGCCGAATATTACAGGAGAGGCAAGTAATTGATCAGATCATGAAAGATGCATTCATTAACAGGAAATATGTTATAATGGCACTTATTGTGCTCGCATCTCTGGGTTTGATAATCAGATTGTTCGTGATACAGGTTGTAAAGGATTCATACAGGCTCTCAGCCGACAATAATGTTCTGAGGTATGTTACACAATATCCTGCCCGCGGACTGATTTATGACAGGAATGGTAAATTGATAGTATTCAATCAGGCGGCTTACGATCTGATGGTCGTCCCTGCCCAGACCTCAAAAATTGACACATCAGAGTTTTGTAACCTTCTGGGAATCACGGGTGACCTGTTCAGGGAACGAATGAAAGCCGCCGTAACTTATTCCAGGCGAGCACCTTCAGTATTTATCAAGCAGATTTCAGATGAGACATATGCAAGGTTTCAGGAAAAAATGTTCATGTATCCCGGGTTTTATGTCCAGCCTAGAACTCTGCGAAAGTATTCAAAGCCAGTTGCTTCACATATTCTGGGTTACGTAAGTGAGGTGGATGAAGGAATTATTAAGAAAGATCCCTATTATAAATTAGGAGATTATATCGGGAAGAGCGGAATAGAAGAAGCATATGAAAAGGAACTTCGTGGCAGACGGGGAGTAAAAATATTTCTTGTTGACGTCTATAGCCGTATTAAAGGTTCTTATGCTGCCGGAAGGATGGACACGCTGGCTGTTCAGGGAACCGATATCGTGTCGGGAATTGACCTGAATCTTCAGGAGTATGGTGAACTTCTCATGAAGAATAAGAGGGGCAGTATAGTTGCCCTTGATCCGAAAACCGGTGAAGTACTGACACTAGTCTCATCTCCGAATTATGATCCGGCCCTGCTTGTAGGTCGAATAAGATCAGATAATTTTGCAAAGCTGTCAGTTGATACTATAAAACCTTTATTTAACAGGGCATTGATGGCATCGTATCCCCCCGGTTCTGCTTTTAAGCCTATAAATGGGCTCATTGCGCTACAGGAGCGGGCTATTTTACCTTCCACAGAGTTTGCATGTCACAATGGTTATCTTTTTGTGGGATGTCATTCACACCGGTCTCCTTTAAATCTGGCAGATGCAATAATGATCTCCTGTAATGCATATTTCTGCCAGGCATACAGAAAAGTACTGGAAAATCCAAAATATCCTACTGTTTCAGCAGCTTATGAAAAGTGGAAGGAATACCTTAATGCGTTTGGTTTCGGAAATAAACTGGGAACGGATTTCGTGAATGAACTTCCAGGCTTTATACCTGATGGAAGCTATTACGACAAATATTACGGCATAAACAGATGGAAAGCGCTTACAGTAATTTCAATGGCTATAGGACAGGGTGAAGTAGGAACGACTCCTCTGCAGATGGCCAATATGACTGCAGCAATCGCCAACAGAGGTTTTTTTTATACTCCACATATTGTAAAATCATTAGGAGCTGATGGTTATATTGATCCGCGGTATACAACAAAACATTTAATCAGTATTGATTCAGCAAACTTTGAGGAAATCATAAAAGGAATGGATGCCGCAGTAAACGGAGGAGTTGGAAAAACTGCAGGAATTGCTGCTCTGAAAGATATTATTGTGTGTGGAAAAACCGGCACAGCTCAGAATCCACATGGTAAAGATCACTCTGTATTTATCGCTTTTGCTCCAAAAGATGATCCTAAAATTGCTATTATAGTTGTTGTTGAGAATGCAGGTTTTGGAGCTACTACTGCTGCTCCTATTGCCAGCCTGATGATAGAAAAATATCTTAAAGGTGAAATATCTAATAAATTTCGGGAACAAAGCATACTTAATCTTAATCTCATGCAATAGTGAAACGCAGCTTTAATATATGGAACGGTATCGATAAGATCACAATTGTCCTTTTTCTGCTCATGATTGTAATGGGGTGGTTTAATATTTATGCAGCAGTGTTTAATGAAGAACGTTCAGGATTATTTGATTTTTCGCAACGATACGGAAAACAGTTTATCTGGATTATTGCATCGCTGGTTATTGCAGTTTTTGTTGTAATTATCGATAACAGGTTTTATTTCTTTTTTTCCTGGTTCATCTATGGTGCTTTTATGTTACTTCTTGTTCTTGTTCTTATTTTCGGGAAAGAAATAAATGGTGCAAGATCATGGTTTGAATTTGGAGGATTAAGCCTGCAACCATCAGAGTTTGCCAAATTTGGAACGGCCCTTGCGCTTGCCGGGTATTTAAATGCCAAAAGACAAGATCTGACTAGATTAAATGCAATAATCCCGGCCACAGCAATAATTTTATTTCCCGTACTTCTTACGGGACTCCAGCCGGATTGGGGCTCCTCAGTTGTATATTTTTCATTATTTATTGTTCTCTTCAGAGAAGGGATGAGTCCCTATATATTTGTATCGGGATTGCTGATGATAATTTTGTTTTTTCTCACTCTTCTTATAAACAACCTCTATCTTACAATTGCATTAATTTCTATCACAGTTTTTCTGATATGGTTTGCGATTCGAAAATGGAATGTAGTTTTAATAGGGTCAGGAATTTTTATAATTATTGCAGGAATAATATATATGCTTGATTATTATGTTTTTAAAACAATTGGTAATGAGCTGGTTATATTTATTTCAATTATAATTTCAGGATTAATTTATGCATTTTATATTTATAACAAGAAAGCAACCGCTATACTTGTAATATATCTGTTCCTTATAGGAAGCATATTATATGTTAATTCAGTCGATTATACCTTTAATCATATATTACAACCTCATCAGAAAGATAGAGTGAACATTCTGCTTGGATTTAAATCAGATACCCGGGGAATAGGGTATAACGTCAACCAGTCAATAATCTCAATAGGTTCAGGCGGATTCACCGGGAAAGGTTATTTACAGGGCACTCAGACAAAGTTTAAATTTGTACCTAAACAAAGCTCAGATTTTATTTTCTGCACAGTAGGAGAGGAATGGGGGTTTCTGGGTTCTTTTATTGTAATTGTAATGTATCTCTTCCTTCTTTTAAGATTGATCTTTCTTGCCGAGCGACAGCGATCTGTATTCTCTAGGATCTATGGATATGGGGTTGTCTCAATAATATTTATCCATTTCTTTATAAATATTGGTATGGCCATCGGACTTGTGCCGGTGATTGGCATTCCATTACCATTTTTTAGTTATGGAGGCAGCTCTTTATGGGGATTTACAATTCTTTTATTTATATTTCTGAGGCTCGATGCAAGCCGGACAGAGTATCTTATGTGATCAGAAAGGTATCGTGATCCTGTGAGAGATCTCTATTCCAAAATCCTTTTCCACATAATCAATAAGCTGTGGAAAAAACTCCATAAAATCATCCTGGAGGGAGTAATAATTTTTTTTGAGAGCATGCATGGCAAATCTTGTTTCGTTCGGAAGAGTAGAACGTTTACTTAACGTATTTAATACATGACGGATACCATTTATTGTCTGATATGATTCTATCCAGTTATTGATTATGAAGAAAGGCATCATTTCCCTTACATTCTCCGGCATTATTTCATAATTGTTTACAAGAGCCCTGTAAAAATTATAAGTAACACTTTCAAGAGGCCTCCTTGAGAAGAAATCCCATTCCTTCGTCAAAAAATGATCATAGATTATGTCAGTTATAACTCCTGAATACTTGTGATATTTCCTGGTGAAAAAAATCTTGCTGCGGTGAACAACGGGATGACTATCGGTAAATCCGTCAATATGACGATGAAGGATAATACCTTTTCTGATAAGATCAGGATACTTCAGGTAATCGCGTCCTTTTACATAATCACCTATGTAGTTACCAATGATTATCTTATCAGAATCACCAGAAAGATATATGTGTGCCAGCACATTCATAACATGACATAATAGTACAAAGAATTTGCCATATACCTTATCTTACTGAAAACATTTTCTTTAACATGTTTTTAGACTATATAAAAAATAGTCTTAAAATATTAATAATCAGCAAGATATGGCATAAAAACAGTGATTTAAAAAATACCAAGAAATACTCGGAATTCCGGTATGCAAATTATACATTTGTTGGTTCATTTTAAAATGAAAATTCATTCGGAGAAAATAAATTTCAAAAAAACAAGGAGTATTTATGACAAAGAAAAATGTCATCATAATTGGTGCGGCGGGTCGCGATTTCCATAATTTCAATACCTGCTACCGTGATAATGAATTTTATAACGTTGTAGCCTTTACTGCGGCTCAGATACCAGATATTGACGGGAGAAAGTATCCAAAAGAACTTGCCGGTAAATTGTACCCAGTTGGTATACCAATTTTTGCTGAAGAAAATCTTCCTGACCTGATTAAAAAATATAAAGTTAATGATTGTGTCTTCTCCTACAGCGATGTTACTTACCAAAAGGTAATGGCTGTAAGCGCGATAGTGAATGCAGCTGGTGCAAACTTTGTTTTGCTCGGCCCCTCTGATACCATGGTAAAAAGTATAAAACCGGTTATAGCTGTTGGTGCAATAAGAACAGGTTGTGGAAAGAGCCAGACCTCCAGAAAGGTTATAGAACTTCTTATGGAAAAGGGTTTAAAAGTGGTTGCTGTCCGGCATCCGATGCCTTATGGTGATCTTAATGCTCAGAAAGTACAGCGTTTTGCTGTGGTGAAAGACCTTGAAAAGCATAAATGTACCGTCGAAGAGATGGAAGAGTATGAACCACACTTAGTAAGAGGGAATGTAATTTATGCAGGTGTGGATTATGAAGCTATTCTTCGTGCAGCTGAAAAGGATCCATCCGGTTGTGAGGTAATTCTCTGGGACGGAGGAAACAACGATTTCCCATTTTATAGGCCTGATCTTATGATTACAGTTGCTGATCCGCTTCGTGCAGGTCATGAACTCAGGTACTACCCGGGTGAGGTCACACTCCGTATTGCAGACGTTGTGGTAATTAACAAAATGGATAGTGCGGCTCCTGACGCTATTCAAATCGTAAGGGAGAGTATAGATAAAGTAAATCCAAAAGCGATTGTCATTGATGGTGCATCACCTATTAAAGTTGATGATTCTTCTTTAATCAGAGGAAAGAGAGTCCTTGTTGTTGAGGATGGACCGACTCTGACACATGGCGAAATGAAACTGGGTGCAGGAGTAGTTGCTGCACGTAAATTCGGGGCTGCGGAACTTGTTGACCCACGTCCGTTTACGGTAGGCAGGCTTAGTGATACATTCAAACAATATCCGGATATCGGTACCCTTCTGCCAGCTATGGGATATGGAGCACAACAGTTGAAGGACCTTGAAACTACTATTAACAATACGGATTGCGACAGCGTCATAATTGCAACACCTATCGACCTGAACAGGATTATTAAAATTAAAAAACCTAATACCAGGGTTTATTATGATCTTCAGGAGATCGGAGAACCAAACCTTAGCGGGGTTATTAATGATTTTGTAAAAAAACATAAACTAAAATAACTTATAGATACTGGCGCGGATTTTTTTTACTTCAATCGTTCGCGTATCCTTTTCCCGGCCTCTTCGTACCCTGGTTTGTTAAGCAGGGCGAACATATTATTTTTGTAAGCTTCAACACCCGGCTGATCGAACGGATTGACATCAAGAATGTAGCCGCTTATTGCGCAGGCCATTTCAAAAAAGTAAATCATTTGTCCGGTATAAAACTCGTCCAGAGTGGGGATTGTTATAGTAATTATTGGAACGTTCCCATCATTATGAGCAAGAGTTGTGCCGGTTTCAGCATTATGATTGACCTCACTTAACCTTTTTCCGGCAAGGTAATTAAGTTGATCGGAGTCATCTTTTTCTGCCGGAATGATAAGCTTTTTGACAGGATTTTTTACAGAGATCATTGTTTCAAAAAGAATTCTCTGACCATCCTGTATATATTGGCCCATTGAATGCAGATCGGTCGTCATATCTACTGAAGCCGGAAATATTCCTTTACTGTCTTTCCCTTCACTCTCACCATATAATTGTTTCCACCATTCAACCAGGAAATGAATTTTTGGGGTAAAACCGGCCATAATCTCAATAGGCTTACCACTCCGAAGGATAAGGTTTCTTGCTGCTGCATACATTAGCGATGGATTAGAGACAGCGTTTTTATTATTCCTTGTCACCTCCTCCATTGCTCTGGCACCTTTGACCAGCATTCTGATATCCAGGCCGCTGACAGCAATGGGAAGCAATCCTACAGGCGTAAGTACAGAATAACGGCCTCCTACATTATCAGGTATTATAAATGTTTCATAACCATTTGTTTCAGCCATTGAACGGAGAGCTCCTTTTTTTGCATCAGTTATAGCAATGATCCTGCTTGCTGCGGCAAGCTTACCTGCTTTTTTCTCGAGGTGATCCTTCAGTATTCTGAAGGCAATGGCAGGTTCGGTGGTAGTTCCTGATTTTGATATAACAATGATTGAATAATTTCTTCCCTCCAGAATCTCCAGGAGATCCGACAAATAATCCTCACATATATTCTGACCTGCATAAATCATTTCATGGTGTTTTGTCTTCTGAAGAGGAGAGAAGGAATGAGAAAGAGCTTCGATCACTGCTCTGGCTCCAAGGTACGACCCGCCTATACCAATTACAACAGTAGTATCAGAAACAGATCTTAAATGTTTTGCAGTTTTTTCAATTTTGTCAAGCTGAGGTATGATATCATCGGGAAGTGACAGCCATCCCAGAAAATCATTTCCCTGACCTGTACCGGCATTCAGGGTATCGAGATGTCTTACCGATTTTTGAGCAAGGGCAATTACCTCTTCATTAGAGATAAAACCGCTGGTGTTTTTAAGATTGACACTAAGATTTTCCTTCATTTTATTTATGTATTTTATCCGGATTATTTTTTTTACTTGCTGTAACAGCAGTACAAAGTTAAGAAAAAAGCCGCCGGAAGGAATCCGGCGGCTTGTAATAATGTATGGAATATATATTGATTGGAAGCTATCTTTTGTGTACACCCCCCGCACTGGAAGTATGTGAATCGATATACTTCGGATCACCCATGTAATTAATACTTCCTGCACTTGAAGCTCTTGCAGTTATCTTCTCGGAAACGTTTATGTCAGCATCTCCGGCGCTCGATACTGAAACATCTGCTTCCTTCACTTTCAGATCATAAGCGTTAAGATTACCTGCACTGCTGAGATCAGCTTTAAGAACTTCAGCTTCACCAGTAAGAGAGATATCGCCTGAACTGCTGATATCTGCACGGATTTCATTTGCACTGACCTCCATTCTGATATTGCCAGCACTGCTAGCTGATAATTCGAGCCTTTCGCTTTTAACCGGTGTTTCACCGATTACATCACCTGCACTGCTTGTATTGACAGAGGTTACTTCTTTCATTGTGACATGTACCCTCTTCCTCTCAGCATCACGGATGTTGACATCGGTATAAACATGGAGTACCCCGTTTTTTACTTCGGTGATAATATACTCATGAAGATTCTCGTCTGCTTCAACGGATATTGCCTCATTATCACCTTGTTTCAGAAATACATCTATTCCGGTGCTAACCTTGACACCAGTAAAATGCTCTGCATTTCTCTCTTTTGTGACAACATTCTTATCACCGTGTACTGTTTTACGAATCTGTCCCTGGGAACAGGCAGAAATACTCACGATAGCGATAGCTACTGTTAAAATTCTCAGACTTTTCATACTCCTTCTTTATTATTTTTTAACTCTAATCCGGAATAAAGACAGGAAGAAAAATGAATTGCTGCATTAACCTTAAAATTTTTTCAGTGTGTTGAATCTATATTTTTCCGGAAATCAAGACGTGATTTAAAAACTACGCTTTTAAAAAAGGCTAAGTTTTTAACTTTGTCCAGCATTGGCTGCAGAGAGGCACTGATGTTGAGTCCATAAGTGAACGGTTAATGCCATTTGAATATTTTTAGTCCGGCAGTGAAAAACAAAATCCCGGTTGCTGTCAGGATTAGAATAGGAATTGCAACTTCATGATAGCCGGCTCCTTCATTAAAAATACTTCTTATCCCGTCAGTCAGTATTGTCAGGGGGAGGTTTTTAATTACTGGAAGACTCCATTCCGGGAAATTCTGATAGCTGAAGAATATTCCTGAAAGTACCATCATCGGAAACACAACAAAGTTTATCAGACCGTTACCAACTTCAGTATTTGAGGTATGTGATGAGACAAGCACAGCTAAACCAGCAAAGGCAATATTACCTGCTAGGAACATTAAAATCAGTGCGGACAGGTCACCCTGTATTGTCATCTTAAATGCAAAAAGTGCGAAAATAAACAGAACCAGTGACTCAATAAAATTCATTGTAATCCTGACTGTTATAAGTGCTATTAGGAAATGTGATTTCTTCATGGGAGTAGCAACAAGTCTCCTTAACAGCTTCTTTGACCTTTTTTCAATTATTCCATAGCTGATTCCCCACATTGAAGACATCATTACACCCATAGTGATCAGGCCTGGTACAAGAAAATCGATATATCTTGTACCAGTGACTGTGAGTGGTTTTATCTCTGAGTTACTTTTAACCTCGGTTATTTCACCTCTTCCAATGATGTCATAAAGTTTCAGATAGGTTAGCTGGGCATCGGTATTCATAGGATCAAAATGGTATTCTACCGAGTTGTTCATTCCAATAAGAAGTACATTGATTGTGCCTCTTTTAAGAAGCTTCATTGCCTCATCCCAAGCCATTTCGTAGAACAGGAAAATGGAGTTACCCAGCTTTTCATCTTTTATTATATATCTCCAGTGCCAGGCTTCTTTTTCTTTATTGGGATTCTTCTCACATTTCTTCTGAAGAAAGTCAGATACAAGAGTATTAACAGATCCGGTGCCTGATCTTCCGGCATTATTAATGATTGCAACCTTCCTTATAACATCAGTTTTTTTTGTAAAAGCAAGGCCTAGTCCGGCTGACATCAGGATTGGGAAGAGTATTCCCCAGAACAGAACTCCGGGTTCACGGATTAATTCCCGGAACAGGGCAGAAGTGAGCTGCCATAGCTGGTTAAATCTGAACCATCTATTCATTTATTTTCCTCCCTGTTAGTGATACAAAGAGATCATCAAGTGTTCTCCGGCGGCACTCCATGTGTTTAGGAGTGATGGTCTCTTCTTCAAGAAGTTGCGATAATGTTCCTTCTCTTAAAATTGATCCGTTATCCATTATTACAATATAGTCACATAACGTTTCTGCCTCCTCCATATAATGCGTAGTCAGTATCATTGATGTTTGAGATTTCTTCTTCAGGTCGCTTAGAATTTCCCATATCTCACGCCTGGCATTCGGATCGAGTCCTGTTGTCGGTTCATCAAGAAGCAGAATAGCAGGATTATTGATCAGAGCAATTCCAATTGCCAGCCTTTGTCTTTGTCCTCCTGAAAGATTTACGACATACGAT
>Ga0209538_1001933_pt1 | contig 10725 bp, 9 predicted proteins | sample BarGraNGADG00211_2_FD_184492 | JGI IMG/M metagenome (GOLD analysis project Ga0209538, IMG submission 184492) | Arctic peat soil microbial communities from Barrow, Alaska - Barrow Graham LP Ref core NGADG0004-211 (SPAdes) (version 2) | ecosystem: Environmental > Terrestrial > Soil > Wetlands >... | reverse complement strand
CGAGGCGCGGCTATCACGGGCACCCGTCGTCCCCGACGGGCAGGTCATCAACCTGACGATCGAGCGCGATGAGAAGCTCCTGCTGTCTGTCGTCGAGGCCGCTCACCGGCTCGGCGTCGGACGCACCCTGATGTACGAGCTGCTCGGCTCCGGTCAGATCGAGTCCATGCACGTCGGCCGGCTCCACAAAGTGCCGGCCTGGGCGCTCGAGGCGTTCGTCGAGCGCAGCCGACGGCTGGCCTGACTAACCTGGAGATTTCATGGTGGTGGCGTGCCGGTGACGTGAAAAGTGCTCCTGACCTGCGATGATGTGTCTTGCGAAGGACAGATCAGCACAGTTCGAGGAGCACTTTCCAGGTGACGAAGACTACCGGGTTCTACCCGTCGTTGAGGATCGACATGAACGGCAAGTCGGCGGTCGGTCAGGCGGGTGGGGTGCTCCTGACGAGCACGGTGCGCGCGGCGGGTCTGGACGAGTTGTTGAGCGCCGAGCTGGTCGGTTGGCGCAAGCCGTTCGCGGTGCATGACCCGGCGAAGGTGCTGCTGGACTTGGCGATCACCCTGGCCCTGGGCGGGGACACCTGCTCGGACATCGCCGTGGTGCGGGCCGAGCCGGCCGTGTTCGGGAAGGTGGCCTCCGACGCGACGCTCTCACGCACGATCGCGACGTTGGCCGGTGACGTTGGCCGGGTGCTGACCGCGATCGACCGTGCCCGCGCCACGGCCCGAGCCCGTGTCTGGGCGGCGGCCGGGTCCAGCGCCCCGGACCACGACACCTCGGCGGCCAGGCCGTTGGTGATCGATGTGGACGCGACCCTGGTCACCGCGCACTCGGAGAAGGAGCAAGCCCGCCCGACGTTCAAGCGGGGGTTCGGGTTCCACCCGTTGTGCGCGTTCGTCGCCCACGGCCCAGCCGGCACCGGTGAACCCCTCGCGATCAAGCTGCGGCCCGGGAACGCCGGATCGAACACCGCGAGTGACCACATCGACGTGCTGCGCTCCGCGCTCGCCCAGCTGCCCGGGACAAAAAGGACCAGGTGAGAACACGGAAACCGAGAAGTCACCCGACCGCTATGTCAGGAGTTCTGGATTCGGTGCGGGTCACGCCTCAAGTCAACACGACGCGGGACGGGGCCCACCCGTGCGCCCGGCCCCGCGGCGGGCGCGAGTGCGGGCAAAGGGCGAGGGGACGGGCGCGCCGCCGCCGCGAAGGGACGCGCTCCTGCCCGAGTGTCAGACCCAGCACGCGGTCAGGTACGCACAGGATCTGACACGTGCGCTCACCCCACGGGAGAGACGTGCCGACCCGTCGGCTCGGCGCGCCCGAGCCACCCGAACGAGTCGGTCGTCAGACCGGTGGGCTTGTACTCCAGGGCGACCCATCCGTCGTAGCTGCGGGCCTGGATGTCGCCGACGAGCCGGGCGAGGTCGAGGTCACCCGTGCCTGGCTCGTGCCGGCCCGGTGCGTCGGCGATCTGCACGTGCGCGATGCGGTCGCCGAACTCGGCGACGACGCCGTCGAGGTCGTCGCCGTTGACCGCCAGGTGGTACAGGTCGCACAGGAACCCGAGATTCTCGGTGCCCCTCTCCCGGCGGACCCGGTCGATCACGGCGACGACGTCCCGGGCGGTGCGCAGCGGGTAGGCCTCGGTGCCGCTGACCGGCTCTACGAGCACGGTGCCGTCGAGGCCGGCCACGGCGTCCCCCGCCAAAGCGAGGTTCTCCACCGCGAGGTCGTCTTGCTCCCCCGCGCTCACTCCGGGTACCCGGTTGCCGTAAAGGGCGTTGAAGGCCCTGCACCCGAGCTGGCCGCCGATGTCGACGATGGCGGCCACGTTGGCGCGGAACTCGGCCGCGCGGGCGGGCACCGACACGAGCCCGCGTTCACCGCCCGGCATGTCCCCCGCGAAGAAGTTGAGGCCGATGAGCTGGACGCCGGCGTCGTGCACGGCGCGCACGAACGCGTCCGCTTCGACGTCCTCGGGGACCGCGACGGCGAACGGCCACCAGAACTCCACGGCCTCGAACCCGGCGTCCCTCGCTGCGGCGGGGCGCTCGAGCAACGGCAGCTCGGTGAACATGATCGAGCAGTTGGCGGCGTACCTCACGGTCATCGCGCGAGCGCCATCGCGGCGGCCAGCGGGACGATCGCGGTCGGCGCGTGTTCGGCGAGCGTGGCCACCTCCTCGAACTCGGTGACCGAGTCGAGGGCGCCACCCATCGAGATGTTCGTGACGCGTTCGAGGATGACCTCGACGAGCACCGGCACCTTGAACTCGCCCACCATCTCCCGGGCGCGCTCGAGCGCGGGCAGCAGGTCGGCGGGCTCCCGAACGCGGATCGCCTTACACCCCAGGCCCTCGGCCACCTTGACGTGGTCGACGCCGTAGCCGCCCAGCTCGGGGGCGTTGACGTTCTCGAACGACAGCTGGACGTTGTAGTCCATGTTGAACGCCCGCTGGGACTGGCGGATGAGCCCGAGGTAGGCGTTGTTCACGACAACGTGGATGTAGGGGAGGTTGAACTGCGCCCCGACCGCGAGCTCCTCGATGAGGAACTGGAAGTCGTAGTCGCCGGACAGGGCGACCACGAGCGCCCCCGGGTCCGCCGCGCACACGCCCAGTGCCGCGGGCATCGTCCACCCCAGCGGACCGGCGTGGCCGGCGTTGATCCAGTGCCGCGGGCGGTACACGTGCAGGAACTGGGCGGCCGCAATCTGCGACAGGCCGATGGTCGAGACATAGCGCACGTCCGGACCGAACGCCCGGTTCATCTCCTCATAGACCCGCTGCGGCTTCATCGGCACGTTGTCGAAGTGGGTGCGCCGCTGCAGCGTCCGCTTGCGGGCGTCGCACTGCGCGACCCAGTCCGAGCGGTCCGCGAGTTCGCCGGCCTCATTGCGTTCGCGCGCGACCGTCACGAGCGCCTGGAGGGCCGCGCGCGCGTCCGAGACGACGCTGTAGTCGGGAGGGAACACCCGGCCGATCTGGGTCGGCTCGATGTCGACGTGCACGAAGGTGCGGCCGGCGCGGTAGACGTCCAGCGCACCGGTGTGCCGGCTGGCCCAGCGGTTCCCGATGCCGAGGACGAAGTCGGACGCCAGGAACGTGGCGTTCGCGTACCGGTGCGACGTCTGGATGCCCGCCATGCCCTGCATGAGGGGATGGTCGTCCGGGATCGATCCCCAGCCCATGAGCGTGGGGATCACCGGCACGCCGGTGAGCTCGGCGAACTCGACCAGGAGGTCGGCGGCGTCGGCGTTGATGATCCCGCCGCCCGCGATGAGGACGGGCCGCTCGGCCGCGGCGAGCAGGTCGAGCACCTTGGCGGCCTGCGCCCGGGTCGCGGCCGGCCTGACGACGGGCAGCGGCTCGTAGGTGTCGATGTCGAACTCGATCTCGGTCCGCTGCACGTCGAAGGGCAGGTCGATGAGCACCGGACCCGGGCGCCCGGACCGCATCAGCTGGAAGGCCTTCTGGAAGGTGCCCGGCACCTGCGCCCCGGTGAGCACCGTCGTCGCGAGCTTCGTCACGGGCGCGGCGATCGAGGCGATGTCGACCCCCTGGAAGTCCTCCGTCTGAAGCTTGGAGACCTCAACCTGCCCGGTGATGCACAGGATCGGGATCGAGTCGGCCGACGCGGAGTACAGCCCGGTGATCATGTCGGTGCCGCCGGGTCCGGACGTCCCGATGCAGACTCCGATGTTCCCCGCGGCCGCCCTCGTGTACCCCTCGGCCATGTGCGAGGCGCCCTCGACGTGGCGCGCCAGGATGTGCGCGATCGATCCGTTGGACTTCAGTGCTGCGTAGAACGGGTTGATCGCCGCCCCTGGCACGCCGAACGCCTGCGTGATCCCCTCGCGTTCGAGGATCGCGACGGCGGCTTGTGCTGCTGTCATGCGTGCCATGAGTCAGAACTCCTTGTGCTGGAATGAACTGCGGTGGGGTGTCGTCGGGGGTCAGTCGGTGAATCGTCCGGACAGCCGCTCCACCCCGCGCAGGAGAGCGGAGTGGTCAAGGCGGCCGTCGCCCTGGGCCCGCGCCGACGCCATGAGCTGCGCCACGAGGGCGCCGAGCGGGATGACGACGCCGGCCTCGCGGGCCGCGCTGGTCACGATTCCCATGTCCTTGTGGTGCAGGTCGATGCGGAAGCCCGGTGCGAACTCGCGGGCCAGCATCGCAGCGCCCTTGTTGTCGAGGATCCGGTTGCCAGCGAGGCCGCCCGCGAGGACCTTGATCGCCGCGGTCGTGTCGACGTTGTAGGCCTCGAGGAAGACGATCGCCTCGGCGACGAGCTCGATCGTGCCGCCGACGATGAGCTGGTTGGCGGCCTTGACGGTCTGCCCCGAGCCGTTCGGGCCTACGTGCACGACGGTCGTGCCCATGGCGGCCAGGATCGGGCGAGCCTCCTCGAAGTCGGCGAGGTCGCCGCCGACCATGATCGACAGCGTCCCCTCGATCGCCCCCTTCTCGCCGCCCGAGACCGGCGCGTCGACGGGCCGGACCCCCTTCTTGCGGCAGGCCTCGGCGACCCGGACGCTGACGTCGGGCCGGATCGAACTCATGTCGATGTAGAGCAGGCCTGCGCCGGCGCTCGCGATGACTCCCCCCTCACCGAGGAGGATCTCCTCGACCTGGGGGGAGTCGGGAACCATCGTGATGAAGACGTCGACCCCGGTCGCCGCCTCAATCGCGCTGCCCGCCCCACTTCCGCCGGCCTCGACGAGGGCGACGACGGCGCTCGCGTTCCGGTCGTAGCCGACGACGTGGTGCCCCGCGGCGATGAGGTTGACCATCATGGGCAAGCCCATGATGCCGAGCCCGACGATCCCTACTGATGCCATCAGATTCCCTCGATTGCGTTGACGAGACTGCGTCCACGAGATTGCGCGTTCACGACTTGGAGATCGCGTGGTAGGCGTGCCGGACAAAGCCCGGCACCAGTTCCACGCCCCACCCGGGAGCGGTCGGCAGGGCGACGTCTCCGTCGACGACGTGGAGCATGGGCTCGTAGATGCCCTCGCTCCACGCGGTGTGCTCGATGCTCCATTCCTGGTACTGCGTGCACGCGGGCAGCGCCGCCGACAGGTGCAGCGAGAACACCTGCAGCATCGAGTCGTTCGCGCAGTGCGGCGTGCACGGGATGCCCGCTGCCTCGGCGAGCACGGCGACCTTGCGCACGCGCGAGACCCCGCCGAGGTAGCCGACGTCGGGCTGGATGATGTCGACGGCGCCGGACGCGATGAGCCGCTGGAACTGGGGGATCGAGGTGTCCTGCTCGCCGCCGGAGATCGGGATGTCGAGCGCGGTCGCCACGCGGATCATCTGCTCGACGTCCGGGAACGGCACGGGCTCCTCGAAGTGGAAGTAGCCCCGCTCCTCGAGCAGCCGGCCGACCCGGATCGCCCGCGCGGGGGAGAAGCCGCCGTTGGCGTCGGCGCTGATGTCGACGCCGTCGCCCAACACCTCCCGCATACGCGGGATGATCTCCTCGGTGCGCCCGGGCGTCGCGTCCACGTCTCGCCCCATGGCCTCGCCGATGCGGATCTTCACCGCCCGGAAGCCCAGCTCCGTGACGAGGCGCTGCATGCGATCGGCCTCGTCGCCGGGGCTGATGGACCGGATCATGCTCGAGGCGTACATCGGGACCGTGTCGCGGGCCCGGCCGCCGAGCAGCTTGTACACGGGCTGCCCGGTCGCCTTGCCGAGCAGGTCCCACAGGGCAGTGTCGACCCCACCGATCGCGCGCAGGATGAACGAGCTAGGGAACTTGTAGGTCTGGCGCAGGCATGCGTCGACGAGCACCTCCACGTCCCACGGATCACGGCCGAGGAAGAAAGGCGCGACCAAGGCGTGCAGCACGTGCGCGGTGCTGCCCGCCTCGTAGGGTGCGGCCTGGCCGATGCCTTCGAGACCGTCGTCCGTACGAACCCGGACCACCATCACGGGACTGCGGAGGAATGACTCGATGCTCTCGATGATCACGCGTGCTCCCTGAGAATCTTGGCGAGCGGGGTGCGCTCGACCGTGCGGTCGAGCGCGAAGGAGTCGGCGAGCGCGCGGACCTGGTCGGCGTCGAGCCCGGCGAACAGCCGGGCGAAGTCGTCGACCATCGGCTCGGCGAGCAGGATGTGGCGCACGAGCATCTGGACCCACTGCTTCTGCCCGAACGGTGCCGGGTCGAAGTCGGGGTACTCCTTCGCGACCCGGCGCTCGATCGGTTCGAGCAGGTCACGGATGCCGTCGTCGGTCGAACCCCACACGTCCACGCCCAGCCGGGCCTTCTTCGCCAGCACCGGCGCGATCCGCTGCAGGTACAGCGAGTTCGGCGCGGCGTGCACGACGCCCTGCAGGCCGATGTCCTTGTACGTCCACAGGCTCCAGCCCGCGCCGTGCTCGCGGTAGAGGTCGAGCTGGTCGCGCAGCACGCGGTAGCGGTGCTCGTCGCGGGCGGCGTCCCCGCTGTAGACGGGACCGAATTCGCCGACCCAGATGGGAGTGCCGGTGCGCCGCATGTATGCGGAGCGCTCGAGGAACTTGGCCTCGAGCGTTGACCGGTCCACTTGCTGGCCGCGCGAGACGCCCGGGTAGTCCCCGCTGTCCGCGAAGCCCGCGAGGGCGTAGTCGTGCAGCGTGTAGACGGCGTTGGCCCAGGGTTCGGCGAACATGGCGAACTCGGTGCCGTGGCGGTTGCCGTCGAGGAAGAGTACGTGCCGGGCGTCGATCGCGCGGATCGCATCGTGCACGCGCTGGTAGAAGGGGCCGATGGCCAGGTCGCTGGCGTCGCTGGGCTCGTTGAGCGGGTTGTAGCCGGCCACCCACGGGTGGTCGCGGTAGCGGTCGGCGAGCACCTCCCACAGGTGCACCACCCGATCCTGGAACTGGCGGTGGGTCCAGAAGAAGGCGCGGTGGGTCGGGTTGTCGCTGTGCCAGCGCTGGTTCTGGAAGCCTGGGGCAGCGTGCAGGTCGATCACCGTGTAGATCCCGTGGCGCGCGCAGGCCTCGATCGCCCGGTCGAGCAGCCGGAAGCCGGACTCCTTGAGCTCGAAGGGACGATCGTCGTCCTCGAAGTGGCGGTAGTTGACGGCGATTCGGACACAGTTCAGGCCGAGGGACGCGATGTACCGCGCGTCGTCGTCGGTAAAGAAGACATCGAGGAACCTGTCGAAGAACGCGTCGTAGACCTCTTGCCCGAGCACGCCAAGGAGCGCCCGGCGCTGGAGATCCTCGGTCCCGGGGTACCCGGTGATGAAGTTCTCCAGGTTCATCCAGCCACCGAGGCCGAAGCCCTTGAGGGTGACGACCGCGCCGGTCTCGTCGACCAGCCGGTCTCCCTGGACGTGGATCATCGCGGATGCGTCGTGCATGTCTCGCGGGGCCCCTTTCTTGTCTGCGCAGCGAATGATTGGCCTTTTCAGCCGTGACAATGGACGCGTCGCGCTCATTTTCCGAACCCTGCGGTGAGGCCGCTGACGAGGTACCGCCGACCCATGGTGTAGGCCGCGAGGACGGGCAGCGTGGAGAGCACCACGGCGGCGAGGACGGCCGGCACGTTCACGGTGAACTCGCCCTGGAATGCCCACAGCGCCATCGGCAGCACTCGCTTGTTGGCGCTCTGCGTCAAGATGAGCGGGAACAGGAAGCCGTTCCACACGTGCAGGGCGTCGTAGATGCCGACGGTGACCAGGGCGGGCTTGGCCAGCGGCACGGTGAGATTCCACAGCAGCCGCCAGTCGCCAGCACCGTCCATTCGCATGGACTGGAACAGTTCCTTCGGGATGTCCCGGATGAAGTTCGACAGGATGAGTACCGAAATCGGCACCGCAAAGCCGATCGACGGCAGCACGAGCGCGAGCAGGCTGTCGTACAGGTGGACGCGGACGATCATGTAGTACAGCGGGATGATCGTCGCGTGGGTGGGAATGGACAGCCCCAGCAGGAACACCGAGAAGCTCGTGCGCACGAACCGGCCCGACCCGCGAACGATCACGTAGGCGGCCATCAGCGAGATTGCGACCGTCACCACGACGGCGGACACGGTGATGATGACGCTGTTCAGGAAGTACATGCCGAAGTTGCTGTGCAGAACGAGCAGGTAGTTCTCGAGCGTGGGATGCGTCGGCGGCGCCAGCGGGTTGTTCGCGAAGAAGCCCTTCTGGCTGCGCAGGCTGGAGATGACCACGTAGTAGATCGGGATGATGGTCACGGCAAGCCAGGCAAAGCCGCCGAGACCGCCGAGGATGTTCGGGCGCTGTTTGCGTCCGGCTCCGAGCCGGAGCCGCCACGAGCGCCGGGGTTGGGTCCCTCGGCGGGCGTCCTCGACGCCGCCGACCGAGACCGGAACGGTGCTCACGGCGGCCATCACGCACCTTCCTGGTCGCTGGTCATCCGAGCGAAGCCGGTGAACTTGGTCAGGACGAAGGCCAGCCCCAAGCCGATGACCACGAGGATCACCGCGAGGACGCTTGCCGGTCCCATCTGGTTCGAGGTGAACCCGGTGAGGTACATGTCGAGCGGTAGCAACCGCGTGGCGTACCCAGGACCGCCGCCCGTGAGCACGAAGACCACGTCGAAATAGGTCAGCGAACCGACGACCATGAGCGTCGACGACGTCACGATCGTGTTGCGCAGCTGCGGAAGCGTGATGTACCGGAATTGCTGGATACGCCCCGCTCCATCGAGCGTCGAGGCTTCATAGAGCGACGCCGGGATCTGGCGCGCACCGGCCTGATAGAGCAGCGTGTGGAAGGGGACGAACTGCCAGGCGATGACAAAGACCACGACGTACAGCACGAGCTGCGGATCTCCGAGCCAGTCCTGGATCAGGATCGGCAGATGGAAGGCACTGCCCACGCCGAAGTTCGGGTCGAGGATCGCCTTGAAGGCGATCGCGACCGCAGCCGAGGACAGCAGGAGCGGCAGGAAGTACAGGACGGCGAGCAGCTCGCGGTAGCGCTGATGACCCGCGGTGAAGACGCCGAGCATCAGGCTCACGGGCGTCTGCACGAGCCAGGAGAAGACCATGATCCGCAGGCTGAGCAGCAGCGCGTTACCGGTCACGGGGTCGGCGAGGACTGATCGCCAGTTGCCCAGGCCCGCCCACGACACCGCGCCGACGCCATCCCAGTGCGCCAGGCTCAGCGCCACAGCACCGACGAGCGGAACAAGGGCGAAGACCACGAAGAACAGCAGGGCGGGCAGAAGAAGCACGGGGTTCGGTCCGGTGCGCCTGCGACCAGCTGTTGCTGGCGCACCGGACCTCGCGACGGAAGTCATCACTTACCGATCGTCCATCACTTACCGATCGTCGCGTTCATGCTGTCGACAAACTGCTGCGGCTTGATCTGCTTGAGGAAGACCTGCTGCAGGTTCGTCAGGAGCGCCTGGCCGGCTGCAGGGCTGAGCGCCTGGTCGAGGGAGAGCTGAAAGCTCGGGGCGGCTTTGACCATGTTGTAGACGGTCATGTAGTACTCCGGTGCTTTCGACGCTTTGATCTTGGCCTCGATCCCGGCGACGGGCGGGACGTTTCCGATCTTGAGCAGGTCGTCCACATAGCTGGCGTCTAGGAGGTCACTCTTGATGTAGTCGCGGGCCGCCTTCTGCTGGGCGGGCGTCGCCGAAGCCGAGATGGACCAGTAGTTGCTCGGGTTACCGGTCAGGTCCTTCGGATCGCCCTTGCCTGCCTTGACCGCCGGGAACGGCGCGAACCCGAGCTTGTTCTGGCTGATGAACTCAGGATTGGCGGTGTCGATCGTTTGATAGGTCGACGTCAGTCCGAGGCTCATGGCGGCCTTGCCCGAGTACAGCAGGGCGATATCAGCACCGCTGTCCGTCGAGATGGACGCGAATCCCTTCACGAATCCGCCCGCGTCCACGAGCTGCTGGATCATCCGGGTTGCCTGGGCAACCGCCGGATCTGACCACGCATTCGCCTTGTTGGCGACGATGTTCGCCATCACCTGCGGCCCGCCGATCCGGTCGATGAGGTAGGCGAGGTAAGGCAGGAGCGTCCACTGCGCCTGGCCTGCGACGGTGAACGGGGCGATGCCCGCGTCGAGGAACTTGGGGACCAGGGCCATCAGGTCGTCCCACGTGGCCGGCGGCTTCGCACCGATCTTGGCGAAGACATCCTTGTTGCAATAGATCATCACGGGCTTGACGCCGTTGTTCGGCACCGCGTACGTCTTGCCGCCGACGACGCCGACCTTGGCGGTCGACGGCAGGAACCGGCCCTTCAAGGCCGGATCGGAAGCCAGGTCGCTCAGGTCGGCGACGGAGCCGGCGTCGATGTAGGTCTGCAGGGTGCCGCCACCCCAGCCGTAGATGAGGGTCGGCGCGGTCTTGGCGCCGATCGCCGTCTTGATCTTCTGCTTGTAGGCGTCATTGGCAAACGACTCGGTCGTGAACTTCTCGTCTGCGTGCGCCTTGTTCCAGCTGGCGAAGGAGTTGTTGAACACGTCCTGAGTGACGCCGCTCATGACCCAGACGGACGCGTCGGCGCCCTTGCTCCCGCCGGCCGAGGCGGTGCCGAGCGCGCTCGGACCGGAGCTGCCGCATGCTGCCGTGAGGCCGAGGACGGCCACCACGCTTGCCGCGAGCGCTAACCGTAGGGATCGATGTGCCATGAACTTCCGCCTTCTTCTCCGTCCCGGCACGACGTGGTGCCGGGAATCGCTCCTGATAAGAGATGGGCGCCGCGGGGACGCTAGCCCGTGATCGGTGCGGC
>Ga0209538_1001932_pt1 | contig 10727 bp, 10 predicted proteins | sample BarGraNGADG00211_2_FD_184492 | JGI IMG/M metagenome (GOLD analysis project Ga0209538, IMG submission 184492) | Arctic peat soil microbial communities from Barrow, Alaska - Barrow Graham LP Ref core NGADG0004-211 (SPAdes) (version 2) | ecosystem: Environmental > Terrestrial > Soil > Wetlands >... | reverse complement strand
GGGCCCGGAAGGCCCGCCCGATTGCATGCTAGAACACGAGCTTGCGGTATTCGTCCTCCAGCTGCCGCAGATGGTTCATGCGGTCGGCGAGGACGAGCTGAAGGTCTGATGCTTCCTGCAGAGAGTTGCTGGAGAGAGCGGACATCAGCCGGGTGCACAGGGCGGGATTGCCGACCGTGTCGTCGGTCATCTCGTGCCGCAGAGTGTCGATGCGCTTCCACAGGTCCTGTGCCCGGTCGCTGGCAAGGTCGAGCGGCTGACAGGCCCGTACCGAGTCCAGGTCTTCGGGGATGATGCGCACCAGCAGTTCGTGCTTCCAGCGAGCAGTGGCTGCACTACGGAAAGCGTTGATCACGCGCGGTGTCAGTGCACTTCCCGCAGTCAGAACGCGAATGCGGTCCGGAAAAGCCACCAGATTCTGCATGTTCTCCCACACGGTGGCCGGAGGAACGCCAAAGAGACGGTCGCGCTCTTCCTGTGAGTAGTTCTCGAAGACGTTTTCTTCCGTCCGGTACGCCCGGTCCTGCTCAAGGTAGCTTCCGGGCTCACCTGCCTTCTTGGAGATCTCCGCGAGGAGCGCTTCGGGTGGTGTGCCGGACTCGACCACCCACCTGATGCCGTCAAGCATTGCGAGGATGGACGCGGCTACGGCAAGGTAGGTGTTGGTGTAGGCGTTGGGAGCCCGCAGTTCGAAGCGCGTTGCTCGCGGGTTGTCGACGTCTCGGACCAGGCCTGCCAGGACCGTGCGGTTGCGTGACGGGGTGGCGGGATCGAGTCCCAGCGCCGCGACGATGCAGACGGGTGCTTCGAAACCGGGTTTGAGCCTGTTGAAGGCATCGTTGCTTGCAGAGATGAACGGGCCGACGACTTCGTAGTTGCGGAGAAGACCCATCAGCGCTCCGTATCCGATCACACTCAGGAAGTCGGCATGCATGTTCGCGGGTGCGAAGAGGTTGATGCGCCTGCCGCTGGGCAGGACGCCCGCGATGCCCAGGTGCGTATGTTCGCCGGAACCTGCGACGCCCGGGATGGGCTTGGCCTTGAAGGTGACCTTGAGGCCGTTGGCGCGAAACGTTTCCTTCACCAGGATGCGCGCAAGGAGTTCATTGTCGGCGGCCTGGAGTGCTGGGGCATACCGCCAGTCGATCTCCATCTGCTCCATGATGTGGGTCAGTTCGCCGCCGGCCCCAATGGCTGCCTTGACGCCGCCGACTTCCTTATGGCCCATCTCGGGCTGCAGACCATATGCTTCAAGTGCCATCACAGCTTGCTCGAGAGCAGTCCGGGCGACGCCTCGCGTGCGCTGCCAGTAGTTTTCCTGCAGCATCTGTGCTGCCGAGAGTTCCTCGACGTTTGCCGTATCGGTCGGAGTCTTGACCCAGAACTCCAGCTCCGTCCCGACGGTGAACTCGATGCCCGCAAGCCGCGCCGGCTCGAGATGAGCAAGCAGTGGGGATGAGGCATGGCTGCGTACAAGCTTCAGGATTTCCGCCCGTGCGTACTCCACTGTGGCTGCAAGCAGAGAGCGCGAGTCGATGCGCTCACCGCGGTGTACCAGAAAGGACGGGATGCGCAGTGTCCCCACTGGGAGACCGGTCTCGTGGTCCACGTGTTCCTCGTTGTAGTCGACGAACCAGGTGGCCGTCAGGTCCGGCGCAAGGTCGACCTGCGCATCGTCCAGCGATGTCATGCCGCCCAGCACGACAGACGAACCGTCGGTCTGGACAGCCTTTCCGACCAGAAACGCGTCGATGTCGGCGACAAAGGTCTGGATGGGAATTCGCTCGTCGGTGTCATTGCCGGCAAGGTCGATCGCCACGAGAGAGACGAAGCGAATCTCTGGATGCTCGCGGAGGATGGCGAGCAAGGTCTCGCGGCCACACTGACCTCCTGCAATGCTGTAGATGCGTTTGCCGTTCATAATGCTCCTCGATACAGTTTCCCTGAGACTACAGCCCGGAGCGATTTTTGCAAGCCCTCGACTTCACACTGCTATACTGAGAATATGAGAAACCGACATGAACAGGGCGGGAGCGAGCTGGAAGCGGCGCCTGATGGCGAAGGGGCCAGAGAGCTCATCCCAGACATATTGACTGATGGTCTGCGTGTCGTCTTCTGCGGTTCGGCGCTGGGGGATGTCTCCTGGGAGCGAAGGGCCTACTATGCCAACCCGGGCAATCGCTTCTGGCAGACGCTGGCAGAGGTCGGACTGACGCCCCGCCGGCTTGCGGCTGAGGAATACCCGCGACTGGTCGACTGGGGAATTGGACTGACCGACCTGGTCAAGACCGATCACGGGCAGGACGCGCACATCTTTGACAGCCATGTCGACCTGGACAAGGCGCGCAGACTGCTCAGGGTAAAGGTCCTGCAGTGGCAGCCGCGCGTGCTCGCATTCACCAGCAGGACGGTAGCGGCTCAGTTCCTGGAGCGGCGGACTGGGACAGGTCGGCAACAGGAGTGCTTTGGGTGGACCGTGGTGTGGGTCCTGCCCTCGACATCTGGGCTGGCGCGGCGCTTCTTTGATATCGGCCCCTGGCAGGACCTGGCCCGATTCGTCCGTGACCCGGTCGGCGGAGTCTCTTGATTCCCTGCCCCGCGGGATACACTGATGGTGTCTGGTATTATATCGTATGAGAACAGGGAGAACGATGGTGTCTGAGACTGTTGCACGTGATGTCGACGCTGTGCTGGAGGAGCCGTTGATCCGGTTTCTGGCCGCATGCCGTCTGCTGTGACATGACGATGGAAAAACTCACATCGCTGCACATCACGATTCCTGAGCTGAGGGGCATGCTGCCCGGCATCGAAGCGTCGGTTTCAACAGCGTTCTGGGTCCCGCTCGCCGAGTTTGTCCTGCGTCGCTCGGGGACCTTCGAGGTCGTCTGCATGCGGGAAGACATCGGCGCCATCAAGTTGCTCATGCCAGTCGCTGAGACGATCGAACGGAGACACGAAGACGGAGCCCTGATGTTCTGGGGTGCCGTCACACCTGCGGTCACCAGGGCCGTCGTCGGGGGCCACGGTTCCGGTCACGAGTCTCTCTGGTGGTGGCAGATAGCCCTGACACGTGACGGAGACCAGGTTTTCGTCCTGCAGGACTATGGGGAGCACATGGACCTGTTCGGGCTGACCGGGGATGAAACGGCAGCGGTCCTTGACCTCCTGCCATTCTCGGCACGTACTGCTCGCACGATGGACTCCACGGGAACTCGGTGACGGCAGGCGCATGACTCTCTTTGAGCGACGCGATGCTGCATCTTGACGGCAGCTGGTTCAAGGACGATGCGGGAAGGACGCTCCTGCTGCGCGGCGTCAACCTCGGAGGAGACAGCAAGGTCCCGGTCATCCCGTATGGGGCGACGCATCTGGCCCAGGAGTTCTTCGATCACCGCATGGTCTCGTTCGTAGGCCGGCCGTTTCCTCTGTCAGAGGCGGCCCTGCACCTGTCGCGCCTTAAGTCGTGGGGACTGACGCTGCTGCGGTTCCTGGTGACGTGGGAGGCGATCGAGCACGCTGGGCCCGGGCTCTACGATACCGAGTACCTCGACTATGTCGAGCAGGTCGTCCAGCTGGCAGGGGACATGGGCTTCACCGTGTTCGTGGATCCGCACCAGGACGTCTGGAGCAGGTTCACGGGGGGCGACGGGGCCCCGGGCTGGACGCTGGAGGCGGTCGGCTTCGACATGACGCGGTTTTCGGACACATGCGCCGCCATCGTCCATCAAACGCACGGAGATCCGTTCTCGCATGTCGTCTGGCCGACCAATGCAAGTCGGCTCGCGTCTGCGACGATGTTTACGCTGTTCTTCGGGGGCAACGACTTCGCCCCGCACCTTCTCGTCGAGGGCGAACCAGTTCAGGAGTACCTGCAGCGGCACTACGTGGATGCCGTTGTCCAGGTTGTGCGGCGCTTGAAAGGGAAGCCCTGCGTCGTGGGCTATGACACTCTCAATGAGCCGTCGCACGGGTACATCGGGTGGAAGGACCTCACGGCGCATGACGGTCTGCTGAGGGCCGACCTCATGCCGACGCCTCTCCAGTCGTTTGCTCTGGGGGACGGGATGGAACAGGAGGTGGGTGTCTGGGGCATGGGACTGGGCGGCGCACGCCTGCAAGGACACCGAAGCCTCAACACAGGGCATGTCCGTGCGTGGAAGGAAGGCAGGCCGTGCATCTGGCGCGACCATGGGGTTTGGACAGTGGACACCGAGGGCAACCCGCGCGTACTTGCTCCAGACTACTTCTCGCATGTGGGCGGGCGAGGCGTCGACTTCGAGCGCGACTACCTGGTCCCGTTCATACGGCGCTACGCAGATGCGATACGGGCGGCGGACCCCGAAGCGCTGATTTTTGTCGAGGGGGAACCACAGGCTTTGCCGCCGCAGGTCGGCGACGGATGTTCGGGGTTCGTGTCCGCGCCGCACTGGTACGACGTGGTTCCACTTCTTCTCAAGCGGCCGAGTGCATGGCTCGGCTATGACGCTGTGCGCAACCGGATCGTCATCGGGCCGTGGGCTGTACGCCGCAGCGCTGCCTGGCAGCTAGCCGCCATCCGCCGGGCTGGGACCGAGCGCGTGCACGGGCCCACCGTCATCGGCGAGATCGGCATCCCCTACGACCTCCGCGGTGGGCGCGCCTTCCGGACCGGCGACTACCGGGAGCAGGAGGCACTCATGGACCGCAGTCTTTGCGCAGTGGAGAGCAGTCTCTGCTCAGCGACGATCTGGAACTACACGGCAAGCAACACAAATGAGAGGGGTGATGGCTGGAACGGCGAAGACCTGTCCATCTGGAGTGCGGACCAGGGTCGGGACACGAGAGTTCTCGACAGGGGGGGGCGGGCGCTCTCTGCCGTCGTTCGCCCGTACCCGGTCGCGACGGCCGGCGAACCCATGCGTCTCTCCTTCGACATCTACCGCAGGGTCCTGCGCTTTACCTTCCGTCACGACCCGGGCGTCATCGAGTCTACCGACATCTTCGTGCCGCCGTCGCGGTACCCGTTCGGGTACAGGGTATGGATGACGGACGGGACCTTCCTCAAGGACGACGTGCGCCATATGCTCACGTACCGTCACACGCTCGGGCGGCCGACACACACGATCATCATCCGCCCGAAACAGGCACCCGCCAAGCACCAGGCCGGCGTATGACCGGCCGTTTGTCGCTGGTGACGCGGTTGACAATTCTGTGAAAAAAGGTACAAGGTGGGTACCCGAGCTTCATGGCCTACTGCAGATGCTACGGAGTGAAGCCGATAGGGCATAAGAGGAAACTCTTATACCTCCCACATTTGGAAAGGGAATCGAACCAGGGGGGTGTGAGTATGATGGTACTCGTGCTTGAGCCGGCCAAGTGTACCGGATGCAGAGCATGTATGGATGCCTGTTCGTTTGAGAAGACGGGGGTCTTCAATCCGCTGGATTCCCGCGTGAACGTGATCGCATTCCACGAAGATCTGACGTTTGTTCCAACGGTGTGTACCCAATGCGAAACACCTTACTGTGCAGAGGTCTGCCCTACAGCGGCGCTCGTCAAGAATGCCACAACAGGCCTTGTCGAATTCATCGAAGACAATTGCATCGGTTGCAAGCAGTGTGTCGTTGCATGCCCCTGGGGCTCTATCAGGATCGATCATCTGGGCCAGGAGATCATCAAGTGCGATCATTGCGACGGAGATCCTGCCTGTGTCAACATCTGTAAGGCCGAGGCGCTGACCTACGTAGAAGTTGAGGATGTTGTTGCCAGCAAACAGCAGCGAGTTGCGCAAACGTACAGGCAAATTGCAAGAGACATGGCGAAGGGGGCGAACCCATGAATGGCAGCTATCAAGGCAAGATCCTGAGGGTGAATCTCACAGACCATGTCGTGAAGGAAGAGGCTTTACGGGAAGACTGGGCAAAGAAATTCATCGGTGGCAGAGGGTACGGTACGAGAATCATCTGTGATGAAGTTGACCCAAAGGTCGACCCCCTTGCTCCTGAGAACAAGGTGGTTATTGCAACAGGCCCTCTGGATGGTACGACGGCGCCATCATCCGGCAGGGTCATGGTGATCACCAAGGGACCCCTTAACGGCACGATCGCATGCTCGAATTCAGGCGGGTTTTTTGGACCGATGCTGAAGAGAGCTGGATATGACATGATTGTTCTGGAGGGAAAGTCCACCAAGCCCGTGTATCTCTGGATCAACAAGGGCAAGGTCGAAATCCGCGATGCCAAGCATCTCTGGGGAAAACTCGTTGATGAGTCTGACCGGCTGATGAGAGCGGAGACACATCCGGAAGCCGAGACGATGGAGATTGGACCTGCCGGCGAAAAGATGTCCATGATTTCCAATGTCATGTTCAATGGGCATAGAGCTTCGGGCAGGACAGGTGTCGGCGCTGTCGTGGCCAGTAAGAATCTCAAGGGGATTGTCGTACGAGGGAATCTGAGTGTTGACGTCGCTGACCATGATAAATTTGCAGAGGCAGTGCGGACGACAAGAGAGATACTTGCCCAGAATCCTGTTGCAAATGGAGGACTTCCCCTGTATGGAACCGCAGTTCTTGTAAACATCATAAACTCCACTGGTTCAATGCCTGTGCGAAATGCGCAGGATGCATATCTTCCTGAGGCGGACAAGATAAGCGGTGAGACGCTACGGGCGCACAACCTGGTACGCAATGAAGGTTGCTCTGACTGCCCTATCGCTTGCGGAAGAGTCACTGCAATCAAAGAAGGCAAGTATAAAGGCGAGCACGGTGGTGGGCCCGAGTGGGAGTCTATCTGGTCGCTTGGTGCAATGTGCGGTATCTCGGACCTTGATGCTGTCATCATGGCAAACTACCTCTGCGATCGGTATGGTCTCGATACGATCTCTGCCGGGTCAACGGTTGCCTGTGCGATGGAACTCTATGAGAAGGGGTACATGCCTGCCAAGGATGCGCCCTTCCCTCTGAGGTTCGGCGACGCGGATGCACTTGTAGGGTCAATAAGAGCAATGGGAGAGCAGAAGGATGAGTTTGGAAGACTGCTCGCACAGGGCTCCTACAGGCTTGGCGAACATTATGGACATCCGGAGCTGTCCATGTCGGTGAAGAAGCAGGAGTTTCCTGCCTATGACCCGAGAGGCATCAAGGGAATCGGTCTTGCATATGCAACCAGTAACAGAGGAGCCTGTCATGTCAGGGGCTATACCGTCGCTGCCGAAGTACTGTCCCCCGGTCTTGACAGGTTGGTGTATGAGGGCAAGGCTGCGGTTACCAAGTTCCTGCAGGACTTGACAGCAGCACTTGACTCTACGGGTACATGTCTGTTTACGACATTTGGACTACAGGCCAAGGACCTCGCGCAGCTTTACTCAGCTGCTACCGGTTTTGACTGTGACGACAAGGAGTTCCTGAAGATCGGCGAGAGAATCTGGAACATGGAGAAACTCTTCAACCTGAAGTCAGGGCTCACCGGGAAGGACGATACCCTGCCTCCGAGAATCCTCACGGAACCGATCGCATCAGGCCCTTCCAAAGGCGAAATCGAAGAGCTCGATAAGATGCTGGGCGAGTACTACTTCCTGAGAGGATGGGGTGAGGACAGTGTTCCCACAACGAACAAACTGAAAGAGCTGGAACTCGAAAATCTGCTATGAGACACGTGATCATCGGTGCCTCCGTTGCGGGGATTACGGCTGCAGCGAGGATCAAAGAGCTTAGCCCGGAACAGGAGGTGATCGTCCTCTCGGGAGAGGGAGTCCGGCCGTATGGCAAAATGTCCCTTCCCTACGTTCTCTCCGGGAGGACAGGCTTTGAGAACTGTATGCTGCCTCTCATCGAGGGTGTGGAGATCTTGCTCAACAAGTATGTCGACAAGGTCGATACGGTGTCAAAGACCGTCCATACGAAAGGTGGCGAGCGGTTCGGCTATGACAGACTCCTGATAGCAACAGGCACGTCCCCGTTCATCCCTGACATCCCTGGTTCGAGACTTCCTTCCGTGGTCGGTGTCAGGAATATCGGAGATATCGAGACCATCCAGAAGAGAATAGCGGAGTCAACGGAAAAGAGAGTCATTCTGGCGGGTGCCGGGCTTGTCAATGCAGAAGTAGGCGATGCTCTCGTGAAGCTTGGCGTTCCTGTGACGTACGTCATTTCTTCGGACAGGGTCCTGTCCCAGATCGTCGATCGAGAAGCTTCTGCAATCATCGAGAAGGCGCTCGCAGGTCTCGATGTGGAACTGCTCAAAGGCGAGGATATCGTGGAAATCGAGGAAAAGGGCGATGCGCTGGAGGTGAAACTCGCATCAGGAAAGGTCCTCAGCGGCTGCTGTGTCGTCTATGGCAAGGGCGTGCGCCCCAATACCGGCTTTCTGAAGAACACGGGTGTCCGGCTCAACAAGGGTATCGTTCTTGGACGGTACCTCGAGACAAGTGTACCGGGTATCTATGGCGCGGGGGATGCCGTCGAGACAGATGACATCCTGCTGGGCGAGAAGACGCTTCACGCTCTCTGGCCTGTTGCTGTAGAGCAGGCGAACAAGGTTGCCGGGAATATGCTTGGCATGGAGATGCCCTACGGTGGCGATGTCCTCAGGAATATCCTGACGGTCTTTGGACAGACCATCTTCACCGGTGGGGTTAGTACCCATGACGAAGGTGACGTCTATCGGAACACGAGTGACGGTGAGTACAGAAAGATCGTTGTCAAGGATGGGAAGTTGAGAGGCTTTGTCTTCGTCGGCGAAGGCGTCAACAATCCCGGTGTGTATCTCAAGATGATGAGAGACCAGCCCGACATCAGCACGATGACCAACCCTGTTCTGAACGGAACCATTGCGCACGCGGACCTCTATCCGTCTGTCTTCAAGGTGGCTCTGTAAGGGGCCACCTTGTCGGAAGGCTGGGGGATCGTTGAGCGTCCCGCCAAATCTAGCCACCCCCGACCGGCGGAAAGAGTGAAATTGTGTCGTCATCTTTAAGTAACGTGTTTTCCTTGCCCAGGAACTCGATACTTTTCCCGTTGAGCAGGTAAATGTAATCCCGCTTCAGCTTCATCTCTTTGGTGAGGACGACGCCTTTCAGGACGGGATACTTCGCAACAAGGCTTCGCAGCGCCTCGATGAAGGTCGTGGCCGAGAGTGGAACGGCCCCCTGCTTGAAGGCCTCTGTCAGATACACTCTCACCGTTACCGTCGCCATCGTCTCACCTCAGCAACCATTGTAGGCGAGCAGACACAAAGGGCAATCAAGCGCATCGACTCATCCAAAATAGACGTGAACCAGCTCTATTCTTATCCAGTTGCGCCCTCGCTGTCGAGATCCTGACTTGTGGGCCATGTTGCATGAGGGGACTCCCCCTGACAGACGCTTACCGCAGTGTCACCATCGCACCGAGCACCTGGGCGAGGAGGTTGGCCGCGTCCACAGCGTTCATCATGCGGGTGAACGTGTACGAGAACTTTCCCTGCTGTGTCACGATGAGAAGCTGGTGGTCGTTCTGCGTCCGATGACCGTCTCGGTCCGAGATCCAGCGTCCTTGCGTGATCGCGATCTGCGAGATGCCGCGGGCGTCGACCCACCAGTTCTCGGGCGTCTCGGTCAGCACAGCTTCCGGATCCATCGTGAGATACCGCTCATGCAGCGTGAATCCGCTGGTGGTGGCTGCTGCCATGCGCTTGAGGAACTCGCCTCCTTGCTCCTGTACCTTTGCGTCGACCGCCCGCTTCTGGATCTCCGGCGTGAGCCTGGCGACGATAATGCGAGCGTCGGTGACCACGATGGTCCACGGGGTGGTGCTGAACAGGTTCCTGTGCCACTGGACCGGGAGCGCGCCCAGTACTTGTTCTCCCTTCATCGGTTCCTCCTGGCAAACGGGGTGTGGAGCATGACACTGCACATGACGCTATCCTACACCAGTGTATGCAGGTTAACCGTCTTTTCCACAGAGGCGCATCGACTCATCCAAAAATAGAAGTGAACCGGCTCCGTCGACTCGTGAGAACAAGGAGGTGAACGATGACAGAAGCGTGCTGGTCCTCTGGATGAGAAAGGAGTAGCGGGAATGGAGATCACGATGCAGGAACGGAAGAAGCTCACGATGATCAAGGCACAAGTATATCTGAAGTCAGGGAAGGCAAAGAAGTCGGGTGAGAGGACAGCTTCCTGCAGATGACCCCTGCTACGATCGGAAGGCGCCAGGTGGACCGAGAGGGGGACCCACGCGGTGATGCAACAATGGATTCCTGCATGCGCGGGAATGACGGAGAGAGAAGATTCGCACACACGCAGTGCTGGACAGGACGAGCCTGCTCCACGAATCCATTCTCTGCCAGGACCAGCTGGATGGGATTGCCAGAAAGGCAACCGCCGGTCATCAAGAAATGTCTCAGCTACGCGTATACTTGTAGTGAGTTCACGACCTGATGGTTCACCTCCATTCTTACGTGAGTTGACGCGAGAGGCCTGGCGACGGTTGCCGAGGAACCATCACGTGGACGATATGACCTTGCCGTGGGTTGTGGTAGAATGACTGCATGAAACGGCGACAAGCGGTATCACGTATGAAAAGGTTGTGTGGAGCATACCTATGAGCGGCATGGTGTTCAATGTCATGCACTATGCCTTACATGACGGGCCGGGGATCCGCACGGTCGTGTTCCTCAAGGGCTGTCCGCTGGCGTGCCAATGGTGCCATAACCCCGAAAGCCAGGGCCTCCACCCCGAACTTATGATCACAGTGGAACGGTGTACCG
>Ga0209538_1001931_pt1 | contig 10732 bp, 10 predicted proteins | sample BarGraNGADG00211_2_FD_184492 | JGI IMG/M metagenome (GOLD analysis project Ga0209538, IMG submission 184492) | Arctic peat soil microbial communities from Barrow, Alaska - Barrow Graham LP Ref core NGADG0004-211 (SPAdes) (version 2) | ecosystem: Environmental > Terrestrial > Soil > Wetlands >... | reverse complement strand
TCAATCCCGTAGCTTTCTGCGGTCTCAACAATCCGGCGTGCAATGGCAAGACGGCCTTCTGCCATAAGGGGAATCCCATCTTCATCCAGTGTAAGGCCAAGAACCACCCCACCGTATTTTTTTACGATCGGAAAAACAGCTTCCATCACTTCTATTTTGCCGTTCACGGAGTTAATCAGTGGCTTGCCGTTATAGATACGGCATGCTTTTTCGAGAACAGCAGGACTTGCGCTGTCAATCTGGAGAGGAAGCTGAATAATTTCCTGTATTATACTAATCACCTTGACCATGACGGCAGCTTCATCGATGCCGGGAAGCCCGACATTGACATCGAGCACGTCTGCTCCGGCTCGTTCCTGAAGGATCGCTTCGTGAAGGACCTCTTCATATCGCTGGTGCAGAAGCGCTTCCTTGAGCTTTTTTTTGCCGGTGGGGTTCAGCCGTTCGCCGCAGATGACGACGCGGTCACCGAGTGTCACGCACTGGCTGCCGCTGGTAATCCGGGTGCGCACTGGATTGAATCGTGCCTTGACTGTCTCCCCCGCAAGAAGCAAAGCGGCACTTCGAATGTAGTCGGGAGTCGTTCCGCAGCATCCGCCTACAACGCTCACTCCGGCATGGACAAAGCCCTGTATATAGGAGGCAAATTCATCCACAGTCACGTTATATGTTGTCTTATTACCCGAATATGTCGGCAGACCGGCATTGGGCTGCACAATTACGGGTATACGGGCAACCGACAGAATTTCCTCCACTATCGGTGCAATTTCCTTCGGCCCGAGCGAGCAGTTGACGCCGAGTGCATCGACGCCGATCCCCTCGAGAAAAGCTACCATCACAGCAGGGCTTGCACCCATCAGTGTCTTCCTGTTCGCCTCAAATGTCATTGTCGCAAAAACAGGGAGATCAGAATTTTCTTTGACAGCAAGAACGGCAGCTTTCATCTCGTACAGATCACTGATTGTTTCGATCAGAATTGCATCAACCTGCTCCCCCGCGCAAACGACCTGCTCCTTGAAAGTCTCATAGGCATCGTCAAACGAAAGGGTTCCCATCGGTTCGATGAGTTGGCCGATCGGCCCCATATCCAGAAACAGAAAACAGTCCTTTTCGATACCTTCCTTAATGCACCGGTTCTTTTCAAGTGCGATTGCCGACCGGCCGTTTTGAATGGCTGCGGTAATAATCTCCTTAAGTGAAAAGGGACTCTCTTCTATGCGGTAGCGATTGGATCCGAATGTGTTTGTAAGGATACAGGAAGAACCGCTGGCAAGATATTCCCGATGGATATCGATGACGATATCCGGGTGAGTCAAATTGTACGCCTCCGGAAGCTCGCCAGGCACAAGACCTCTGGCCTGTAACTGGGAACCCATACCTCCGTCAAAAATCAGAGGTGTCTGTCCAAGTTTTGTAAGGAGAATTTCCCTGGCATTTGAACTCGTGTTTATTTGATCTGATAACATACCGTGTTATTCCTCCTATATTCACAATTATTATGTCTGAGGCATCCGCTGCAGGTTTTTTTAACGTTATCCCTGCCGATTCCGACAATACCTGAAATCGATTTCTGCGGTGTCATCAGCATAGTGGGTGTAAGTGTAAGCCCAATTCTTCTGCCTGCATCCAGTACCATAAGAAGCTGTTTCTGCAGCGTAATCGGAACATCTCCGTATCCGGGGCTGAAACGAAAGGTTAGCGGAGAAAACGGCAGCGACACCTGAAGGAGATCACATGTCTCCTCGACAAGTGCACTGGCTGCGGCATCCATAATAACGTACTTCGCCATATCAAAACTTGCATAGTACCGCATTCGCTGATCAAGCGGAATTCCGAGCGTCCCTGCAATCAGAAGGCAGCTGACGCATCCGGCTAAAAGTTTCTGAAGATCTGCAAAATGCAGGTCAATTTCCGCATCAACGGCAAGCAATCCATTTTTATTCTTAAGGTCAAAAATACGATGCACCGTGCGGGGTGCAGCGTACGCGATTACTTCTGCGATGGCTGAATCTATCAGCTCGTCGTGTTCCTCTGTCAGGGTCTGATCCGAATACCGCAGATAGCGGAGAGTCTCTTCTCTGAGCACGAACGCACCTCCCTTAAAAAAACAAAAAACAAAAAACACTGTTGATTTAATAAGTGAATCATCTATTGAATATCTTGTCAAATGGGAAGGGTAATATTTATCTCGCTCCCCCTGTCCTCGGGCTTGCAGCCCTGCGTAAGGTCGCTCGATAAATATTACCCTTCCCTGTATGCGCACCCTGCAGGTGCTAAGGAATTTTGCTCCCCAGGTCCTCGGGCTTGCAGCCCGAGAACCTGAGCGCAAGAAAGATATACCTGCTCACACGGAACGCAAAAATGCCGGAAGCGGTTTATCGTTTCCGGCAATCTGCAAAGAGTTGGAGTATGTCTCCCCATGAGGAAGCTTAATTACACTGGCTTAACGAGCCGGGTACAATTACAGATCTTTAAAGAGCGGCGTAGACAGGTAGCGCTCACCTGTATCAGGCAGCAATACAACGATCTTCTTACCCGCATTTTCAGGACGTTTGGCTATTTGTGTAGCAGCATATAACGCAGCTCCGGAAGAGATTCCTACAAGAAGTCCCTCCGACTTGGCTACAGCACGGGCTGTTGCGAAAGCATCATCATTTTCCACAGGGAAGACCTCATCATAGATCTTCGTGTTGAGTACCTGGGGTACAAAGCCGGCACCAATACCCTGAATCTTATGCGGGCCTTTTCTGCCTTCGGAAAGCACGGGGGATCCGGCAGGCTCAACAGCGATTATTTTGACGCCGGGCTTTTTGGCTTTAAGCACTTCTCCAACACCGGTGATTGTTCCGCCTGTACCGATACCGGCGATGAAAATGTCTACTTCACCGTCCGTATCCCGCCAGATTTCTTCGGCTGTTGTCTTTCTGTGAATTTCAGGATTGGCAGGATTTGTGAACTGCTGCGGGACATAAGAGTTCTCAATTCCTTTTGCGAGTTCATCAGCCTTTGCAATGGCACCAGGCATTCCATCCGGTCCGGGAGTAAGGACAAGTTCCGCACCGAGTGCCGTCAGAAGACTTCTTCTTTCGATACTCATTGTCTCAGGCATGGTAAGAATCAGACGGTAACCACGGGAGGCTGCTACAAAAGCCAGTGCAATACCTGTATTGCCGCTGGTTGGCTCAATAATGACAGTATCTTTGTTGATTTTACCATTCTCCTCACCATCCTTGATCATGGCAAAGCCGATACGGTCTTTTACGGATGAGAGCGGGTTAAAATATTCAAGCTTTGCGATAATGGTCGCTGCAGTCTTGTTCTCTATGTTGTAACGGGACAGTTCCAGAAGGGGTGTGTTGCCGATCAGGTCAGTTAGTGTTTTTGCAATCTTTGTCATGGTGATATCCTCCTTAAGGGTACATGCGGCGTATATGCCGCGGTCAAAATGGTGTTCATGTGTTGTGATTCTGCAATATGTTGAGAGTCATTCAAATATCGTGTTGGCGGGGTGTTCTCTACTGAATTGTATTGCTGTCAGGCATGGAATACAGGTACTGCGGATATATTAATATAATGTTAGCATAGGTTGGCGCTGCTGTGGAGTCTATTGGTTCATCGCACGGAAGAAAGATAGTTGGTCAGCGACATGTAATTGAAACCCACTGCATACATCCTTAGGGCAACTGAGCCGGATAATTGCCGCCCTTGGCTGAGAGGCCGGCAATTCCAAAAGCTAATTTGCACGTATCTTCCTCTGTGCTTTTGTATTCCGAATAACAATTCACATTCGTCCGGAAGCCATACAACATCGCATGAATTTCTCCCGGTGCAGGCATTTGCTTTTCAGTTCTATTTTGCATTCCTCCTATTATTTCGTACTATTCATACTGATTTAGTACGAATTGATATTTATATAATAATACCTGTACGTAAATCTGTCAACAGGTTGACCAAATGTTTTTAAGAAGTTTTTGAGATAATGCGAAAATCATATCCGGACATACAAAGCATTTTTCAAAGAAGTCCCGAAACGCACATAAAGCATTCCGGGACTTCTCTTTCATCGAGTCTATAGTTGCACCTTTGGCACAGTGCGTTGGTTCTCAACGTAAAACTATTCTGCAATCAGGGCTGCCATTGTAATGTAGTTATATGGCTGGTTAAAGTGCGGAAGGAAGAATATATCCAGTAGCTTAAGCTTATCAATCGTGACTTTTTCTTCAATCGCAAGGGAAAACATATGGATTCCCATCGAAATATCTTCAAAGGATGCCATTTGGGCACCGAGAATCCGGCGGCTTGCCTTATCATAGACAATCCGGATTTTTACCGGATTGTTCTCCTTGATGAAGGCCGGTTTCTGCAGATCCTCATAATCGGAATATAGCGGATCGAAACCTGCTTTCTGGGCCGCCGCTACGGACATGCCGGTGGAAACCATGTTGTAACCATAGATGGATATTCCGTTGGATCCCTGCACTCCGACTGATTCAATAAATGTTCCGCAGGCATTATGGGCTGCAACGACACCGCTTCTTACAGCATTGGTGGCCAGTGCAATATAGTTGATCGCCTGACGGGCATTATCATAAACTGTTGCACAGTCGCCGATTGCATAGACATCAGGGATACTGGTCTGCTGTTTGAGGTCCACTTTATAAGCGCCGTTGGTGAAAAGCTCCAGATCGTTTTTGCCAAGCTCCGTATTGGGCCGGAAACCGATTGCTAGCATGACAAGATCGGCCGGGTATTCTCCTTTGTCGGTTACAACAGATTCGACGCGTCCGTCGCCTTTTAGTTCGAGCACCCTCTGCCCGTAATGGAGTTCGATTCCGTTGTCATCGAGAACCCTGTCCATATCGTGTGAAAACCACGGGTCATAGTAATTGGCAAGGCAAGTGTCAACAAATTCGAACAGCTTTGCGTTTTTGCCTCTCCGGAGCATCGCCTCGGCAAGCTCCACTCCAATATATCCCGCACCGATGACAGCAACATTTTTAATTGCTGCTTCATTCATGCAGGCCTGTGCTTTCTGTGCATCCTGATAGAGCTTCACATACTGCACGTTTTCAAGATCAATGCCTGGAATATCCGGTGTAATCGGAAGCGAACCGGTAGCAATAATCAGCTTGTCATAATGTTCGGATATGTCATTACCATCCTTGTCAGCTGCATGTACGATTTTGGCTTTAAAGTCAATTTCCTTCACGTCCGCTTCCATGTTAACTTTGGCTCCTTTGGCTTCCATCTTCTCCTTTGATGAATAGAAAAGCCCGTCCGGACTGTCAATCTGTCTGCCGATCCAAAGAGCCGTACCGCAGCCCAGATAGCTGATATTGGAATTACGGTCAAAAATGACCATCTCATTGTCCGGATAATTGTCCAAAATGGTGTTGGCCGATGCAGTACCAGCATGATTGGCACCAATTAATACTATTTTTGTCATATAGTTATCCTCCGTATTTATTATAATGACCCTTTGTCTGAGTTGATATTTCATTAATTGTATTCGTTGCTATGTTGTATGCATTTTAAATAGATTATACAAGCACTGGTACTTACTTACAATAGCTCTTTACAGCAAAAAACCGGCCTGCAACATCCAGGTCGGTTTCCCGTATTCTAAGAGAACAATATAAAAAACTGGAATCTTCATAAATTCTTCACATAATTTTAACATCACAAGAAAAATGCGTGGTAAAATCTATGTTTTGAAAGGCAGGATAAAATGAATATTAAGTACAACAAACTACTAAGCGGGCATCAAAATAATTGGTTATATAGATCTATAGAAGCTCTTTTCCACCCGAAAATTAAATTTCGTTTCATTCTGTCAAAGACAGCAGTTGTGTTAGCTGTAATTTCGCTGACCGCTGTCACATTGACAAGTCATGTCGCAGCGGCAGCTGATAATACTTCATCTGTGGTTTCGCAAACAGGAAGTAATGACCCGATCAGCCAGCCCAACGGCACATCCAAGCCCGAACAAACCCCTCCTGTTGAATATCTTGCCAATACAGCAGATGCTGGAAACACCGTTCTATTGACGCTCATGAAGGCAGAAGAAACAAATACCGACATATCCGCTTTTTTGAATCTCGCAGCTGAACAGATCGGCAAGCCTTATGTTTTTGGCCGTACCGGCCCTAAGTCCTTTGATTGTTCCGGACTTGTATATTACTGCTTAAATCAGGCAGGATTATCTGTCAGCCGCACAACCGCATCCGGATTTTCAAAGGATAAGGATTGGGAGAAAATCACCTCCATGGATGATTTGAAGCCGGGAGATATTATGTTTTTCAGTACAGGCGGCAAAAACGTCGGTCATACCGGCATTTATATCGGGAACGGAGAGATGATTGATGCTTCATCATCCAACGGGGAAGTTGTTCAACGGTCGTGTGTAACATCATACTGGAAAAATCACTTTGTCTTCGCCCGCAGACCGTTCTAGTCAGAAATCAGCAGCCCGGTATCGTCCGCATTGCCAGAATCGTCCGGGAGATTAGGTCATCAACATCCCAGCCGAGCATGTCTGCACCGCGCTGGATTATATCCCGCGAGCAGCCTGCAGCAAAATTCGCTGTCTTGAATTTCTTCTTAACGGATTTGAGCTCGAGATCCTGTACGCTTTTAGAGGGACGCATGAGGGCAACCGCCCCGATCAGACCGGTCAGTTCATCCGTAGCAAAAAGCACCTTTTCCATCAGGTCGATTGGCTCGACATCAACTGTTATCGAGAAGCCGTGACTGGCCGTCGCGTGGATCAGGCGTTCGTCGAGGTCCTCTTCCCGCATAATCTCCTGCGATTTGATGCAGTGCTGGTCCGTATATTCTTCGAAATCCAGATCATGCAGTAGTCCGACGATGCCCCAGAAATCTTCTTCACCTGCCTCCAGGTCTTTGGCAAAATAGCGCATTACGCCTTCGACGATTTCCGCGTGCCTTAAATGAAACTCATCTTTGTTGTATTTATTGAGCAACTCCCAGGCCTCTTGCCGGTCTATTTTTTTGCTCATAAATAGATCCCCCTTTTCATACGGTCAAGTGCTTCTGCCAACGTTGCCTTCGGGCAGGCAATATTTATTCTCTGAAATCCTGCACCTTCGGGCCCGAACATCGTTCCGTGATCAAGCCAGACGAGACTTTTTTTCTCGATTTTTTCACGAAGTTCGGTATCGGATAACCCAAGTCCTGAGAAATCGAGCCACAGAAGGTATGTTCCCTCCGGCTCAACAAGGCGGACTCCGCTGAAATCCTTATTGACTATTTCCCTGACATAGCGGATATTCTCCTCTAAATATATAAGCAGCGCGTCAAGCCATGGTCCTCCGTTTTCATAAGCAGCCTGACAGGCGATCATGCCCATCAGATTCGGCTGACTGCAGCCGGATTTTTTCATAGCGGCAAGAAAACGCTTTCGCAGGTCCCTGTCCGTGATGAAAAGATTGGAAATCTGAAGGCCCGCAAGATTGAATGTCTTACTTGAAGCCGTGCAGGTAATCGTCCTTTTGGATAGCTCGGGGGAGAGCGATGCAAAGATTGTGTGCTTGTGTCCCGGATATACAAAATCCGAATGAATCTCGTCCGAGACAATATACACATCGTGTGCCAGACAAATTTCTCCCATCCTCAGCAGCTCTTCCCTGGACCAGATACGCCCGACAGGATTATGCGGATTACACAGGATGAATAGTCGAATATGATTCTCCGTAATTTTTCTCTCAAAGTCTTCATAATCCACTGAATAGCATCCGTCCCTGTACACAAGCGGACTATTTACAAGTTTTCTCCCGAGGTCATTGACCGCTGCAGAGAACGGATAGTATACCGGTCTTTGAATGAGTACACAGTCGCCTTCATTGGTCAGTGCAGAGACAGCTGTAAACAGTCCGAAGACAACACCAGGTGATGTAACAATGTTACAAACATCGATATCATAGGCATATCGGGTGCGGTACCAATTTTGTACTGCAAGATAATATTCCGGTGTTGTGTCGGAATATCCGTAGATGCCGTGCCGTGCACGCTCCGCAATTGCTTCATTTACACACGGCGGAGAACGAAAATCCATATCCGCAACCCACAGCGGCAGTGCGTTTTCAGGGACGCCTATTTTCTTAGCATAGTCGTATTTTATCGCACGGGTGTTTTTGCGTTCAATTACTTCATCAAAAGAATTTTTGTCGAATATGCTTTTTTCTGTTGTCATATTATTCTTCCCCTCTGCCCGGATTTTCAAAGCTTAGCAAGGCCTGGAACAGGTCTTCAATGAGATCTGATACATCCTCAATCCCTACCGACAGGCGAAGAAGGCAGTCGTCTATTCCTACCCTGTCCTTGAGGATATCGGGCGTCTCTGCATGTGTCTGAACGATCGGATACGTGATAAGGCTCTCCACGCCGCCCAGACTTTCGGCAAAAAATATCAGGTGAAGATTTCCCAGGACGTGAACTGCGAGCTCCCGTGAGTTCAGCCGGAAAGAAATCATCGCTCCGGCCCCTTTTGCCTGGTTTCTGTTTGTATCGTAACCCGGATGAGAGGGCAGTCCGACATAATAAACATCGGTCACCTCCGGCCGGCCTGACAAAAATCGGGCTATTTCCATCGCGTTTTTCTCCTGCCGTTCAAGCCGCACAGAAAGCGTCTTCAGGCTTCGAATCATCAGCCAGCTGTCAAAAGCTCCCAATATGGCTCCCTCCGACATGGAAATACGCGACAGGTGCTCTGCAAGGCCGTCGTGCTTTCCCGCAATCACAAAGCCTGCAAGAACATCATTATGCCCGCACAGGTATTTTGTTCCGCTGTGCACGACAATATCGGCTCCCAGAATGATCGGTTTCTGAAGGTAAGGTGTGAGAAATGTATTGTCGACAACAAGCAGAATGTCCCTTTGTGCAATTACTTCGCGAACCTTTGCAATAGATGTCACCCTCATCATTGGATTTGACGGAGTCTCGACAAATATCATCGATGTATTTTGGCGGATCAATGCAGGCAGGCAATCTATATCAGAAGTATCGATGTATTCGAAATTAATATCATACGGTTTGTAGATCTCCTCGGCAAGCCGGTGCGTCCCCCCGTACAGATCTTCCGACAAAAGTACGTGCTGACCGGGCTTCAGGAGACGAAAAACAGTTGAAATCGCAGCCATGCCGGATGCAAAAGCCCAGCACTTCTCACCCTGTTCCAACAGAGACAAAGTTCTTTCCAGTTCTTCGCGCGTCGGGTTTCCCGCACGCGAATAATCATATCCCGTACTCTGGTTAAGACCGTTATGCCGGAAAGTGGCGCTTTGAAAAATCGGGAAACTAATGGCGCCTGTAACAGGGTCAGGACCCCGGTAACCATGGGTTAATATAGTATCGTCTTTCATAAATATTCATCCCTCTCTATCTGTTACAGGCTTACACTTAGGAAAGCCTGTCTGTGAGAATAATTCGCTTCATGTAAAACCCCTGCTGTTGAAATCATTCAACGACAACGAGCTGCATCACATTCGGGCGGAATGAATATTTGTCAGGTCCTTTATTGCTTCCCCGGCCAAAATCAGCCCGGCGACAGAAGGCACAAAGGAGATGCTGCCGGGAACCTGGCGTCTTACGGCGCAGTTTCTCTTGCTGTCAGGAGGACAGATACAATTATTCTTGCAGCTGATCTCTTCAGATTCCGAAAGCGGGGTTGGCATCTCTTTGGAATACACGACTTTGAGGGATTCAATCCCCCGGGCACGGAGTTCCCTTCTCATTACCTTGGCGAGCGGGCAAACAGACGTCTTATATATATCGGAGACTTCAAAAGTCGTAGGGTCGAGCTTATTGCCGGCGCCCATGCAGCTGATGATTGGAACATTCGCCGCATGAGCGCGTTCGATGAGAATCAGCTTACTGGAAACCGTGTCTATTGCATCAATAATATAGGAATAGCGGGACAGATCGTATTCATCGGCATTATCCGCTCCATAGAAGACAGCATTTACTTCAACTATGGCAGAGGCATTAATATCAAGAATGCGGTCCCTCATTACTTCAACCTTGGGCTTGCCCACTGTCGAAAGGGTCGCAATCAGCTGCCGGTTGATATTCGTCAGACAGATAGTATCATCATCAAAAAGCGCTATCCCGCCGACTCCGCTTCTTGCAAGGGCTTCTGCTGCAAAGGATCCGACGCCGCCAATTCCGAAAACAGCAACCATAGAAGTTGACAATGTCTGCATAGCCTCCGGTCCCAGAAGAAGTTGTGTCCTTGAAAACTGATCCATGGCGGTTCTCCTTATTTAATTACTAATCCGTATCATTATACAATATCAGACGTCTGTATGTCCTCCGGTAAGAAGTCCCGGTGGTCGCCTCTGGTGTAATCCGGCATATTTCCGGACCGCAGGATGCGCCCGTTCAGGCACTTTTGACAGTCGACGGCATCATCTCCGATACAAATCTTATTGTCGTAAAGGGCGTAATCCGCACGCACGCTCGTCGGCGAAAGGTTCGGCATCACAACATTCGCACCATATCCGAATCCTTTTTCTCTGCCAAGGGGATCAATCGTCCCGAGGGCTGTTGTAGAAGGAAGAAGAACTTCAGGCAAAAGAAGCCGTGTCAGTGCCAGCATAACCAGCGTCTGCTGCAGCGAACCGGCAGGAAAATCGGCAAACCGCGTGCCGCTTGATGGTATAAAGGGTCCGATACCGACCATATGGGGTGCCAGTTCCTGTAAAAACACAAGATC
>Ga0209538_1001930_pt1 | contig 10733 bp, 5 predicted proteins | sample BarGraNGADG00211_2_FD_184492 | JGI IMG/M metagenome (GOLD analysis project Ga0209538, IMG submission 184492) | Arctic peat soil microbial communities from Barrow, Alaska - Barrow Graham LP Ref core NGADG0004-211 (SPAdes) (version 2) | ecosystem: Environmental > Terrestrial > Soil > Wetlands >... | reverse complement strand
GTAACCGGTGGCCACCACCGGCCTGCCGACGACCATGGCATCGATCAGGTTGAGCCCGTACCCCTCTGCCCTGTGCAACGACACGATGCAGTCGCTCAGCTCGATCATCCCCTGCATCTGGACCGCATCAACGTAGCTGTCCATGACGAGGATGTCCGGCCTGGCGGCCGCGCGGTAACGGACCTCCTCCAGCTCGGGCACGCGAAGGTGGCCGTTGATCGACTTGAGGAGCAGTACGGCACCGTCGTCGGGCCCGAACGCGCGGGTGTAGGCCTCGATCGTGTCGAGGGGGTTCTTGCGGCGCACCACGGAGAAGAAGTCGTAGCTGCACAGGAAGATCGTCTTGTCCTCCGGCATGCCGAGCATGGCCCGCGTGAAGGTGGTCGGCGCGCTCGGTGGCAGCACCGGCAGCGGGACAACGCGCACCGGAGTCTTCGTCCCGAGGGCGTCGATGGCCGTCTTCGTGTGGTCGCTGGTGACCCAGACCTCGTTGACGGCGCTCAGGATGGGCGCCCACTTGGTGGGGAAGACGTCGATCTCCCAGAACCACAGGCCGATGCGGCGGCCTTTTGAGGGCTGCATGCCGGCGTACTCCCACGCCGCCTGCATGAAGTCGGCGTTGACGCAGGTCAGCGTGTTGGCGTAGTTGATCTGGGGAGAGAGCGCGACGTCTACCGCCAGCTGCTGTCGTGACTCCGTCTTGACGACAGGGACGACCTCGTAGGGGCAGCCGACGTGCGCGACGGCGGCGGCCATCCTGCGGCCGGCTTCGCCGACCCCGACCTCGGCTTTCGCGTAGGCGAGCACCGACCACCCGCGTCGCGTGGGTCGCACCGCCGTTCGCTTCGGCACCTGCGTGGTGGGGACTCCCGCTCGCTCGCGCTCGTGCATCGAGACCGGGTCGACGGCAAGCCACTCCGAGAAGGCGTGAGCGGAGGCTCCCTCGGGGTCGGACATGAGGACCTTGAGGTCAGGCCTCACGTCCCAGATGGCGAGGTCTAGCCGGTTGTAGAGGATGCCCGGCGTGTACCCGAAGGCCCATTCCCGAAACTGCGGGGTGTCGAGGTACGGGTTCGGGGGAAGCTGCTGGCCCTTGGTCTCGGCGGTGATGAGCGCCTTCCGGTACATACGGCGCACGATCGGGCTGTACTCGCCGCCGTCGGGGTAGGAGTCGAAGCCGTACTCCTCGACGTGCTCGGGGCCCGCCGACTCGAGGTCGGCGGAGTAGTCGGTGCAGAGCGTCGCCAGTACGGGTTCCTCGCTAAGCAGCACGCGCGGACGAGCCTTGTCGTGGGTGGTCAGGCGCCACGGGGTCGCCGGGTCCCACCCATCGAGCCGAAGGGTCCGCAGAGGCGTGCCGCCCGCCAGCAGGACGCCGTCGGGTCCGCGGGTGACGACGCGCTCGTGGAGGTTCCACCAGCCGACGTTGAGCCCGCGATCGCGCAGCACCTCGCACGAGAAGAGTCCGGGGATCCAGTCGGCCCAGCGCTGGTCCGCGTACAGCTCCTCGCTCGCGTCCACCACCGCATCCCGGCGGACCCGCTCGGACCACCAGCTCAGGAAGGGCTGGCCTCCTGAGCTCACGCCGACGAGGCCGAGGTTGAAGATGCCGGCCGTACGGATCGTGCGCTCGTCCGGGTAGCGGCCGTCGCGCGGCATCGGGTCCAGCAGTTGCGGGGTGAGCGCGATCCCTGTTCGCTCCGCCGCCTCATAGACCAGGCCCAGATCCCCGTACACCACCGTGTCGGGGCCGAGGTAGACCGCGCTGCCCCCATCGGCCACCAACCGAGCCAGAAGGTACGGCTTGAGGGCACCCGCGAGCTCGGCCGCGTCGTAGATGGCGGCCATGTCAGCCCACTCGCGGTCGGGCAGCAAGTCGCCGGGAAGCAGGATCTCCCCTAGTCCCGCAAGGGAACGGTCAGCCTCGGACCCGTCCGTGATCAGCGTGACGATCTCGACGCCCGGATGGTGCTTCTCGAGAGACGCGATCATCAGCCGGACTCGGGTCAGCGCCTCCCGCGCAGCGATCGTGCACGCCCGGCGTGGACCCGACATCGCTCTCCTCCGCTCGGTGCGTACAACGGGTCACACTCTACGGTCGTCGCCGGCTCCGAGGCACAACTGGTCAACTTCCTGCCTCACCCAAGTAGCACCGTCCACCCGTGGGTAGCGGATGCGCGCCGTCCAGGGGCCCGAGGATTGAGCACGCTAGAGTGACCACCGGTTGCACGACGACATATCGAGGAGGTATCAGAGTGTCGAAGGTCGCACTGATCACGGGGATCACCGGACAAGACGGTCTGTACCTGGCGGAGCTTCTGCTGTCCAAGGGGTACGAGGTCCACGGGTTCATCCGTGGTCAGAACAACCCCAAGCTCGAGCTCGTCCAAAGCATCGTGCCGGACCTCAAGGTCCACTTCGGCGACCTGCTGGACAGCTCCAGCATCACACGCACCCTCGACGCCTCGACCCCCGACGAGTTCTACAACCTCGGCGCGATCTCGTTCGTGGCGTACAGCTGGGAGAACGCCTCGGTGACGTCCCAGGTGACCGGCCTCGGCGTCCTCAACGCTCTGGAGGCCATACGGCTGTACGCCGGCAGCGACATCTCGAAGGTGCGCTTCTACCAGGCCTCGAGCTCGGAAATGTTCGGCAAGGTGCAGGAGGTGCCCCAGCGCGAGTCCACGCTGTTGTGGCCGCGCTCCCCGTACGGCGTCTCCAAGGTCTACGGCCACTACATGACGATCAACTACCGCGAGTCGTACGGGATGCACGCCAGCTCCGGCATCCTGTTCAACCACGAGTCGCCGCGCCGCGGCACGGAGTTCGTGACCCGCAAGGTGTCCATCGCGGTCGCGAGGATCAAGCTCGGCCTGCAGGACTCGATCACGCTCGGCAACCTGGACGCGAAGCGTGACTGGGGCTACGCGGGCGACTACGTCCGGGCGATGTGGCTGATGCTGCAGCAGCCGATCGCCGATGACTACGTGATCAGCACGGGCCACACTCACTCCATCCGCGACCTTCTGGACGCGGCCTTCGGCCACGTCGGGATCACCGACTGGGAGTCCTACGTCAAGCAGGATCCGCGCTTCATGCGTCCGGCTGAGGTCGACATGCTCGTGGGAGACTCGACGAAGGCCCATGAGAAGCTCGGATGGAAGCCGGAAGTCGACTTCCATCAGCTCGTGGGCATGATGGTCGAGAACGACCTCAAGGAGCAGTCCCACCTGCACAGGGCCTGAGTGCGATGATACGGGCCTTCATCACCGGGGCGACCGGTCAGGACGGCACCTACCTGACCCAACACCTTCACGCCCAGGGGTACGAGGTCCACGGACTCGTACGTCCCGGCGACCAGCCCCCGATGGAACCGGAGCTCATCACCGTCCACTCCGGCGACCTCACCGACCGGCCGGCCATGACCGCCCTGCTGGACGAGATCCGGCCCAGCCAGATCTACAACCTCGGCGGCCTGAGTTCCGTGGCGTTCTGCTGGACCGAGCCGGTCCTCGCGGCGGAGGTCAACGGCACCGCTGCGGTCTTCCTGATGGAGGCCGCGTGGAAGCTGCAGGAGAAGACCGGCGAGCAGGTGGCGTTCGTCCAAGCGTCGAGCGCGGAGATCTTCGGCGAGGCGAACACGGCGCCTCAGGACGAGGCGACCCCCATCCGTCCGGTGAACCCGTACGGGGCGTCGAAGGCTCTCGCCCACCTGTCGGCCGGCGTCTACCGGGCTCGCGGGCTCCACGCGTCGAGCTTGATCCTTTACAACCATGAGTCGCCCCTGCGGCCACCGTCGTTCGTGACCCGCAAGATCACACAGGGTGCGGCCGCCATCGCCAAGGGAGAGGCCACCGAGCTACGCCTCGGGAACCTCGACGCACGCCGCGACTGGGGATGGGCACCCGATTACGTCGCCGCGATGGTGCTGGCTGCGACGCACCCTGAGTCGGGCGACTACGTCATCGGCACGGGCGAGGCACACAGCGTGCGTGACTTCGTCGCCGCAGCGTTCATCGCCGCCGGCGTAGCCGACTGGGAGACGTACGTGGTCCAGGACCCGGCGTTCTATAGGCCGGTCGACCCGACCAAGGCGCTCGCGGACGCCTCGAAGGCGCACCGAGTCCTCGGCTGGGAGCCCACCGTGGGGTTCGACGATCTCGTGGGACGGATGGTCGCGGTCGACCTGCATGCGTGACAGCTAAGCCCTTCATGGGTCCGCTCCTCACCACGATGGCCCTGCCTCTTCGGGTACAGTTCGTCAGTGCCCGTGCTTGGTGTAGGGGCCCTCCAAAACAGTCGGGAAGGTAGTTCGACGTGGCCACCGTGTATGCGCAGAACTTCGAAGATGTCATCTTGTGGCGGGCTCTGGGCAACATCGAGAACGGGCGTTACGTCGATGTCGGTGCGCATGACCCCGACTACTCCTCGGTGACCCGGCGCTTCTACGAGGCCGGGTGGCGTGGCATCAACGTCGAACCGGTCGTCACGATGTTCGAGAAGCTGGTCGATCGGCGTCCCGAAGACTTCAACGTGCAGGTGGCATGTTCGGACCATGAAGACGACATGACGTTCTACGAGGTCCGGGACACCGGCTTGTCGACGGTGGACCCGGTGCATGCAAGCCAGATGCGCGCCGATGGCTGGAACGTGGTGGAGACCTCCGTTCACCTGGTGACGCTCGACAGCTTGCTTGAGGAATATGACCTGGGCCCCATCCACTTCCTCAAGATCGACGTCGAGGGCGCGGAGCCCGCAGTCCTCGCAGGCTGTGAGTTGACGCGATGGCGGCCGTGGATTCTCGTGATCGAGGCAACCGCTCCTCTGAGCAGAGATCTCGCATCCGCTACGTGGGAGCCGGGCGTCCTCGCCTCCGGCTACCAGAAGGTCTACTTCGACGGCCTCAACAACTACTACGTGGCTGACGAGCACGCGGAACTGGCCGCAGACTTCGGCCTCCAGCCCAACTGCTTCGACGGTTTCGCCCTGGCACCAGACCACGTCCTCGTTGATCAGAGCGAGAGACTCGCCCTCTTCACGGAGGTCGAGCGACTGCGCGGCCTCGTCACGGAGGTCGAGCGACTGCGCGGCCTCGTCACGGAGGTCGAGCGACTGCGCGGCCTCGTCACGCAGACCGAGGCCCTGGCCCGTTCTTGCGAGGAATGGGCGCGGACCTCTGAAGCGCAGCTTCTGCAGTATCAACACCACGTGGCACAGACCATGGAGAAAGCCCGTGAAGCTGTAGCCACTGTCGATTTCTACCGGACCCAGGTCGAAGACATCCATCGATCGATCGCGTGGCAGTTGACCTGGCCACTGCGCACCGCGTCTAACATGATCCGCGGCGGAGGCGCGAGTGCGGCGAAGTCCGCGGCTCGTCCCGCCTTGGATGTGGGTCTCGAGTTCGTGCGTCGCAACGAGGACATCAAGAACCGACTGCGCCAGGTGTTACACAGAGTTCCTGGCGTGGAGGCGCGTTTCAAGAACTATGCGAACGCACACCCTTCGTCCCGGGACGCCGAATGAGGATCGTTCTCGACCTACAAGGAGCACAGACCGAGAGTCGACATCGTGGGGTCGGCCGGTACACGATGGCCCTCGCGCGCGGCATCATCCGCAATGCCGGCGATCATGAGGTCTGGGTGGGCCTAACGGCCGGGTTACCTGACACTCTCTCCCCCATCCGAGCAGCGCTTGCCGATATCCTCCCTGAGAATCGGGTGGTCATCTGGAACACGGTTGCCCCGACTGGGGACATCCACGCGATCAACGACGGTCGGCGCGCGCAGGCCCAGGTGGTTCGGGAGGCGTTCCTCGCTTCGCTCGAGCCTGACATCGTCCACTGCTCGAGTGCCGTCGAGGGCTACGTCGTCAACTCCGTCACGAGCATCCACCGCCACTTCCAGGGACCGCTGACCGCCGCGGCCCTGTACGACCTCATCCCCCTCGTCGACCGGGCCCGGTACCTCCACGACCGCGGGATAGAACGCTGGTATCGCCAGCGCCTCGCTGAGTTGCGACGAGCCGACCTGCTCCTCGCCATCAGCGAGCACACCCGGCGCGAGGCGTGCGAGCTGCTGGAGCTCCCGGCCCAGCGAGTGGTAAACATCCGTACCGCCGCCGACGACATCTTCACCCCCCTCACGGTCACCAGCGAGCGCGAGGCGGAACTTCGCAGCCACTACGGCATTACCAAGCCTTTCGTCATGTACACCGGCGGTCTCGATCCGCGAAAGAACATCAAGGGCCTCATCTCGGCATTCGCGATGCTGCCGCCGGAGCTTCGCGAGTCGCACCAATTGGCTCTGGTTGGTAACGCTGACGAGAAGATCGATCAGTGGAACCTGGAACACGCGTTGGCCGAGGGCCTGCGTGCGGACCAGGTGCTGTTCACTGGGTTCGTCCCCGATGACGACCTCGTTGCGCTGTACAACCTGACCACCGGATTCGTGTTCCCGTCCCAGCTCGAGGGATTTGGCCTACCGCCTTTGGAGGCCATGAGTTGCGGCACTCCGACCATCGCGGCGAACACGACGTCGATCCCGGAGGTCGTGGGGAATCCGGAGGCGATGTTCGACCCGTACGACCCCGCTGACATGTCAGCCAAACTCGCGCGACTCCTGACTGATGAGGAGTTCCGTGCTGACCTCCGGAGCCGGGGGCTGGAGCGCGCCAAGGCCTTCACCTGGGACGACAGCGCCACTCGTGCTCTCATGGCCTTCGAAGAGCTCGTCGCGCAACGGAACAGGGGGGAGACCGCGGCGACAAGGAAAGCGACCAAGGCCGAACTGCCGACGTTGCGCCGCCCACGATTGGCCCTGGTGACCGCCCTTCCGCCTCGACCGAGCGTTGCTCGCGACCACATCGTCCACCTTGTCGAACAGCTTGACCGCCACTATGCGGTCGATATCGTCACTGGCCAGGAGATCGAGCCGGGATGGTTCGAAGGCCCCGCACATGCTGTCTCCGCGGAGCAATTCGACCTTGTCAGCGGTGACTACGACCGGATAGTCCATCATTATGCGAACAGCGGGGACTTTGGTCACGTGCGTGACGTCCAGGCCAAACATCCTGGGATCGTCCTCCTCAACGACTACTACCTGGATCGGGCGTTGTCCTGCGCCTCCGGCGACCTGGATCCCACCCAATCGTGGATGCAGACCATCATCGAGGCGTACGGCTACGACGGGCTCAGCCGCGTGATGTCGGCGAAGCTCCCCGGGGAGCCCCCGCCCCGTCTGCCCATGAACGCCACAGTGATCGAGACGGCGCACGGCGTGATGGTCACCGACCCTCGCATCACCCAGATGGCGAAGCAGGAGTTCGGGTTCGACGCCACAAAGGACTGGGTCACGGTGCCTCTCCTCGCGCCAAGTGGTGCCGTCCAGGCAACGACGCAGCGGCGTCTCCTGATCGCGGCGTTCGGCATCGGCACGGAACACCTGCACCACCGACTGGTGGCCGCTTGGCTGGCCTCGCCGCTGCTGAGTGATCACGGGGAGTCGGAACTGGTCATCGTGGGACCGGCCCCCGAGGATGCGTACGGGCGTCAACTGTTGCACACGCTGGAGCGGGAACGCCCGGGAGGCAGGTGGCGGGTGCTCTCGGAGGAAGTTGCGGCCCACGTGCTGACAGATGTCCGTTTCGCCGTACAACTCTCCAAGGCACAGGACTCGTCCGCCGACAGTTGGCTCGAGCGTTGCCGGGCTCTTGGCATCCCGGTACTGACTGACGAGGACCTAGGCGACGGCCTCGACCAGACCGCCCTTCTGTGTGGACTCGAGATGGCCTGGCATCGTGACTCGCCCTCCGCTGTCGTGACGCCGGCCCCCCTCAAGGCCGAGGCATATCGGGACGCGATCGAGCATCTGTATGCCAACGGCCGCCTGCCCAGGACTTTGGAGACCCTACACATCGCCGCACAGCAGCCCGCCCTGTCGGCAGAGGACTGGCCCAAGACCGTTCTCGCGGTCACGCGAAACCACCCATCAACTCGCTCGACCAAGCAACTCCTGCTGGATCTCACGATGATGGTCCGGCGGGACGCGCGTACCGGGATCCAGCGTGTGGCGCGTAGCCTCGCACTCAGCCTGCTCGAGGACCCACCGGCGGGCTATCGCGTCGAACCGATCTACTGCGATGACACCGGAGATCTCCGATACGCACGCCGGTACGCCGCGTCGATGCTGGGCTACGACGGTGCGCATTTGCGCGACGATCCCGTGGTGGTGCGCCCTGGCGACGTGTTTGCGGGACTTGATCTCAACGACCGGATGTTCCCCAGTGACGTGATGAACGGGCCGAGCATGGAGGCGGCCCTCGAGTGGCTCAGGGCGCGCGGGGTCCGTCGCCAGTTCATCGTCTACGACCTGCTGCCCTGCCACCATCCTGACTGGTTCCCGTGGCCTGCGCACTGGTTCTCGAACTACCTGCAGAACCTCGTCCGACACGCAGACGCTCTGATTTGCATCTCCCAGAGCACCGCGCGTGACCTGAAGACCTGGATCAGCGAGAACTGTCCGGGACGCGACGACCTCGCTGTCGACTGGTTCAATCTTGGCGCCGACATCGAGAGCAGCGTTCCCACCAATCACACAACGGCCAACTTCGAGGACAGGTGGGCGAACCGTGGCCCCGGACCGTCGATCCTCATGGTCGGTACGATCGAGCCTCGCAAGGGACACGATCAAGCGCTCGCTGCCTTCTCCGCGCTCTGGGACGAGGGCGTCGACGCGAACCTCGTCATCGTCGGACAAGCCGGCTGGGGTCGCGACGCGTTGCTGCACTCGATGCGTACGCATCCGGCATGGGGCCGGCGGCTCCTGTGGTTCGAGGACGCAAGCGACGAGGAACTCCTACGCCTCTACAAGCTCACTGACGGCTGCCTCATGCCGTCCCGCGGCGAGGGTTTCGGGCTGCCCCTGATCGAGGCGGCGCGCTACAACCTCCCGGTGTTGGCGCGCGACCTGTCGGTGTTCGAGGAGGTCGCGGGGAACAACGTGGCGTACTTTTCCGGGGAGTCACCTGAGTCGCTAGCCGCGTCATTGAAGACGTGGTTCGCGTCTCTCGCGGCCGGGACAGCGCCTCGGTCGGGCGGAATCCGCTGGCTCACCTGGGAGCAGAGCACCCAGCAGTTCACCGCTGCGCTCCGACGTCACCTCGCCGACTGAGGTCGGCTGCCGAAAGCCAGTGGGCGGCCGTCCGGTCAGCCCTCCTGACGGAGGTTCTCGAAGTGGCTGTGCATGACCGCGACGCCGAGGGATTCGAACGGCTCACCAGTGGCTACCGTGAACGTCACCGCTCGCGGTAGCGAATCGACGGTGCGCGAATTGCGGTCCGCGTTGATGCCCGCCTGGATGCGAAACAGGCCCGGCCGTAGGGGGAACTCGGGAATCACGAGGTCCACCGACCCCACGCCCGGACGCATCGGCGCGGCCACCCAGTCCGACTGAATGTTGTTGTGGCCCCAGACCAAGAACCCGGTCTCATGCTCGATGCTGAACCCGAAGACAGGAGCCTGGACGGGCTCGTGACAGGTGAAGTGCATCCTGAGCGTGACCTTGTCGCCGGTGCGGACCTGCCGTACGTCTTCGCCATGCGCATCGAGCAGTTCCACACGGTCGATCGTCGCTTCGCCGCTTCCGAAGCGGCCCTTGGTCTGGTCCTCCGACGATGAGGCGGCGCCGCCCTCTCCCAAGGGCTGATGGTGTTGCTGGACGTTGTGCGCCTGGTCTGCGTACTCGTTGATGACGTCCAGGGCAGGGCCGACACCCATGAGTTGGCCCTGGCGAAGCCAGGCCGCCTCGTCGCAGAAGGTCCGCATCTGATCCACAGCATGAGAGACGACCACGACGGTACGGCCATCGCGGCGAAGGTCGGCGAACTTCTCGGTGCACTTCTCCTGGAAGGCGATGTCGCCGACAGAGAGCACCTCGTCGACGAGCAGGACGTCGGGCTCGACATGGATCGAGACCGCGAACCCGAGCCGCACGTACATTCCCGAGGAGTAGTTCTTGACGGGCTGGTCGATGAAGTCGGCCACGCCGGAGAAGTCGACGATCGAGTCGAACTTCCGGTCAATCTCGCCCTTGCTCATGCCAAGGATCGCGCCGTTGAGGTAGACGTTGTCGCGTCCCGAAAGCTCAGGATGGAAGCCGGACCCGACCTCCAGCATGGCTGCCATGCGGCCCACGTGGGTGATGAGGCCCTTGTTCGGCTCCAGGATCTGGGCAATGCACTTCAACAGCGTCGACTTGCCCGAACCGTTGTTGCCGAGCAGACCGAAGGTCCTGCCCTGCCCGATCTCGAGGTCGATGTCCTTGAGCGCCCAGAACTCGTCGTACTTGGCGCGGCTGCCCTTGAGCACGGTGGCCTTGATCGACTTGTTGCGGTCACGGTAGATGCGGAACGACTTCGACACGTCCGATACGACGACGGCGCTGGACGTCACAGTTCCTCCACTATCCGTGCTGAGAACTTCCGGAAGACCAATGCGCCTACGCCCAGGGCAACGACCGCCCACAAGAGCAACAGGAGCCATCGCGTCAACGATGGCACTGCGAAGTCGTACAGGACGTTGCGGTACGCCTCGACGAACTGAAAGCCGGGGTTGAGCTGGAAGATCAGGACGAACGGGAAGTGGTAGTGGTCCTGAGCAACCTGGACGTAGGAGAGCGGGAGGACGATCCCGGACGCGTACAGCCACAGCTGCAGGAAGATTCCCCAGATGTGCT
>Ga0209538_1001929_pt1 | contig 10734 bp, 7 predicted proteins | sample BarGraNGADG00211_2_FD_184492 | JGI IMG/M metagenome (GOLD analysis project Ga0209538, IMG submission 184492) | Arctic peat soil microbial communities from Barrow, Alaska - Barrow Graham LP Ref core NGADG0004-211 (SPAdes) (version 2) | ecosystem: Environmental > Terrestrial > Soil > Wetlands >... | reverse complement strand
CCAGCCATGACCGCCACTACATCCATTTTTGATTCTATCGCTCTTTTATATCCCGATACGATAGACGCACCTACACCTTTATTGTGCACATGTTTTAGAATATCAATTTTTATCTTGGTTTTTTTAGCGGCTGTTAGAGCGTTACTTACTGTTTTATCTTTACTCTGATCATCAACAATAATGATTACATCAACAAACTTTGGCATTTCGTCAATTACCCGACTAATCATTTTTTGTTCATTATGAGCAGGCACCACCACACTAATTTTTTTATGATTTAGCATAATTTTTAATTTCTTGATTATAAATCTCCGCGAGTTAATTTATTAACTCTATTTTTCAACATTATCTCTCCCCAACTAACATATCTTAAGTTATCTTTAAAAATCAATAGCAAAATAAGCTTTTGAATTTGAGAAGAAATCGTGGAAGAATTTACTTTTTAGTTTTAGTACAAACCATTGAGTCACTATTTTCAAGTTTAAAATCAGCTTCGGCTTGGCTATAATTTATCTTAAAAATGGCGATATTGCTTCTTTGATACATCAGTTGGAAATATTGAGGGAAACTTTTGTATGACTTAACAACATCCGGATCTTTTGAAGTGACAAATAAATATTCAATATTTCCACTCTTGAGGCATTTTAATTTATTTTCATAGCCGAAAGCGGAATCTGCACGAAAAATTAACTGGTATGCCCGATCAGATCCGCTGTAATACCCTGGTAAATACTGATCAAATAAAAGTGGGATCGAATAGTATTGGCTATCGCTATAAATAACCGATTTAGGCGGTATACCCTCCTTGATGAAATCTGCCGTATCTTGGTTTAACAAAGCTCCCATTTTAACCACTTCCAAAGTCGGATCAGGAATTTTTACAAAGAAGCTTTTACTAATTTTTTGATGAAGAATCGGCGAGATAAGAAGTAAAATAAAAACCAACGCTAAAAGGAAAACCGTTAGCGTGTTTTTAGGCTCGCTTAATTCGAGAAAATCTAATTGTTTATTCTGCCGCCTTGACCAATAAAAGATTGCCGCAACAGTTACTATTGAAGCCGTAATTAAAAACAAATAATTCCGATTTAAAAAGTTTCCACACGTAGAAAGAAAAATTTTACTATAGAGGGTAGATAAAAAATTAAACTTTGCTTCCAAAATTATCATTCCAAGTAAAAGGACAATCAAAATTACATTAACTATGCGTTTTGTAGAACTGCTGAATTTTAACATAAAGCGGTCAATTGCAAGAAAAATAAAGCCGATTAAAAGCGCTATTACGATGAAAAACCAATCCATATTATCGTAAAGTCTCCTGACTAAAATCGGGGTCAGAAGCTTGATCAGCCAATATTTTATAAAAGGAATGCCGTAGACTAAAGAAATAACGGTAAAAGAAGAAAACATCAGTAGAATTGATTTACGCTTTCTGGTAAAAAACCACGTAAACGGCAATAAAACAAAACTTATTTGCGTCAATAAATCAAATTGAGTAAAACTAAAATCAACCTTCCCCGAACCTTCAAGATAACTTTTAAGAGTATTGGACAAGGTATGGTTCTTTAGCTCCAAAAGCAATGCAAAAGGCACTAAGATAACTAAATTAACCAAAACCAGTTGAAATATTTTTCTAATAATTGGTTTGGATTCGGTGTTTTTGTAATCGGAAACAAAATAAATGACGCCAAAAATAAAAATTAAAAATATAAAGTAAAAATATTGCGTAAAATGGACAGCAGCCATACATATAGCTAAAATCGGTATTAAAAATAGTAATTTTTTTTCTTTGCCAAAAAAATATTCAAGGCTTAAAGATAGTACTAGAGGCAAAAACAATAGCCCGGAAAGCGTATCCGGCACTGCCATGCGGGTCAAAAGATATCCGTTTGTTCTAAAAATAAATACGGCAAAAAAGAAAAAAGTTAATAATGCCACAAAATTATGGTTTAATAATTTTTTGAAAAAACCATACCAAATAATTAATACCAATAAAGACAGTGTCGTTGGCACTTGAGCCCAAACCATAAAAATATTTGTATTTGTTATTTTTGCGAGCATCGCTAAAAAAATGTGCCAAACGGGAAAAATATAAGCAATCGAATAATAGGTTTTAAAATAACTTAGATTACTCGGCGTCAGCGACCGGCCTTCAATCGCTTTGCGTAGAATTGCCAGATGATAACGCGGATCACCGTCAAAATTACCGCCCAACTGGTTAACTATTAAAACAATGCATACAATAAAGATTACCGGCAATAAATAAATCAGGTTTTTTACTTGAAAAATCTCTCTAAAATTAATAGTCAATGTCTCTTGTACTTGATGCAATAACAAATCAATATAGCCGGCTATGGCTAATAAGGCAAAAGAAGACACTAAATAAATTAATAATAACTGGTTAATGTTAAAACCGATCAGTAATGCGGCAAAACCTAAAAGAAAAACAAAGCCGAATCCGAGAGCAATGTATAAGATTATTTTATTGAGATAATCGGAGTTAATTTTTATTTTTAATAATCTTGAAAGAGCAAAGCCCGGCATGAAAATTAAAAAAAGAAATGTGCCCATAATTGTCCATGGCATCGGAGCTAAAAAGCGGGACAATAAAACCGCAAGTGCCCAAATCACAAAAAAAAGATAAAACCACTTGAATTTGTTTTTAAACAAAATCATTTTAGCCTCTATTAACCAAAACTGGTCTAACAACAATCTCGCTCGAAAATAGTGCTGCGCCGCAAACAACAATCGCTACAATCATGCCATAAATCAATAACAATTTTTTTTGTTTCAAATAATTTCATTTAAAACAAACTAACAGACATGCCCAGTACCAACATCGCTACGTAAACCAAGATGGCTAGTGATAAACCATAAATTAAGACCCTCAAAGATGAATAAAGAAACCTTTTGCGCGGCACATTAGAATAAGCTGTCATATTGTAAACTTCGGTGATATAAGCATCAAAAATCTGTTTTTCGTCCTTCAACACTCCGTGAATTTTTTCACGGTATTCCTCTAATTCCATCGAATTAATATAATTATGGTAAAACAAACTCTCGGTTTGACCCTTTTTAGTTGAGGTATGCGGTGGTTTTAGGGCAATAATCGCAAGTAAAAGTGATAACACAAGTGAACCAAGTAAAATCCAGAAAACTGGATTACTGGAGAGATGATCACGAAAGTAAGTGACCAATAGGACAATTAAAGCCGAATTAAACCCAATGACAATATTACTACGAACATCCAACATATTACGAATTTCTGTTTGCTTATCCAAAAGCGAGTCCATAAAAGTCATTTTGCTTAAAGTATCAATGTCCTTTTCAACTCTTTCGACTTCACTCTCAATTTTTTGATCAACTTTTAAATCTTTTTTATCGATATCGACGTCAACTTCTGTCATTTTTTCTCCTTTTTTATTATCATATCAAACTTTATACTCACATACCAAATTACGAATTATTTTGTGCTATAATAGAAACGATCTATATAATATCTACCGCGCAGTCCACCTTACCCAGAAGGTGGCGTGGCCACTCGTAAGTTTCAATTGCCTGCCCTGAGTATTATCGAAGGGCCCAGTAATCTTTTGCAGTTGTATTGTTTAAGGTTTAGGCCTGTCCCGCGTAGCTTTATGCGGAGTGGGGAGGGGTGGTGGAAATAGTTTTTTTAGTTGTAAAATTTTATCTTCCCAGATCTTCTGCGTCGAGGTCGCTGAAAAACCATCTAGAATGTCATTGCGAGGTCGCCGTGGCGACCGTGGCAATCTATTGCTTGGTTAAAAGTTTGCTTCGCTACGCTCGCAATGACTATATTTCGTCAGAAATTTCCGCGAGTCCGTTAGGACTCTATAAACTTCTCTATAATTTTCGCAATCTTCAGATATGCCCTGCCATCACCTAAAAAATTGGGGTGATTTTTTGGTTTAGGAAAACTTTTAGCCAATTTAACAATTTTTTTAACATCAGTACCAACAAGATGGTTCCAACCTGATCGGATCGCTTCTGTCCATTCAGTATCGCGACGCAGGATAATACCAGGCACACGAGCCAAATAGGCCTCCTTCTGGACGCCTCCAGAATCAGTCAGGATGAGCCTTGCGTTTGTTTCTAGACTCATCATTTCAAGAAATCCAACTGGATCAATTAGACGAACAGAGGGGCTTAGAGCTAATTTTTTGTCCAACCCATAGTCATTCAATGCTTTCTTGGTTCGGGGATGTAAAGGCCAGATAATCACTTCCCCTATTTGAGTCATCGCTTCTACGATATTAACTAAATTTTCTTTCTTATCGGTGTTCTCTTGTCGATGCACAGTGGCTAAAATATACTCTTTTGATTTAATTGATAGTTCCTCTAGAACTTTTAACTTTCTACATTCAACTTTTAACTTGCGACTAATGTCGCCCATCACATCCCCCGTCCAGTAAACTCCTTTGGATATCCCTTCACCCTTTAAGATCCTAACTGATGACTTGGTAGGGCAAAAAAGTAACGTCGAAATATGATCTGCCACAATCCTGTTAATTTCTTCTGGCATTTCTCGGTTATAAGAGCGAAGGCCTGCCTCCACATGCGCCACCGGAATATGTAGTTTACTTGCCGCCAGTGCACCAGCTACCGTGGAATTGGTATCACCGTAAATCAAAACCAAATCCGGTTTTTCTTTGAGTAATATCTTTTCGATGCCTTCAAGCATTTTAGCTGTCTGTTCACCTTGATTACCAGAACCTACGGCCAGGTTATATTTCGGTTTATTAATACCTAATTCCCGAAAAAATATGGCCGACATATTTTCATCATAATGTTGACCCGTATGAACTAAAATTTCATTCGCAAATTTCGATAACTCTTTCGAGATCAAGGGAGTTTTAACAAACTGTGGTCTGGCACCAACAATTGTGACTATTTTTTTCATGACTTTAATATCTCTAAGTAATTCTTGATTAATTTTTTCGATTCAACCTGCCAACTATATTTTCGTTTGACTTTCGATAGGTTTTTAACCAATTCTTGATGCTTCGGTTCAGAAGTCAGTTCTTTAATTTTCCGGGCAACCTCTTTTGGCCTAACTGGCGAAACCACATCTCCAATATTATCTTCTAAAATAATTTTTTTCATTTCCGGAAAGTTTGAAGCAAGGATCGGAATATCGGCGTTAATATATTGAAAAAGCTTATTTGGAGTAGAAAGATAATAACTCAAAGATATTCTCTCGATAAGACAAAGCCCCAAATCGGCACCGGCCACAGAAGGAACAATTGTGCCTGGAGCAAATGGATCTAAAATCTTTACTTTATTTTCCATCTTTTGTTTAATAATTAACTTTTCAATATTTTCTTTTTCTGACCCATAACCAATCAGTAAAAAAATAAAATTCTGGTCAAGAAGCTTGGCAACTTGAACAATTAAATTTATTCCCCGTCCTTTTGTAATGCCGCCAAGATAAATAATGATTTTCTTGCCAGGATATTTTTGCCTTAAGCTTTTTTTTGACAAATCCCGTTTAATCACAGCTGGATAATTATAAAGGGCAAATACTTTTTTATGGTATTTTTCTGCCAATATTTTCGATAGTGATTCGTTAACGGTGATAATAAATTTAACCCTTAAAACTAAAAACCATTCCAAAAAACTAAAAACTCGCTTGAATTTTTTAAATCGTCCAAATTGCAACGCATCCGACCAAAGTTCATGCGAATCATAAATCAGCGTTTTTCCCTTGAGTAATGCCGGTAAATAAGCGCAAAAAAGCCCATCTAAATCATGAGCGTGATAAATATCCGTATTTTCTTTAAATGCTTGACGGGCAAGACTAAATAAGGATTTTATTACCCCCTTTTTACCGAAACAGCGTACTTGCTTAATTTTGAACGGAAGCATTTTTAGATCTAAAGCATCACTTTCAAAAGTCACAATTGTTAAATCATAAATTTTTGCTAAAGTATGAGCCTCATTTAAAATCCTGGTGTCAAAAACCAAGTTGCTGGTGGTCAACATACAAATTGTTGGTCTTTTTTTACTCATTTTTTTCTTCGCAATAAAAATCCACCGAAAATTTTTTTAATAACCAATTTGATTTTCTTCATTTCCTCATCGAGAAAGAAGCCGGTTAAATACAATAAAATGGGGTAAAGTACCAAAATACTTAGACGGATCAATAGATTTAGGTTGGTCGGCTGATAAACCACCTTGGTAACATAGTATACACCTAAACCTATCAGAAAAATCTGAGCCAGTCTTTTAAAATCATATTTAATTTCAAATAATTTCCTTGAGAAAAGATAAATCGCTACTGGCATTATCATGTAAGCGATAGCTGTCGCCCATGCCGCTCCTATCCGCCCCATCCGGGGAATTAGGATAAACATGATAGCGATATTTAAAACCATAGCAATGAGTTCCGACGCAAATTGAAAAACCGGCCTCTGTTTTAAGAAAGAACCAACCGCCATTATCGAAAAAACGCCTCGGAGAGAATATGAAAATGCGACTAAAGGTACGACTATATAAGCTTGATGGTAAACACTTGGTGTAAATAACCGAAAATAGTCAGGGGCAAGAACAGTGATAAGTATGACGATAAACGCCATGATTAAAACATAATAGGTTAAAATAAGTGAATAAATTTTCTTATAATTCGATTGATCGGTAATTGACATGAAAAAAGGCGGCCAGGCCGTTTCGAAAGCGCCTACTGGTAGCATTATCGCCATACCGATCGAATAACCGAGATTATATAAACCCACCTCCGAGAGGTTGGTCATCCGTATCAGCAAAAAACGATCAGACCAATCCATCACCCAAAAAGCCACCAAGCCCATCATAAAAGGAAAACCGAATAGAACTAATTTCTTGAGCAACGTCTTTGAGAAATGGATCCCCCCCATATTAACCGAATAACCGCCTATAATTAAAGCAAATAAGCCAGCATTCAAGAGATTCGCCTCAAACATTCCGGCAATTCCACGTTTCAAACCGATAATAAATAAAATATTAAGGCCTATACCGGTAATCGCCTTGGCAATATTGAAAGCTGAATAAATCTTAGGTTTCTGGTTCAACCGAAAACGCATCATCGGCGGAGAAATTGCAACCGTTAATGGAATAGTAAAAAGGTTCAAAATAACCAAATAACTGTAGCTTGCGGATTTAAAAAGAAGAGAAGAAATTTGGACAGAAAATAAACTCCCAGAGATCGCGATCATAAGGGTCAAAAGCATCACCGTTATTTGAACCGTGGTGATAATATGAGATTTTTTCGAGTCTTCCTCTTCCCTGTAATATCTGGCAATACTGTTTGTCATACCCAGATCAGAAATACCGACAATCAAGGAATTCGTAACTACCAAAATCGCGGCCACGCCGTAGTCCGACGGAGATAAATAATGAGTAAATAAAGGGACTATTAAAACCACGATGGCTTTATTTATCGCATCGCCAATCCCATAAATAATAAATTGCTTGCCAAACCTTTTAAAGTGTCCGAACATTAATGAAAATCCTCATAAAAATCGTCTGCCGTTTTTTTAAAATATTTTTCTCCCGTAATTTTGTATAAAGTATTTAATTGGTCGATGTGGATCTTATGGTAATCCTTTGACTGTGTTTTATGTTTCAAACAATAGTAGCTTAACCCGTTTTTACAACGATAATTAGGAAGATAGTGCCATAAAGTCGTTAAGGCGGCGCAAATCATAGTTTTCGCTTTTTTATCTTGAGTTAGCCAATAATAATCATACAAACCGAAAATGGCAAAAATAAAGCCGTTTAAAGCATGGTGGTCGCCGGATTTTACCGGAAACTCTTCAATCCATAAAAAACCCGCGTAATCAATGTCGCATATCCAAGGTTTGTTTTCTTGGCGATAGTCAGAAAATGACGAGAAAACCCCTTTGGCGGTTTCCAAGTATTTCTTATCTTTTGTTATATGGTAAAGTCGGCAAAGTAAACTTAATGTTTGACCTTGACTCATACCCGAAAACCAAGGCGCCGCCATTTTAGCATTCCATTTTGAATGCAGATAAAAATTATATTCATGCTTAATATAAACAGCTTTGCCATGTCTGACTGATTGTTTTAAGAGAACTTCGGCGCAAGAAACCGCAGTTTGTAAATTTTTTTTATTACCTTTTTTCCGGTAGCGAAATAATTCATTGTAGGCTAATTGAGCCACTTGAGTCGGGCAATAGTAAGGTTTTGACCTCTGTAAATATTGGATTACTCCGTTTTCATCTGCGGGATACTTTTGACCGACGTCCAGATAGCAATTTGTATAATAAGGCAAATCTTTTTCAGAAACCCTTTTGATACTAAAAGGTTTTAAACGGAAATAGGGTTTCTGTCCGGATATTTTTGGTAAAGATAAATCATCTGTTTCCTTTCGGCCATCAAGCGATCTGTAGAGATTGATAAATTCTTTAGCGATTTTTAATGCGTCGTGATTTTTTTCGATATATTTTCGGCCTTCGATCCCCAATTTATTTCTAAGAGATGGATTTAGAATCAATTTTTTTAATTCTTCATAAAGAGTTTCTGGGTTAGCGCTTACTACCGGTAAGTTTTTGTAATATTTCACCAGTTTTTCGTCGATACGGCAAATAACTGGTTTGCCGAAAGCCATGCATTCCATCGCCAAAATCCCATATGGACCCTGTAAAACGTCGTCGACAATAATATCCGCTTTTTTGTAAAACTCCTTGGCAACGGCATGTGTCTTCTTTTCAACCAGAATAAATTCAAAAGAGTATTTTTCCCTCTTTAACCGGTTTATCGCTTTTAACACATATTTTGTGCCTTTGATTTCTCTCTTCGACGGAGCATGGATAATAACCAATTTTTTTTGCTTGTTTGGCGTACCGACAAAAGGTATGTCTGAAAAATCCAGTACCTTGCGAACGAGCCGGCTTTCGGGAGAGAAAACCAATAAAGCTTCGTCGCCCACAATCGTGCAATCCACTGTTTTTTCAATCCAGCGAAGCCATTTCCTTTTTTTGACGTTATTAATTTTCCCAAATATTTTTTTAAACTGATCATCCGAAAAAAGAGCATAATTTTTCGCGATATCAATTTGCAATACATCCGAGCCCCAATACTGCATGACTACCTTTTTGCCGAAGAGTTTTAAAATCGGTAAATCCCAATTGAACGGGAGAAGACTCAGGCCGCTATGAAAATGGAATACGTCATAATTTGCCAAACAACGGACAAAATTGACGAATAATCTTACCATTGATAGAAACGGTTGTTTTTTATTTAATCTCAAATTGATATCACACGAGTAGTTTAAATAATTTTGTCTGTAAACCAAGACATCGCTTTGAAATCCCAGTTGCCGTTGGGCCCGCGAAATTACCGCAGGTTGACCGGCGGTGTTTAGAGGAGCATGAAGAATTCTCATCTTCGACCCCTAAATATCTTCGACAATTCTATTGGTGTCGGATAATTAACCAGGACGCTTTCATAGTTTTTTCTCTGATAAACAAACAAACTACCCGCAGCGACTGCCGATGCACCTGATTTTATTGGCCTATTAAGATCGCTGTATTCGCCTGCACCGCCCACCGCCACAAGAGGAACATTGATCGTCTTCGAGATTTTTTTAATTAGATCCAAGTCATAACCCGACATTGTTCCATCACGGTCAATTGAATTTAATAAAATTTCACCAGCGCCTAGTTCTACCGCTTTTTTAGCAAAATCAACTGGATCAAGTCCGGTTTTTTTCCTGCCAGAAAATGTTTTGACTTCATACCTACCCCAAATATTTTTCTTAACATCAATCGATACCACAATACTTTGACCACCAAATGCTTGCGATGCTTCTCTGATAAGCTGCGGATTTTCAACCGCCGCCGAGCAAATAATCACTTTTTCCACTCCCAAACTAAAAATCTTTTTAATCTCTTCGAGAGTTTTAATCCCACCGCCATAAGCTAAAGGCATAAAACATTCACTTGCGATATCTTTGATAAAATCAAAGTCCGGTTTTTTACCTTCCAAAGTCGCCAGAATATCCAAAACTACGATTTCGTCAACCATTAAATTATTAAATATCTGAAGAGTATTGACCGGATCACCGATATAGTTAAACTTATTGAACTTAATAGTTTTTACCAACGCTTTATGCCTTTTTAGAAGACAGGGGATAACTCGGGTCGTTAACATACTGCCCTCCCGAAATTTTCAAGCAATTTCATGCCAAAATGATGGCTTTTCTCAGGGTGAAACTGGACTCCCATTATATTTCCCCGCTGAAAACCCGAGGTAAAAGTCCCACCATAATCCGTAGTCAATAGATTATCTCGATTATCATTCAACACTACTCGATAAGAATGAACAAAATAAAACCGGCTGTTTCGAGGTAGGTCTTTAGCTAAATAATGCTTCTTATCAACTGTCACCGAATTCCAACCCATGTGTGGAATTTTTAATTTTTTATTTTTAAAAGAAAATTTAATTGTATCCCCCTTGATCCATCCTAAACCAGGAAGTTTCCCCTCCTCACTCTTTTCGGTCATTAATTGCATACCAAGACAAATCCCCAAAATAGGTACCTTTTTCCTTAAAACTTGTTCTTCTATCGCAGGAATAAGTTTCAATTTTTTTAAATTTTCCATACCATGATCAAAAGCACCCACACCAGGTAAAATCAATTTTGTCGCCATCATAATCTTCTTCGGATTAGAAGTAATTTCTGATTCAATATCGATTTTTCGCAACATATTTTGAATC
>Ga0209538_1001927_pt1 | contig 10736 bp, 12 predicted proteins | sample BarGraNGADG00211_2_FD_184492 | JGI IMG/M metagenome (GOLD analysis project Ga0209538, IMG submission 184492) | Arctic peat soil microbial communities from Barrow, Alaska - Barrow Graham LP Ref core NGADG0004-211 (SPAdes) (version 2) | ecosystem: Environmental > Terrestrial > Soil > Wetlands >... | reverse complement strand
CATCAAGGGAAAACTCGTCAGCCTCAAAGACTCGCTCGATGGATGCGAACGCATCCTGCGCGATGAATTCAAAGACTACCCGGAAAGCGCGCTCTACATGATTGGGGCGATTGACGAGGCTAAGAAAAAGGCCCCGGCCGACAAACCGGCAGCCGGGGTCGAACCCGGGGCCAAACCTGCGGCGAAGGCCGACCCGGAGCCCGCCGCCGATTCGGGGTCCAAAGCCAAGTCCGAATTGCAGCCAAAGCCCGAGCTGGAACCTCAACCGGAGGTCGAACATGCAGTCGACACTGATGAATCTTAAGGTCCTGCTGCCCTTCCGTATCTTCGCAGAGAAAACCGGCGTTTCGCGCATCGTCGCGGAGACGCACGAGGGCTCGTTTGGGCTCTTGCCAGACCGACTTGACTGCGTTGCCGCGCTCGCGCCCGGGATTCTGATCTACGAAAACGAAGCGGAGGGCGAGGTTTACGTGGCGATTGATGAAGGGGTGCTGGTCAAGACCGGCCTGGACGTGCTCGTCTCCGTGCGCAACGCAATTGGCGGAACGGACCTCGGCCAACTGCGAGAGGCCGTGGAGCGGGAGTTCCTGGACCTGAACGAACGGGAGCAGAGCGTCCGCTCGGTGATGGCGAAAATGGAGAGCGGTTTCATCCGCCGCTTAGCGGAGTTCCATCATGAGTGAAAAATCGGAAACGGAGAGCGCGGAAGACCAGACTGCGTTCAGTCGGGAGGTCGGCGCGAAGGCGGCGCGCAAGCTCAAGGCGCGGCGCAACTCCACGCAGGGCGTCTGGTTTGGCTTGGGCATGATGGGGCTGATCGGCTGGTCGGTGGTGGTGCCAACGCTGCTGGGCGCGGCACTCGGTATCTGGCTGGACAATCGTCATCCGGGAAGCTATTCCTGGACGCTGATGCTGCTGGTCATCGGCCTAGTCATCGGCTGTTTGAATGCCTGGCATTGGGTGGACAAGCAAGACAAGGCAATGCGAGAGGAACAGGAGGATCATGATGAATGAGACTTTGAGTCTGGTGCTGGCTTTGGTGACGGGCGTTTTGCTCGGCGCGATGTTCTTCGGCGGCCTTTGGTGGACGGTTCTGAAGGGGCTTTCGTCCAAACAGCCGGCGCTTTGGTTCTTGGGCAGCCTATTGCTGCGAACGAGCCTTGCCCTGGCCGGTTTCTATTTTATCGCGCGCGGTCATTGGGAGCGGCTGCTGGTGTGCCTCCTTGGATTTGTCATGGCCCGTCTTATCGTGACGTGGCTCACCCGAGCGACGGCAAAGCCAACTTACGTGGCACAGGAGGCCAGCCGTGCACCTTACTCCCGATGAGATGATCTTCTGGCAACACGGGTTTCTCAAACTCAACGGCACCATTGTGTTCACGTGGGGACTGATGCTCGTACTGGCCGTCGGTTCAAAGGTCATCACGCGCAAACTTTCCACGGGTCTGGATCGTTCCCGCTGGCAGAACCTTCTGGAAATCGTCGTCACCGGCATCGAGAAACAAATCGAAGAGGTAGGCCTGAGTCAGCCGCAAAAATATCTCGGCTTTCTGGGCACGCTCTTCCTGTTCGTCGCCGCAGCCAGCCTCTGCACCGTGATTCCGGGCTACGAGCCGCCGACGGGCTCGCTCTCAACCACGGCTGCACTCGCGCTGTGCGTGTTTGTGGCCGTGCCGTTCTTCGGCATTGAGGAGCAAGGGGTGGGCAACTACCTCAAGTCCTATATAGAGCCGACGTTCATCATGCTGCCGTTTAACATCATCAGCGAGATATCGCGCACGCTGGCCCTGGCCGTCCGTCTGTTCGGCAACATGATGAGCGGGACGATGATTATCGCGATCCTGCTGACGATTACGCCCCTCATCTTTCCGATCATCATGACGGCGCTCGGTCTGCTCACCGGCATGGTGCAGGCCTACATCTTCAGCATTCTGGCAGCGGTTTACATCGCGAGTGCCACGCGAGTCCGTAAACCCAAGCCTGGACCCGAGACAGACCATTAAAGCATGAACTGCGACAACACAAGGAGATACTATGGATAACATGACTATTATCGCGGTGGCATCCATTGTCATGGCCGGCATCACCATCGGTTTCGGCGCTATGGGGCCTGCGCTGGCCCAAGGGAAGGCGGTCGCGACGGCGCTGAGTTCGCTGGCCCAGCAGCCCGATTCCTCCGCTACCATCACCCGGACCTTGTTCGTGGGCCTGGCGATGATCGAGTCCATGGCCATCTACTGCTTCGTGGTCTCGATGATTCTCATCTTCTCCAACCCGTTCTGGAACCATGTCATCGCCCAGACAGCAGGGAAGTAAGGCTATGCTCATCGATTGGTTCACCGTCGGTGCACAGGTGCTCAACTTTCTCATCCTGGTGTGGTTGATGAAGCGCTTCCTTTACAAACCTGTCCTCCACGCCATCGATGAGCGCGAGAAGCGGATCGCCACAGAACTCGCGAACGCTGACAAGAAAAAGGCCGAGGCCCAGAAGGAGAGCGACGAGTTCAAGCGCAAGAACGAGGAGCTCGACCAGCAACGCGCCGCGCTTTTGAGCAAAGCGACGGACGAGGCGAAAGCCGAACGTCAGCGGCTCCTCGATGAAGCGCGGCGGGCGGCCGACGCCTTGAGTGCCAGGCGACAGGAAACGCTGAGAAACGACGTCCATAACCTGAACCAAGCCATCAGTCGCCGGACCCAGCAGGAAGTATTTGCCATCGCACGAAAGGCGCTGGCGGATCTCGCCACGACGAGTTTGGAAGAACGCTTGGGCGAGGTGTTCACTCGCCGCTTGCGAGAGATGGACGGCCGGGCGAAAGCGGGCCTTGGAGAGGCCCTTAAGACTGCGTCTGAACCCGCGCTCGTGCGCAGCGCGTTTGACCTGCCTGCGGAGCAACGCGCGGCGATACAGAATGCGCTCAACGAAACCTTCTCGGCTGAAATCCACGTCCGGTTCGAGACCGCGCCAGACCTGATCAGCGGCATTGAACTTACTACGAATGGACAAAAGGTGGCGTGGAGCATCGCGGATTATCTGGCGTCGCTGGAGAGAGGCGTCGACGAACTTCTGGAAGAGAAGGACAAGCCTGAAGCGAAAGCTGAGCCTGAAGCCAAAGCCGAGCCTAAACCTGAAGACAGGGCCGTGCCCAAACCTGAAGAACCGGAGCCCGAAGCGGAGAGCCAATGAATATGGAACCTGAGAGCCTCCAAAACGTTTTCGACAGCGCGTTTGCTGGAATAAGCCAGGTGCGCGAAGCATTCACGCCGCAACTGACGCCACGGGAGGTGGGCACGATCACCAGTGTCGCCACCGGTATCGCCAAGGTGTCGGGTCTTCCCGGCGTGGGCTTTGATGAATTGGTGGCGTTTCCTGGGGATGTGCTCGGCATTGCGTTCAACGTGGACGCGGACGAAATTGGCGTCGTTTTGCTCGGCGAATACTGGCATCTCCACGCGGGAGACGAAGTCCAGCGCACGGGCCGAGTCATGGACGTGGCCGTGGGCGATGGATTGCTGGGGCGTGTCATCGATCCGCTCGGCCGGCCACTCGATGGCAACGGGCTGGTGGCCTCCAGCAAGCGCCTGCCCATCGAACGCCCCGCCGCGGCCATCATGGACCGCGCGCCCGTCACGGTGCCTCTCCAGTCCGGCCTCAAAGTCATCGATGCGCTCATTCCTGTTGGGCGCGGCCAGCGCGAGTTGATCCTGGGCGACCGACAGACGGGCAAGACCGCCATTGCGATCGACACCATCCTCAACCAGCGCGACCACGATGTGCTATGCGTCTATTGTGCCATCGGTCAGCGCGCGTCCGCCGTCGCGAAGGCCGTGGCAACCTTGCGCGAAAAGGGCGCGATGGATTACACCGTCCTCGTCGTGACCGAGGGCAACGACCCGCCGGGTCTCGCGTACATCGCTCCTTACGCGGCGACCAGCATCGCCGAGTCTTTCATGGAAGCGGGCCGAGATGTGCTGATCGTTTACGACGACCTCACCCATCACGCGCGCGCCTACCGTGAACTCTCTCTCTTGCTACGCCGTCCGCCCGGTCGCGAAGCATTTCCCGGCGACATCTTTTATATCCACTCGCGGTTGCTCGAACGTGCAACGCACTTGCGCAAGGAACTCGGCGGCGGCTCTCTGACCGCGCTGCCTATCATCGAAACCGAAGCACAGGACATTTCCGCCTATATTCCGACCAACTTGATTTCCATCACGGATGGACAGATCTACCTCTCGCCGTCGCTATTCGAATTGGGCGTGCTGCCCGCGGTCGATGTCGGGAAATCCGTTTCGCGCGTTGGCGGCAAGGCGCAACGCGCGGCCTACCGCGCGGTGGCGGGCGACCTCAAGCTCGCCTACGCGCAGTTTGAGGAACTCGAAACCTTTTCCCGGTTCGGCGCCCGCCTGGACGAAGACACCCGCAAGATCATCGAGCACGGACGGCGAATTCGCGCCTGCCTCAAACAGCCGGAATTCGCCCCGGTGTCCGTGCCCGCGCAAATCGCCGTGCTCCTGGCGTTGACCGCAGAACTCTTCGACCGCGTGCCGCTTGACCAGATGACGGACGCCGAGTACGCCCTGCGCGAGGCGGCGGCGGATATCCCGGCGGAGGTGCGCGAGCGCTTGGATACCGCCGAAGAATTGAGCGACGAGGATCGTGAAACGATTATCCAGATCGCCCGCAAATCGCTTGCTCCCTTCCAGCCCACGTCTGAACCCGAGGAGAAGTCATGAGCGACACCACGGCGAGTCTGCGCCGAAAGATCGGCGGCGCCGGGGATCTCCAATCCGTCGTCCGCACGATGAAGGCCGTGGCCGCCTCGAGCATCGGACAATACGAGAAATCGGTACGCGCGTTGGCCGACTACTATCGCACTGTAGAGCTGGGGTTGGGCGCATGCTTGCGGGAAAGCGGGCCGGCGCCCTTGATTGCAGAACCGAAAAGACAACCCGTTGCGGGTGCGATTGGCGCGGTCGTGTTCGGTTCAGACCAGGGACTGGTGGGTCAGTTCAATGATGTCGTGGCCGATTCTGCGCTCAAGGCGCTGGCGGCTCTGCCGGGAGAGCCCCGGGTCTGGGCCGTCGGTGAACGCGTTCATGCCCGTCTGGCGGAGGCGGGCCTGCCGTTGATGGGACTCTTCATCGTGCCGAACTCCGTCAAGGCCATTACCCCGCTCGTCGGGCAGATCCTGGTGGAGAGCGAGACGCCTCGCGGCCGGGATGGGGTTGCCGAACTCCACCTCTTCTACAACCGCCTCATATCCGGGGCGGCTTATGCGCCTGTCGGTCAGCGACTGCTGCCGCTGGACGAAAAGTGCCGACGCAAGCTGGCCGAACTTCCCTGGCCGACGAGGAACTTGCCCGAGGTCATGGGTGGCGGCACCGCCACCTTGCGGGCGCTCATCCGCGAGTATCTTTTCGTCTCGCTCTTCCGGGCGTGCGCCGAATCCCTCGCGAGCGAGAATGCGAGCCGCCTGGCGGCGATGCAGCGCGCCGACAAAAACATCGACGAATTGCTGGAGGACCTCAACGGGACATTCCATCGTGTGCGCCAGAGTGGCATCGATGAGGAACTGTTCGATGTCATCTCCGGCTTCGAAGCGCTGAGCGTAGAGGAAAAATGATGCGCATTGGCATAGCTGTAGACCATGGTGGGTTTGAGTTGAAAGTGCAGTTGACTGCGGCCCTCAAGGCAGCCGGATATGAGGTGGCGGACTTCGGCGCCCATGAGTTGGTTACAGGAGATGACTACCCGGATTTTGTGGTGCCCCTGGCCAGTGGACAAGTTCCTCATTGAGCCCGCCAGCGAGCATATCACTCACCTGGTCCTACGCGAGGGTCACCTCTGGGGCCGCAGGGATGTAACGATCCCGGTCTCCCAGATCGATCTCATTGAAGACAGCACTGTGTACCTTAAACTGGACAAGGAGGGTGTTGGCAGGCTGCCGGGGGTCCCGGTACGTCATAGGGCCAAAGTCTGAGTGCGGGCCTCTATGACGACCGCCTCTCCGCTGACACCACTTCGACCGGCAGGCCCCACAGCGAGATCTGTGTGGCCTGGCAGGTGCGAAAGCTGGCGCCTTCCAGCGCCTGCTGCACGAGAATGGGACGACAATCGAGAACCTGCGGGAACCTGGCGTGTCCCCACTCGTACAGATCGCGCATACGGCTGTGCGGCCCGGCACTGGACAACGCGACTACACTGATGCGGCCGCCGGCACGTAGGACCCGGTGACACTCGCTCAGCACCTGTGGTATCTCGGGCGTGTCGAACAGTTCCAGAACGAAGCTCATCAGGACCGCGTCAAAGACGGCATCTGCCGCGGGGATCTGAACGGCGTCGCCGCAGCACAGACCCGGCTGGAGCGGCAGTCCCGCTCGCGCGAGTCTGCTCCGCGCCACGTGGAGCATGCCCGGCGAGAGGTCGAGCCCGCAGACCTGTCCGGATGGCCCGGCTGCTCTAGCCAGCGCTACCAGGCTGTATCCGGGACCTGGCCCGACTTCGAGGACCTTCTGGCCCGGCGCAACATTCAGGTGACGCAAGGCGGCCACCCAAGCCCTTTGCTCCCAGTATCCCTCCAGCAGGTCATACCAGCGACTGATCCGGTCATAAGTGCGCTGGGCTTGCCGATGTGTCCGGTCCACGCGGCTGATCTCTGTTAACATGGCCAATCACCACATTTTTCGAGTCCCGGCCCTGCAGTGCAGACTGACAACTCTCTGAACAACCATAGTATACTCTCTTAACAGACCTTCATGGAGCGATCGCCGATAGGTACTCGTCTGCCACCCATACCGTATTGCCGTGTGGCTCTACTACCTTTGCCCAGATGTGGCCTGCACCCTGCACGCGCGCAGGCAGTAGGATCACGGGAGTGCCGTCGGGCAGTGCCCCGATCACCGGACCGTCCGGTGAGGCACGCAAGAAGACACCAAGGCCGCTGGTGTTTGCCACTACCAACGGGACCCTGCCACGAGACCCATGTTGTTTCGATTATAACATGGCTGCTAGCCTTGTGAGCGTACATGCCTTCTTTCAGACATTCTCCACATCGACGCTGTCCAGTATTTCCGCAGATGAGTGGCTCTGATCGGCAGACCCAGATAGCCGTTCGCCGATCAGCACGGCGTCGATCTCATGGCTTAGCTTCTCATGCACCTCTTCCGAGATCACTCCATCCCGGCGCAGGCCAACAAGAGCGCTGCGCTGCGCCCGCAGCGCCTCTCGGCGCGCCGTGTCCAATTCCTCTGCCTGCAGATGAGGCTCGGCCCGTAGCACCTCGCGCACTGCATCGGCCATGGCCGCAACGCGTTTCTCGAGATCGGGCCTCAATATTTCCCATGCCTGGCCGGACAGCAGACCCTGCCGGTGTAGACGTTCCAGATGCTCGCGCGCAGCACGCACTGCGATCAGTCGGGCATGACGCGTTTCATATTCCGCCTGCGCTTCGCTGCGACTGACAACGCGCAGCAGGCGGATCAGCCAACTCATGGTCGTACCCTGGACCAGGAGCGTGAACAGCACAACTCCGAAAGTCATGACCCGCAGCAAGGTCCGGTCGGCTCCCAGGGCGGCCGGCAGACTGAGCGCCAGTGCCAGGCTGATGGCGCCGCGCAAGCCGCCCCAGGCCAGCACGTGTGACCAACTCAGCGGGACAGGTTCGACCACGCGATGATGCAGGAGGCGCAAGCCATAGATCAGGATCACACGGGCCGCCAGCACTGCCAATACGGCCCAGGCGATGGGCTGCCAGGCGGCGACCAGTCCCGGTACGTCGACCTGAAGGCCGATCAAGAGGAAAATCAGGGAATTGGCGAGAAAGGCCACGTATTCCCAGAAGGTGAACAACACGATGCGGGTCGAGGGACTCATCCCCCGCGGACCTAGATTGCCGTTGACCAGGCCGGCAGCCACCACAGCCAAGACGCCGCTGACATGCAGGCGTTCTGCCACCAGATAAGAGCCGAAAGCGAGGATAGTGGTAAAGGTGATCTCGATCAGGTAGTCGTCGACGCGCGCGATCATCCACGAGATCACCCCGCCCAGGACCAGGCCGACCAGCACTCCTCCCACGGAGATGCGCAGAAAGTCGACCACGCCTTGCACCAGGTTGAAATGTCCTGTCAGCGCGACCGCCAACATGAGCTCGAAGATCACAATTGCGGTGCCGTCGTTGAAGAGGCTTTCCCCTTCGACCAGGACGCTCAGCCGTTGCGGGACGCCCAGCCGACGGAACAGTGCCACTACCGCGACCGGATCAGTGGCCGAGATGGAGGCACCAAACAGTAGGGCAACCGGCAGCGAGAGTGGCGTTACCAATGTGATGAGGCCGCCGACAATCAGAGTGGTGAAGACGACTCCTGGTATGGCGAGGATCAAGATGCTCGGCAGATTGCGCCATACTTCCCTGAAGTTCAGCTGGAAGGCAGCCTCGAACACCAACGGTGGGACGAGCAGGCCCAGGATGAGTTCCGGCGTCAAGCTGATGTCGAGCGGCTGCCCAATCGTGATCAGGAGGCCCACCACCACGAGCGCCACCACGTAAGGAATCCGCAACCGGCGCACCGCCATCGCCACCAGGGACACCACCAGCATGAGCCCGATGACCAGGGTCTCGGTTGCCATGAATTGAGCCATGATGCCTCCACCACCAACAGCCGGCAGGACTGCGCACAGGCTGCAAGAGTGCCAATTACGAAGTTAACCTGGCAGGCTCACTTGCCTTCATACTAACAAGAGCGCCATTGACTGTCAAACGCCGGGCTGGTCCCGAAACGGCATTTCGCCACCTTGACAGGAAAGGAAAACGGTTTTTATACTAGCAGTGGCAGGCCCGTTCTGCATCTTCGAAAAAAGGAACTCAGTATGCTAGAAGAACTTCAGGCACCCCGATCCAGTTTGCTGTTGAACATCCGCACATTGCTGCCTAGCCTCAACGAGCAGGAACAGAAAGTGGGCCAGTATGTGCTGGAGCATCCGGCCGAAGTGATTCACCTGGCCGTGAGCGACATGGCTCAGCGTTGCGGTGTCAGCGATGCTACAGTCTTCCGGTTCTCCAAGAAGGTGGGGACCGAAGGGTATCAGAACTTCAAGATCATGCTTGCTCAGGAGCTCGCTTCATCCACGGCGACTCCCTATGCCACGCTCGGCCGAGAAGATAGCCTGGCCACGGCGGTACAGAAAGTGATCGCCGCCGACATGAAAGCGCTCGAGGATACGCTGAGCGTGTTGGACCTGGCGGCGCTGGAGAAAGCCGTTGACGCGTTGCTGGCTGCCCGCCGAGTCGACATTTATGGCTCGGGGGGAGCGGCGGTGGCCGCCCTCGAGCTGCAGTACAAGCTGATGCGCGTCGGGGTGCGGGCAGTCGTCCACACTGACAGCGAGATGCAAGTCATCTCGGCCACTCTCCTCACCTCGGCTGACGCGGCGATCGCCATCTCGCATTCCGGGGAGTCTCCCGACATCCTGCATGCCCTTGATGTGGCAAAAGAGGCCGGCGCCAAAACCATCGCGATTACGAACCACCTGGCTTCACCCATCGCGAAGGCGGTGGACATCAACCTCTCGACCTCGGCGCAGTCGGCGCTGGCCCACGGATACCCCCTGGGGGCGCGTGTAGCGCAGGTCGGGCTCATCGACGCGCTGCATGCATGCATGTCGCTGAAGAGGCGGGACGAAGCTGAGCGCAACCTGCAGCGAATCGCCAGCGCTCTCTACCACCATCCTGGATAGTCTGCCAGGGGTCGTAATGGGAAGGAGAGCATATCGTTCTGGTTCCAGTCCGGACCTCATAGGGCCGTGATGTTGAACTGCAGCGCGTCCAGCACGAAGACGGTAGCGCTGTACATCGGCATTCCCGCCTCCGCCGGCCTGGGCTCGGGCCGCAATTGGCAGTTGCACTGGATCACATCCAGGACAGCGTTCACCCGTTCCTGCTCGACGCCGATCACCAGGGTCGCGTTGCCGCGCCGCAGGAACCCGCCGGTCGTGTCAATGCGCGTGAATCGGTAACCGGCCTCGCGCAACCCTTTCATGACTGACGCAGCATCGCCGTTCTGCACGATAGCGAGTACGAGCTGGGTCGTCGAGTTGCCTCGGGTTGGCGTAGGCGGGACGTCAGCCGCATGCTGCTCGTCGGCCACGGCTGGGGTCAGTCCGCCGCGCAGGCGCAGGAAGCGTCTCACCGGCAGGCTGAAGACCGTTGCGCCTCCCACCTGCACCTCGAGGGGCATAGTAACGCCGGTCGTGCCCGCGAGCGCGAACTCGGGCCACCACGGAATAGCATTGACGAAGGCGGTGCGCGTCCGGCAGGTGGTGCGCACCATGTTCATCAGAGCGTCCACTTGTTCGTCCTGGACGCCGGCCAGAACGGTCACGTTGCCGCGGGCAAGGAAGCCGCCGGTGGAGCTGACGCGGGTATGCCGAAAGCCTTCGCCGTTGAGCCGCTTGCACAGCTCGTCGGCATCATCGGCCTGGATGACGGCGATGAGGAGTTGCATGTGGACCTTCCAGGTTGGTTACGAAACATCATTTCTTAGTACTCACATGCTAGAAATCTTCTTTTACAATAGCATATGCGAAACTTCTTGTCAAGACCAAACCCTGATCTTGTTGCTGCTCAGGGAAAATGTCCGCATACTTGAGGTATGAGGACAATCACCTTGAACCGGCAACAGCAACGCGAAGTTGAGATTCTGACCCGCCTGGAGGCAGGGGTGCTCGATGTTGAGACGGC
>Ga0209538_1001926_pt1 | contig 10742 bp, 4 predicted proteins | sample BarGraNGADG00211_2_FD_184492 | JGI IMG/M metagenome (GOLD analysis project Ga0209538, IMG submission 184492) | Arctic peat soil microbial communities from Barrow, Alaska - Barrow Graham LP Ref core NGADG0004-211 (SPAdes) (version 2) | ecosystem: Environmental > Terrestrial > Soil > Wetlands >... | reverse complement strand
CCCGGATTTCAGAAAGCTGCAAAACAGGAAAAAACACATTTCTGGAAGGACATGAAATTGGTTGTCTCGAATAGAAACTTCGTTATGTTGACGCTTACTGTTTTCACCCTGGCGATGGGCTTTAATTTCGTACAGCTGCTTGGCTCGTATATCCCTATTTTTTATGTTTTCGGAGGCGATAAAGTTGCCGGTGCGACCATGCTCGGAATCAATGGAACCGTCTGGGCCATTACCGGTGTGCTGGCCGTGTTTCCGCTCAACTGGATAAGCCCGAAATTAGGAAAACGAAACACCCTGATCATCGCAATGGTATTGATGAGTGTTGCACAACTTTCCAAGATTGTTTGTTACAACCCTCAATATCCATACTTAATCATTATACCCACTATTTTGCTTTCAGCCGGCATGTTGTTTTTCTTTACCCTGGGCTCGTCGATGGTAGGCGATATATGTGATGAGGATGAACTAAATACAGGTAAACGGTCCGAGGGAAGTTACTATGCCATATTCTGGTGGTTTATAAAAATGGGAAGTGCCCTCGCCAGTTTTGTTGCAGGTGCGCTGATTGTATTTACCATGTTCGACGAAGCACAAGTTACGAAAGTCGATAGTTTACAGGGTAATATCCGGGAACTTCGAAGTAAAATTCAAGTATGGAACGGCAATGAGGGCTTCAGCAGTACAACTAAAAATCTGCTTGTAACCACAAAAAAACAATGCACCGACGCTCTCGATGAGTCGAAAATATATGTGAGTTTCCTTGAAAAAGAATCTGCTAAAAAGGAAAACGAGGCCAATCAGAATATTGCCGCATACCAAAGCGACAGGAAATCCATGTTGACGAATGCGTTGGCGATCACCAGGTCAACAGTTGATGGGCTGGAGCATATTCAGACACGACTGGAAGCTCTTGAAGCTCAGCCTCAGGACTCGGTGGTTATTCATCTTTCGAAAGATGCAGTCGCCCTCACACTCCAGACCAAATTTGAGAAAGCGAAGATGACTTCATTCGAGCTTATATCGCATCTGGAATCTAAATCGTTAGTACCCAAATTGATTAAGAAAAAGCAAACAGATGAGCACTACGATCTGATCATGAAGGAAATAAACGGAGTTAAAGACCGGCTTTCCAAAATCAGTACGAGTTCATCCTTAGTTTCATTAGATCAAGATCTTGGTTCCATCGAAAAGGATATTATGCCACTCACACAGCAGACACCTTATACCCTGTTGATGATGCGTGTGGTCGAAATCGGACTACCATTCTTATTGAGCCTACTCTCTATTTTCTTTGTACTCAGGTACTCACTTACAGAGAAACGCTCACACGAAATTAAGGAGCTTCTTAAACAAAGAAACGCAGTTAAAAAGGAAGATGAGAGTTGATCTACAATACCTTATCCGCGAAAAATTCTCCATAGGAGTCACTTAGTATAAAAATTATAAAGCCCATAAACGAATAACTGGCGGTCTTCAGCACCAGAGGAGAGAAATATTTTTAGAAAGAGATTATAGAAGATGAAAATTTTATTGAGGTGAACACATTATAATTTTTAAAGGGGACGAATGCTTTTCCGTCCGAAATATTGGGATCGTTTTGTATAACGAATTACCGCGGACGGGTGATTGCGCTGATTCGGTTGGGCTACAAATAGTGCGGTGCGCTGCACCTTTAAGAAGGCATTGAGCAAAGGGCAAGGTTAGCTCCAGAGGAGCGAGCTATTTGTAGAATAGGAAAATAAAAACGTGAAACCCGTCCTGGAAAAATGATGATTAAAGCGATAGCCCACTTTCGGACGGAATGGAAATCGCATTCGCAAATGTAGTTATATAAGATATAGTAATGTAGTAATATCAAGCCCTTAACGTGGTTTACCTCGTAGAGGTTAAACAAAATAAGCGTTTCAGGCAAATGGACAAATTTTATCCGGACACAAGAAAAAAAATATTAAAATGACGTTCAATATTCAGGAAGATAGCTTTTATCTGAATAACAAAAAGGTATTTCTCATTTCAGGGGAAATCCATTATTTCAGAATCAAGCGCGGATTGTGGGACAAACATCTGGATGCGGCCAAAGAGGCCGGAATTACCACCATCAGCACTTACGTTCCGTGGGCGTGGCACGAATCCACGGAGGGAATTTTTGATTTCGACGGCACAACCTGTCCTGAACGCGATCTTAAAGGCTGGGTTCAGCGATGCCAGGATCGCGGTTTACTTTGCATCTTAAAGCCCGGGCCGTTTATTTTGGCAGAATACCGCGGAGCCGGCCTACCCGATTGGTTTATGGACCAATTCAGGGATGAAGTTAAAATGCGCAACAGCAAAGGCGAAATCTTCCCCAGCGACGGCGTTAGTTTGTTCAGTCAGAAATACCTCGAAAAGGTAACGCTTTGGTACGATCAGATTATGCCTTTCATCAGCCAACGCCAAATCTCAGCAGGTGGGCCAGTCATCATGATGCAAATCTGCAACGAAATCGGCGTATTTTCATGGCTGGCTCATCAGGCTGACTATTGCAGCGCGGTGAGTGAACGTTTCATTTCCTACTTATCCAAAAAATTCAGGAGCATTGTAGAATTGAACAGCTTGTGGGACACAGATTACCTGGACTTTTCTGGGGTGGAACTTCCTCCTGACGGCAAAGTTGCCTACGCCTCAAAAGCTGACCGAGGACGCGATTTTGAATGGCATCTTTTCTGGAGAACCTATTACGGCGACTACCTGCGAATGCTGACCGGCATGGCAAGAGCCAGGGGTGTAACACTCCCACTCTACCATAACCTTCCGGGTTGGATTTATGGCAACGGCTATGAATTTCCGGTGAACATTACCATGTATGAAGATTTATTTGAAGACAAAAGTGAAATCATTTTCGGGGTCGATCATATTCCTGAATTCTGTTCCTACCGCAACCTGCACGACGACCGGATTATCAACGACATTACGCTGGCCATGCAGGGAAACAAACCGCTGTTTGCCGCTGAATTCCAGAGCGGCTCGCGTGAATACCATGTGGAGACCAATCCGCGTGAAATGGAACTTTTCTACAAGGCAAGCGTTGCCAATGGCCTGGTCGGATGGAATTATTATATGTTCTCGCAGGGACGAAACCCAAGCAGGAAGGGCTATTCGGGAGAAACTTTTTACTGGTTCAACCCGCTCACTCTGGAAGGTGAACGCACAAGCGCTTTCCCGTTGGTTCAGCGGATGAATAAAATTTTAAGCGCTTCTGAAAACCTTATTGTGAATGCAAAACGCAAGGCTGAGGTCTGTGTACTTTTCTATCCGCCCTATTATGCGACGGAACTTGAACGGCCTGTCGGAAAGGAATGCGAACTTCAGTTCACCGCTTCGGCCATCCGCCGTCCTGCTTATTTCGATGGATTACTGAAAGTGCTTCAGATTTTGAACATCGATTATGATATGGCGGATTTAAACAAAGCTTCGGCTGAAACACTAGCCAGCTACAAACAGGTGTGGGCTTTCAGCACCGATGAAATGAATGCCGGGCCGCAGCAAACCCTTGTTGACTATGCCAAAGCCGGTGGCAATCTGGTGATTTTTCCATATCTGCCTGATCGTGAAATGTCACAGAAAACCTGCACCATCCTGCGCGATGCACTTTCAATTGCTCCTTCAGGAGTGGAAACCATTGATTCACCTTTGATTGATGTGTATGACCTGAAAGATATCAAGTGTGCCAATCCTCAAAGTATTTTTACAGAAGAATCGCTGGTTGGTGCAGAAATTATTGCCCGAACGATTCGGGGTTCAGCCTGCGGATTCGCGAAAGCTCTTGGAAAAGGAAAGGTAATCCATTTGGGAACCTGGATCGGATTCGACACCGAAGGGCAAAAACCGGTTTATGAAGCCATCCTGAACCAATCGGCTGCGAAACTCAGACAGGCATCTTCCGGCAATTACCATCTCATTGTCAGGGAACGCTTCACAAAGGATGGTTCTGCCGTGCTTTTCGTTGGAAATTATTACAACGAAGAACAAATCGGCAAAGTAACCTACACGCACCCCGAAAGTGGCGAATCGATTTCCATTCCTTATGACAATGGTGAAATCCTGTGGCCGGCTGTTTACAGCGTATTGACCCCGGTTTGCCTGACAATTGCTGATGAGATAAAGATCCTTCACAGTACTTCTGATATTCTCGGTATTACTGAAAAGAACGGAAACCTGGAAATTACCCTTTTTGGTGACCGCGATTTGCCGGGGGAAATGGTACTTGAAGGCAGTAATGCAAAAAATATCAAATCGGCAAGCATCTCCGGCTTAGCTGTTCAAATGACAAGCGCCGATCAACGGGTTATTTTCACTTACGAACACAAGCACAAAAGCGAAATTGTTCTTTGCATCACATTCAAATAACAAAAAGATGTCAGGATTAAAAAAAATGAATATCAGGAATAGCCATGGCCTTTCGTTTGATTTTCTGGAAAACGGCTCCGTTAAGAGCGTTGAAGTCAGCCCGATCAGGATAAGCCTTAAAGTTGCAACTCCTTTTTCAAAAACCGGGGCCAACCTGTATTTGAGGAAAAGAACGAATCCACTTGAATTCATTGCCCTGCTTGGTCCTGAAAGCAACAGCCGTTTCACCGTAAAAGAGAATGCGTTTAATGCCAAAGGCAGTTGGGCCGGACTTGATTATACCTGTACCCTGCAACTTTCGGGAAAGAGCCAGAGCTGGAAGTGGGCGATTGATATTCAAAACACAACGGAGGATTCGCCTGAACTTGATTTGATTTATTTACAGGATGTCGGGCTAAAACCGGCAACGGACGGGTTAGTCAACGAATACTATGTCAGTCAATATCTTGAACGGCTTATTCTGGAAGATCTTCAGTGTGGTTTGGTCGTGTGCTGTCGTCAAAACACGAAAGAATCGGTTGGAAATCCCTGGTTGATGCTGGCGTGTAAAAACACGGCTGCTTCGGCATGTGTCGATGGGATGCAGTTTCTCGGGAAAACTTTCCGCGAAACCGGAATTCCGGAGGGACTGATTGCAGACAATCTCGGGGGCGAATATTCCGGAGAATCATCGATGGTTGCCATTCAGGAAAAACCTTTTAAACTGGGTGCACAGGAACATCATCAGACTGTTTTTGTGACTTCCTATTTACCCGACCACCCATCAGCAACTTCAACCGACGACTTGAAGCAACTGCCAAACCTGATGGAAGAATTTCAGAATGAAGTTTCGATACCAAATTTGGATGAATGGTCTGCCCCGGAAAAAAACATTTTCAACACCGCTGCTTTTTTGCCTGCTGAAGATTTGGATGAAGAAGAACTTTCGCGGTTTTTTGATCAGGAAAGAAGGCATACTGAAGTCGAAAATGGAAAGCTGTTGTCGTTTTTCTACGATCGGAACAACCATGTGATGTTGCGTGCCAAGGAAATACTAGCCGACCGCCCGCACGGGCATATCATGCAGGCTAAAGCCGGTTATGAAGCCGATGAGAATATTGTTTCAACTACAACTTATGCCTTTGGAGTCTTCAATTCGCATGTGACACAGGGCAATACCAATTTTAATATTTTCCTTTCGGTTTGCACCAGTCAGTTCAACCAATCGCCCGAAACCGGACAGCGGATATTCGTTGAGCTGGAAGGCCGGAAATACCTGCTTGGCATCCCTTCCGCTTTCGAGATGGGGCTGAACCACTGCCGGTGGATCTATAAATTTAAGAATCAGTATCTTCAGGTCCGCAGCTGGACATCCAAAACATCATCCAGAGTCAATTTAGACTTTAAAGTATTAAGTGGAGAAAAAGTAAAACTGCTCCTGACACACCATTTCGACGAAAGCAACGGTTGGACCGTCGCACCGGGGACCAAAAGCGGAGAATTTGTTTCAAAGCCAAAAGCCGGAAGCATGATAACCGGTAAATTTCCTCAGGCACAATTCAGGATCGTGGTGAACAGCAATTCCGGATACAAAGCTTTCGGAGATGAAGCACTTTATGCTGATAAGATAAGTCATGGAGATTCATTTTTTATTCTTGTGGTGGAAGAGATTACTGAATTTTGCATGAGCTTTATTGGTGAGGTCTGTACCTCCACCGAAATTGTTAAAATTGAAAATACTGATGAGCAATTTGCGGTTGATTGCCACGATGCCCAAATGGATTGGAATGATTTGTCAATGAACCTTTCGCTGGAGGGAAATCAAGAAGACACCTCGGCTATCCGGGAAATTTTGCCGTGGTTTGGCATGAATGCGATCACCCATTTCCTGACCCCTCACGGATTGGAGCAATTTGGCGGAGCTGCATGGGGCACGCGCGATGTTTCACAAGGACCTTTCGACTTTTTGCTGTGTATGGGAAAACAGAAAGAGGCCAAACAAGTACTTCGCACCATCTTTTCGAATCAGAATACCGTGGGTGATTGGCCGCAATGGTGGATGTTTGACAGCTACTTTAATGTCCGCGCTGGTGATTGTCATGGTGATGTTTATTACTGGTGCATCATCGCCCTGAGTAGCTACATCAAAGTAACCGGCGATGTAAAATTCCTTGATGAAATTTTGCCTTACTACCATGAAAAAGGGGTTGCCCATGCCGAAAAAACGACGCTTGACGAACACCTCGAAAGATTGATCAAAATGATCGTTGATTCCTTTATTCCCGGCACTGCTCTGGTTTCCTTTGGTGGAGGCGACTGGAACGATTCGCTGCAACCTGTCAGCAAAGAACTGGCCGAACGCATGATTTCGAGCTGGACTGTTGAAATGAATTATCAGGCTTTTACGCAATATCAATCGGTTTATGAGCAAGTTGGAAATACTGAAAAAGCGAACGAAATCAAAGACATTTGCGAACGGATTAAATCAGATTTCAACAACTATTTGATCAAAGATGATGTGGTGGCCGGCTATGGTCTGGTCGAAAAAGATGGAAGCATCAGCGTGTTGCTTCACCCCACCGATACTATTACGAACATTAAGTACAGTATTCTGCCGATGGATCGCGGTGTTATCAGCGAAATATTTACCAAAGAACAGGCACAACATCATCAGTATTTGATTGAAAAATACCTGAAAGGTCCGGATGGAGCGCGTTTGATGGATCGCCCGCTCAAATACAAGGGTGGTATTCAAACAATTTTCCAGCGGGCTGAAAGCAGCACCTTCTTTGGCCGCGAAATAGGCCTCATGTACGTGCACGAACACATTCGTTATGCCGAATCGCAAGCCATAACCGGTAATGCTGATGCTTTTGTGAAAGCCCTCCGGCAGGCAAATCCTGTGGGTTACAGGGAGGTGGTGACTTGCGGGGATATTCGTCAGGCCAATTGTTATTACAGCAGTTCGGATGTCGTATTCAAAAGTCGCTATGACGCTGACGAACGCTATGATGAAATCAAAACCGGGGAAATCACCCTTCGGGGTGGATGGCGGATTTACTCAAGCGGACCAGGCATTTACATTACCCTGATAGTTGCCCGGTTGCTGGGCATACGGACCGAATTTGGGAAAATCATTATTGATCCTGTCATTCCTTATTCGATGGATGGCTTGGCTGCCTCAATCAATTTGTCGGGCCATTCAGTAAATTTCAACTATGCTGTAAAAGAAGATAATTTCAGTCCAAAGCATATAATTGTCAACGGTAAAACTATTGCGTACATTTACGAAAATAACAAATACCGCAAGGGCGGTGCAGTTATTCCGGCTGAAATGTTTTTTGCATTGCTAAATCAAGAGCATAACATGGTGAAAATCACTATGTAGTATTTTTGTTTGGTATTGAGTGTTTTTGCCAGTTCAGCAGACACGCACGAAGCACAATTTGCCTTGAAATAAACATTCGATAACAATCAAAATAAAGCTAATCAATATGAAAATAGTATTTGTTCTTGCATTTTCCCTGATGTCCCTTTTAACTCTAATGGCACAAACTGAAATTAAAAAATCCTCCCTTGACGGGAAGTCTGGGGACAACAATACGACTGAACCTAAACTGATCTGGTCTGACGAGTTTGACGGAACTGGTATTCCTGATCCTTCCAAATGGGATCGTCCGGAGTATAACAGACGACCCAACGCCAAAGGAGCAGATGGTTATTGGAGCAAGGAAGATTCATTTCTTGATGGAAAGGGCAATCTGGTAATACGTGTTAGGAAGATTGCCGATAAAAATAATGATGGCGACCCGTATGATTATAATGTTGGCGCTATTCGGACACTCGGTAAGTTTACCCAGAAATACGGACGGTTCGACATTAGATGTCAATTACCCAGGCAACAGGGTTGGTGGGTTGCTTTTTGGATGATGCAAGGTAATGTTAGTTCAGAAGTCAATGCCGGAGTTGATGGCTCCGAGGTTGATATCATGGAAGCTTTTGGGTGGACGAATAAAATAAACCATGCTGTACACTATGATGGTTATGGTGCAGCCCACAAGTCAGTCTCAAAAAGCGAATTAATTCCCGGAATACGCGAAGGTTTCCATACGTATTCTTTGGAATGGTATCCCGAAATATATGTATTCTTTGTTGATGGTAAAGAACAATGGCGAAGCATCGGAGGAGGAGTTTGTAATCAACCGGGCTATATTAAGGTAACGGGTGAAATATCTACTGAAGATTGGGCAATTAATAATTATTGGTCCAATGATCCGGCAAAGGCAACTTATCCTGATTCTTTTAAGGTTGACTATGTCAGGGTATATGAAATTGGCAACTATGTCCCTCCAACTTCCATCAATAGCATTCATCAGAACAAAGGTTTAAAACTATATCCAAATCCGGTAAATGAATCGTTAACTGTAAACTTGCCCGAGGAGTTGTCAAATATTGAAAAACTGGATATACAAATATTTAATTCAACCGGGCAGGTCATTAAATCATTCAAACAGTTTTACAAACCGGTAGAGATTTTAGTTGGTGATTTAAAAAAGGGACTTTATCTGCTGGTCGTCCGGTTAAATGGTTCTTCATTTTCCCAAAAATTTATAAAGAGCTAAAAGCTTGGGGAAAGGTTTCATCATTACTCCGAGGTATGAACAAAGTAACAACTTACTATTTTTCGATTGAAGCGCTGGGGGAGGCAGGAAGCTCGGGGATGGGGGGAGAGATGGAGGTGAAATAGGGAATATAGAGCAAAAAGACTTTTGAGTAATCAAATCTAATCATTCCCAATTTTCAGAATAAACTTAGCTGGATATCCTTTTTGGGATAAAATACACCAATTATAACAAATGGATTAGGAGATCTTCGTCTGTGCCATTCTTTCGTAGTTCCTAAAAATAAATATAAGTCATTGTTCTTTATAAAATTAGCTTCATATTGTTTCTTGACTTTATCTAAAGCAACATTTTCATTGCCATCACTATTTCTAAGGCAATTCCAGTATAAAGCCCCAATCTCCCAGTCTTCAATCATTAATCTGCTTTCTTCACCTGAATCATCTACAAATCGATAGTAAAACTTATAAGGTAATTTAGGGATAAGTGATTCCGGCGGTTTGACAGTTGCAAATAAATCTCCCTGTTTCCTTAGTTCAATCCATTCATTTTTCCATTCTCTTTCGTCTTCAACAATCTCAAAACCTGTAATTTCTGTAGGCTTGAATGTCGCTAATGAAACATTGTTTGGAGCTTTTGAATCTTCGAGAAGTTTGGCTTTATTCGTATAGACATTTTTGAGACATAAATCCTTTCGAAATATCCAGTTCCCTTCAGTACCTATATGATTATGAACTACTAAATCTTTGAAATCATAATTTTGGGGAGAATAGCTTTCTGGTCGAAAATCGTCATTTCTTTTGTTAATATTCAATTCAATCCATGTATATTTTACATTGTTGACCTTGCCTGAACCTTTTAAATCAATCAAGAAACTTAGGGGTACCGGATAAATACGAATCCATTGCCCACTTTCTAATAGGCCTGCTGTACATACCAATTCGTCATAACTTCTGGACGGTAAAGGATAAGTGGTTACAGTAATTAGCAGTTTTGTCAATGCCATGTCAAATATGCTTCAGTTCATATTCAAATTCAGGAAGTTTAGTAATTGCATCGGCCAAATGCTTTCTATGACACTGCCATATATTCGCCTCAAAGCATGTTAAAGCAATGCGCTGTTCTTTCTTTAGTAAACTTAATAAATTCTCCTGAATTCCTAACGTTTTTGGCAATATATCAGAACGATAAGTCTTAAACAGTCTGTCATAATCTATTTGCGTATTTAATTCTTGTCGTTTGTCTGAGTCAATCCCTAAGTCTGGAATATGGATATATTTTATTCCTACTCCTTCACAGGCTTTTTGTAGTTGGGATTTACTAAAGCCATATTTCATGCTTAATGAGTTTTTACGAACATCGCAAAGCACTTTAATGTCATTTAAAATCAGTTTGTTTAAGTATTCCTCAAGACTTATACCTTCGTATCCAATAGTAAATAAGATAGTTTTGTCAGATTTTGGTCGTGCGTCGAGTACCCTTTTGAATTCTTCTTGGCTTAATCTCTCCTTTGCAATAGTACTATTTACAGCGAAATATGGAAACTTGACATAGGTGTATTTTATTAACTCTTCCACAGTTTTATTACCATATTGTAGTTTAATATAGCGAATAGCTTGACGATCTTTTTCTTTTAGGCTTAACAGATATTTTTCAGTATCTGTTTTTATCCAGCAATTATTTTCAGCTACCACTTGATTATATTTCGTCATTGTAGCTAGGTCTGCATTTGCCTGAAAGGAAAAACATCCAAAT